>Ga0116183_1003253_pt1 | contig 16671 bp, 17 predicted proteins | sample AD_UKC078_MetaG_FD_89753 | JGI IMG/M metagenome (GOLD analysis project Ga0116183, IMG submission 89753) | Active sludge microbial communities of municipal wastewater-treating anaerobic digesters from USA - AD_UKC078_MetaG | ecosystem: Engineered > Bioreactor > Anaerobic > Digestate | place: USA... | reverse complement strand
GGGCGATGCGGCACCAGTTCGGGCAGACGTTGCAGCAGTGTCGGCAGCGCGGTCGCCGCGCTCTCCCGAATGCTGGCCGTCACCGAATCCGACATGGGAGTCGGCTCCGGATTGACTTCGATGACCGTCGCGCCGTTCGCCAAGGCGATCTCGGGTAGCGCCGCCGCCGGATAAACCAGACCCGAGGTGCCGACCACGACCACCAGATCTGCGGTGCCCACCGCGTGAACGCCGGCCTGCCACTGCTCGTCGGGCAGTTGTTCGCCGAACCACACGATGCCGGGCCGGATCTGGCCCCCGCACTCGCACTGCGGCGGCGCCTTCTCCAACACCGGTTCGGGCATGTCCGGAAGCGGTCCGTGGTAGCGGGAACCGCAGGTGTCACACCAGAATTCGGCCAGGCTGCCGTGCAGGTGATGCACCGTCCTACTGCCGGCGCGCTCGTGCAGATCGTCCACGTTCTGGGTGATCACGGTGACGTCGGCATAGTCCTGCCACATCGCCACGGCGCGGTGGCCGGGGTTGGGTTGGACCTCCTTGACCAGGTGATGGCGCCACAGGTACCAGGCCCACACCCGCTCCGGGTGCTTCTGCCAGCCGTCGGTGCTGGCGATTTCGTAGGGGTCGTACTTCGACCACAGTCCGGTCTCGTCGTCGCGGAATGTCGGGACCCCACTTTCGGCGGAGATCCCCGCTCCGCTGAAGACGGCGATCCGGATCCTGTCGGAATCGGTCAATCTGCTGCCTTTCCTGAGCCGGCGATGGCCCCATTCCTATCCGGACGGCACCAGCCCCCGCAGCGAAACGTAACCCTGACGTGAAGCCCTGAGTATGAACGAACGGCGACCGAAATAGCCGTCGCTGATACCGCCATTATACCGGTTTAGCTGGGCTTTTGCACCCAGGATGTGCGCTCGTCGCATACTTGGCGGATGTCGGAGTTGGCAGCGTGGTTACGGGTGGACGGGTTGTCGGACACGCCGATCTTCGAACAGATGCGGGTGGGTGTGATCGACGCGGTCCGCGACGGGCGGCTACCGCCCGGCACCCGCCTGCCCACCGTCCGTGAATTGGCCGGCGAACTGGGATTGGCGGTCAACACCGTGGCCCGCACGTATCGCGAACTCGAGTCGGCCGGCGTGGTCGAGACCCGCGGCCGCCAGGGCACCTTCGTGGCCCGGCGCGATCCCACCGACGCCGCGATGGCCGCCGCCGCAAGGGTGTTCGCGGACACCGCCCGGAGACTGGGCGTGAGCGGTGTCGAGGCACGCCGCTATCTGGACGCGGAGTTCGCGTAGCCGCGGGCTCAGCCGGCGAGGGTGCTCTCGGCTGGCGGCGGTGCTCAGCCGAAGTCGAGCAGTGCGTAGACGCCGCGGAACGGCTTGAGTGGCCCGAGATGCCAGAGGGCCGGGAATACCGTGTTGAAGGCGAAACCCCGCCCGGCCGGCATCGGCACGTCGTGGACTGCCTTGAGTCCGGGTACCTTGCCCACCAGCGCACGCAACTGGTTGATCGACAGGCTGAACGGCATGGGTGGCACCCGGTAGTGCTTGGAGGCCCGGATGCCCTTGGGGGCGAACTTCTTGACCATCGTCGGCGGTAGGTCGAAGAACATCCGACCGCCCGGAAAGCGCTTGGCGCACTCGCGGATCAGGTCCATCGCCTCGTCGGGCTGGAGGTACATCAGCAGCCCCTCGGCGGTGACGAACACCCCGTGCTCGGTGTCGACCCGGTCCATCCAGCTGTAGTCCAGCGCCGACTGGCCCAGATTGGTGATTCGCGGGGACGACGGCAGCAGGCGTTCGCGTAGTTCGATGACCGGCGGGAGGTCGACGGAGATCCAGTGGAACTGCGGGTCGGGCACTTTTCTGTCGAGGCGCCAGAAGCTGGTCTGGAAGCCCTCGGCGAGCGCCACGATGGTCGCCTTCGGATGGCTGCGCAGGTACTCGATGGTGCAGCCGTCGACGGCCAGCGAGCGCAGCGCCATTTCCTGACCGCGGCGACCGAACTTCTCGTAATCGACGCCGAACTCCGTCGCGAGGGCGTCGCGCAACTCGATGGCCATCGGATCGGAGATGATGGCGTCGGGAAGCGCGGCCTGGTGGGCACGGCCGTTCAGCGTCAACAGCGCGGTCTCGGACACCCCGGTGAGGGCAGCGGAATCGGAGTTGCGATCTGTCACCGTGCCAACCTACCCGCGCAGGACTTTGCCCAGCGTGCGCAGGTTGCGCGTGGTGGTCGACGACGCGTAGCGGCTATTGCCCATCGTCCTACCGATCGCGGAGGTCAACGTCGCCGACCGGGGCACCTGCCAGTAGACGACGGCGTCGCCGCGGGCGATCTTCTCCTCGGGTCCGGCCCCGGTGACCAGTCCGGCGATGTCGTCCAGGACGGCCGGGTCGCTGACGAACGTCACATAGGAATGGTGGCCGTCGACCTCGGGTTCGAACGGGAAGTCGTCGACGATCGACCGGACGCTCGCCATCTCGTACACCAGCACCCAGGCTTCGTAGCCGAACCGGCTCCGCAGGGCGGTCTCGGCGGCGGTGCGGACTCCCGGCGCGTCGCAGGATGCGGTGAGCACCACATTGCCGCTGGCGAGGATGGTCCGGACGTCGCTGAACCCGGCGGACCGAAGGGTCGCTGCCACATCGGCCATCTTCAGTCGCACCCCGCCCACGTTGACGCCGCGCAGGAAAGCCGCATAGCGCGCCATACACGTCACGCTACCGACGTAGGCTCGTCGTCATGACCCGGCGGGTGTTCGACGACAAGCTCCTGGCCCTGATCGCCGACAACTCCCTCGGTGTGCTGGCGACGCTCAAGCGGGACGGCCGCCCGCAGTTGTCCAACGTCACCTACCACTTCGACCCGCGCACCATGACGATCGAGGTGTCGATCACCGAACCGCGGGCCAAGACCCGCAACCTGCGCCGCGATCCACGGGCCTCGCTGCTGGTGAGCAGCGATGACGGCTGGTCCTATGCGGTGGCCGAGGGAGACGCCGCGCTGAGCCCGCCGGCGGCAGATCCCGGTGACGAGACGGTGGAGTCGTTGATCACGCTGTACCGCAACGTCGCCGGCGAACATCCGGACTGGGACGACTACCGGCGCGCGATGGTGACCGACCGGCGGGTGTTGCTCCGGATGCCGATCTCGCATCTGTACGGGATGCCGCCCGGGTTGCGCTGAGCGTGCTCGGTGTTCGGCGGTAGCCTTCCGGCTATGGCCGAGTCAGCGTCGGAGGACGCCCAAGAACCCACACCGAACGACACCGGCGAGACCCATCCGGACGACGCTGCCGAAAGCAAGCGCAGATTCCGGGAGGCGCTGGAGCGAAAGAAGACCAAGGCCGCGGGCGGCGCCGCGCACCACGGTGGCGGCGGCGCACAGTCCCGCGCGCACGGTCCGGCCGGCAATCGTCGCGAGTTCCGTCGCAAGAGTGGCGGCTGAGCCCGCGAAGTTCAGTGGTGGGTGGCCTTCTCCGCCCCCACGCCGGTCAGCGAACGGACCTCCATCTCGGCATTGAGCGCCGGGTCGCCGGTGTCGCGCGAGGTAACGGTCCCGACGATTCCGAGGAGGAACGCCAACGGGATCGACACGATGCCGGGGTTGGACAGCGGAAACCACTGGAAGTCCGCGCCCGGGATCATCGCGGTCTTGCTCCCCGACACCGCCGGGGAGAACACGATCAGCACGATGCAGGAGATCAACCCGCCGTACATGCTCCACAGCGCGCCGCGGGTGTTGAACCGCCGCCAGTACAGCGAGTAGACGATGGTCGGCAGGTTGGCCGAGGCCGCCACCGCGAAGGCCAGTGCCACCAGGAACGCCACGTTCTGCCCGTTGGCCAGGATGCCCAACCCGATCGCCAGGACACCGAGGACCACCGCGGTGATCCGCGACACCCGCATCTGCTCATCCTCAGTGACCTGATGTGACTTCAGCACGCTGGCATACACGTCGTGGGCGAAGGACGCCGACGCGGTGATGGTCAACCCGGCCACCACCGCAAGGATCGTCGCGAACGCCACCGCGGAGATCACGCCGAGCAGGATCGTGCCACCCAGTTCGAATGCCAGCAGTGGGGCGGCGGAGTTCTGCCCGCCGGGGGCCTTGAGGATCGTGTCCGGGCCGACCAGGGCCGCCGCGCCGTAACCCAGGATCAGGGTGAACAGGTAGAACGCCCCGATCAGGCCGATCGCCCACACCACCGACCGGCGGGCCTCCTTGGCTGTGGGGACGGTGTAGAACCGCATCAACACGTGCGGCAGGCCGGCGGTGCCGAGCACCAGTGCGATGCCGAGCGACAGCAGGTTGATCTTCGAGGTGGTCGACGTTCCGTACTGGGCCCCCGGGGCCAGCACGTCGCGGGAGGAGACGCCCTGGGTGGCGGACTCGCTCACCATTTGCTGGGCGCGGCCCAGGATCTCGGAGATGTTCATGCCGAACTTGGCCAGCACCAGCACCGTCATGAACCCGGCTCCGGCGATCAGCAGCACGGCCTTGATGATTTGCACCCAGGTGGTGCCGGCCATCCCGCCGATGAGCACGTAGATGATCATCAGCACGCCGACGATGGCGATGACGATGGACTGGGCGAACCGGCTGTTGATGTCGAGCAGAAGCGCGACCAGGCCGCCTGCCCCGGCCATCTGTGCCAGCAGGTAGAACAGTGACACCGTCATGGTCGAGATGGCCGCGGCCAGTCGGACCGGCTTCTGCTTGAGCCGGAAGCTCAGCACGTCGGCCATCGTGAACTTGCCTGTGTTGCGGAGCAATTCGGCCACCAGCAGCAGGGCCACCAGCCAGGCCACCAGGAAGCCGATCGAGTAGAGGAAGCCGTCATAGCCGTAGACGGCGATCGCACCGGCGATGCCGAGGAAACTGGCCGCCGACAGGTAATCGCCGGCGATAGCGATGCCGTTCTGGCGGCCGGTGAACGCATGTCCACCGGTGAAGTACTCGGTCGCGTTGGTGTTGCGTCGGCTGACCCGGATGACGATGGCCAGCGTGACGATGACGAAGGCGACGAAGATGCCGATGTTGATGGCAGGGTTTCCGAGTTGCCCGGCTGCGGCCAGGACGGTGGTGCGGTTCACTGCTCGGCCCAGTGCATCTCGGCGCGGATCGCCGCGGCGCGGGGATCCAGTTTTCGGTTGGCGAACCGGATGTAGAGGCCGGTGATGAGGAAGGTGGTCAGGAACTGGGCCAGCCCGAGCAGTAGGCCGACGTTGATGTTGCCCCACACCTTGGTGGCCATGAAATCGTGGGCGAAGGCGCCCAGCAGCACGTAGGTCGCGTACCAGATCAGAAAGAAGGCCGTCGTCGGGAAGACGAAACGGCGAAGCGTTCGGCGCAACTCCTGGAACTCCGGACTGGCTTGGACGGCGAGGTACTCGGCCGCGGGCGGGTTCGGCGGCTGTGCCGGGGCGGGATCATCGGTCACGCGGACTCCTTGCGATGGTGGTCTGCAGCAGCGTGCCCACACCTGACTCGTGGCGCAACTGCAGTTGACCCAGAATCCCCCAGTGGGGGCGCGCTTGTCCGAGAATCCGTCGCCTTCGAGGTCGGAGCGCGGGCCCGGGGGAGGTGCCGCGTTGTTAAATGGCAGGCATGAGGAAGCCAGGTCCGAGGAAGCCAGGTCCGAGGAAGCTATGTCTCACCCAGGATCCTGAGGCCGATCAGCTACTCGAGGACGACCCGTTTGCGCTGCTGCTGGGGATGCTTCTTGATCAGCAGATCCCGATGGAGACCGCGTTCGCCGGCCCGCGCAAACTCGCCGACCGACTCGGCGCTCTCGACCCCCGTGAGATTTCCGGCTACGACCCGGAGAAGTTCGCTGGGCTCTGTGCGGAAAGTCCGGCGGTGCACCGGTTTCCGGGGTCGATGGCCAAACGTCTTCAAGACCTCGCGCGGGCAGTGGTTGACGACTATGACGGCGACACCGCCGCTATCTGGACGGCCGGGGATCCCGACGGTGTGGAGGTGTTGCGTCGGCTCAAGGCGCTGCCCGGTTTCGGGGACCAGAAGGCGCGGATTTTCCTGGCGCTCCTGGGCAAGCAGTACGGCGTCAACCCGCCGGGATGGCGGACGGCGGCCGGTGCCTACGGCGATCCCGATGCCCGGATGTCCATCGCCGATGTGGTCGACAAGGGCACGCTGGAGCAGGTGCGGGCGTACAAGAAGAAGATGAAGGCCGCAACGAAGTCTCAAGCCGCAGTGAAGTCCGAAAAGGAGCCGAAGTGAAGACACATCTGAACTGCCCGTGTGGCGAGGCGATCCAGGGCAAGGATGAGGACGAACTGGTCGAATTGGCCCAGAAGCACTTGGCCGATGCCCACCCCGGCATGGAGTACGAACGCGAGCACATCCTGTTCATGGCGTACTGATCCCCATCGCTGCCGCCAAGTCGTCGAGCGCTGCGTGGGTGAGCGGCACCAACGCGCCGACGTCGTCCATCAGATCCGCGTCGGTCACATAGCCGACCTCGACCCGGTCGGCATACGAGCAGACGGTCACGTTCAGCCCCATGCCGTCGAACGCCGTCGACACCGGGTAGATCTCGTCGAGGTGTGCGCCGTTGTAGTACATGTCCTCGGCGGGGCCGGGCACATTGGAGATCGCCATATTGCAACTCGGCGGCACGATGGCGCCGAACGGCATGATGGCGCCGAACGGCAGTAGTGGCAGCACCACCGTCGAGCCGATTGCCGGGGCCATCACGGCGAGCATCGCGTCTGCCCCCCGCTCCGCAACCTGCCGTTTGATCCGCGACATCGCCTCGTGAACGAGGGCCAGGCGCTCGGCGGGATCGGCCAGTTCGGTGCCCAGCGGACACAGTCCGAGCCCGAACCGGTTACCGGCCGACGCGGTGCCGGTCTCGGTGGCTGTGGCGTCCCGGGCGCGTACCGACACCGGGCACATCGCCACCAGTGACCGGGCCGGAAGCTCACCCACGTCGATCAACCATTGGCGCAGGGCGCCGGAGATCACCGCGGTGACAACATCGTTGGTGCTGACGCCGGCAGCTTCGCGAACGGCAAGGATCCGGTCCCTGGGCAGGCTCGTTCCGGTAGCCGCCCGGCGCGGTCCGAGTCGGGTGTTGAAGCGGGTCTGCGGTGCCTCCAACGGGGCCACCACCGCGTCACTGGTCAGGCTGCCGACAACGGTGGAAAGCTCGGCCGCGGCCACCCGGCGGGGTAGGTCCAGAAGGGCGGTGACGGACTCGGTGACGGCGCGGACCCCGGCCAGCGGGTTGGGCACCCGCCACCCCGGTCGATGCGCGCCGGCCGACTCTGTCCCCGCGTTGTCGGCCACCGCTTTGTCTGCATAGAACGGCGCCATCCCGCGGCGGTCCGGATCGGGGGACAACGAATCGGCGATCATTCGCAAGCCGCCGACGCCGTCGACCACGATGTGGTGCACCTTGATGTAGAGCGCGAACGTGCCGTCCGGCCCGTCAGCGTCGAAGCCGTCGATCAGCCAGCTGGCCCACAGCGGCGCGGCCATCTCCAGCCGCTCGCTGTGCAGTTCCGAGACCAACTTCCACAGCTGCTCCAGGCCGGATCCGGGTGGCAGGGTCGTCCGGCGGAGATGGCGGCGCAGGTCGACTTCGACCGACTCGCGCCACACCCACACCCCGCCGGTGTCGAGGCCGCGATGCGGATGCCGGCGTAGTCGGGGGTCGAGTTCGTGCGATCCGATCAGGCTGTCCCGGTGCAGCTCATCGACATAGTTCGTCGCGGCGTCCTGCGCGGCGGGCGGCGGCGAGAGGATGAGCAACACGCCGACATGCATTGCGCTGCCGAGCTTTTCGGCGGCCAGCATCAGGGCTTCCAACGCCCCAAGCGACTGCATGGACGCCAGCCTAGCCGCGGTCCGCAGGGGTCAGGGGACGACGCTGGATCCGATGGTCGGCATGAAGGTGCACTGCTTGTCCAGGGTGGTGACCTGGCCGAAGATCGTCGACATGATCGAACCGGAACCGGTGTCGACGATCGCGGTCAGCGTGGTCGGGCCCTGCGGGTTGATCTCCGGGTTGGGCTTGAGGGTGGCGCTGCCGGAGCGTCCGGTGGTCAGGTTGACCCAGGTCACGTTGAGCGGCAGTTTCTGTTCGGCGGCCGGTGCGGGCGTGCCCACCGCGGTGAACACGTAGGCGGTCTGGCCCGGGCCGGGGCCCGGGGTGGGGATCTTTGCGGGGCCGGCCACCGAGATCGCGGTGGCGATGACGTTGCCGCCGTCCTTCTGGCAGCCGTTGCTGATTGACGGGTACATGAAGTCCTGCGTCGGCGGGCTGTTGGGGTCGAACGACGGCGCGGCCGCAGCCGCGGGTGCCGGCGCTGCGCCGGCGGAGTTGGACACCGGGGCCGCTGCGGGCGCCGCGACATGCACCGGAACCTCGGGCATCGCGCCGGGGGCTGCCGGGGGAACTGCCGGCGGAAGGGCCTCCGGGGCGGGTCCGACCGCGTGCTCGGGGTTCACCCCAGTCGGTAGGTGCGCCTCGGTGCCGGGTAACGCGCCGGGGGCCGGGGTGTGCTTCTCCAGCGGGATCGGTCCGTTGCCGGGGCCGGGTGTCAGCAGCGGCGCGGTGCCGTGCGCCGGGCCGGTCATGGCCTGCTGGGTCACAACCGCCGACGGCGGGCTCAAGGCCGGGCCGGCCGCCCCACCCTCCTGAACGAAGCGGGTGACCGCCTGCGCAAGGGCCATCGACCCCTCCGGGGTGGTGGCGTTCCCCGCCAACTGGGAGGCGGCGGCCAGGAGCAACTCCTGCGCCGAGGCGGGATTGGCCGCCGCCGCCTGGACAACCGGGCTGAGGCTCTGGACGGCCTCCAGCCCGGGCAACTGACCCGGATCGAGCGGGATCGTCGGGTCAGCCGCCGCCACCGGGCTTGTCGCCACGGAGGCGATGACGGCCGTGGCCGCGCAGACGGCGGTCAGGCCTTTGCTCAGTTTGGCGATGTCCAGCACGGGTAACTCCCTCGTTATCAGGCGTACGGCAGTCGGTGGGCGCTCAGGGCAGGGCGTCGAGAAGCGGCATCGGGCTGACCATTCCGCCGGTGGGCGGGGCCGGGGGTAGCGGTGCGGTCGCGATCGGGGCGGTCACCGGCGCCGCCGGCGGGGCCGGGGCGATGCCCAGGCTGTCACCGATCTGGACGGGGAACGGCATCGACGACGGCGTCAGATTGGCCAGGTTGCCCGGAACGCCCAGTTGGTTGAGCAGTGGGACGAGGGCGGCGCCGGGCCCGACTGCCGGAGTCGCCGCCGGTTCGGCCACCGGTGCGGTCCCGGGCGCGCCCGGGATCGGCGAGACCGGCAACGTCGACGTCGCGGGACCCCCGATGATCTGGGATGCCCCACCCAGCGCGGTGGCGGCGGTCTGCAGGACCGCGCCCATGCTGGCCGGGTTGGTGGCGAACTGCTGGATCATCCCCAGCGCCGGCGGGATGGCCGGTACTGCCGGCGGCGCGACCGGGTCCGCGACCGCGGACGCGCTCATGGCGAGGGCAGCCGAGCACAGCCCGGCGGCCGCAATTGTGTTGGCGGCGAACAGCTTTGTGAACCGTGACATGGTGCTCCCACTCCTTCGACGATTGGTCTGCCGCCGACGGTAGGGGTGTTGCGGAAGTAAATCAGAGTGACACGTGTGGCGTTTATTCAACCGTTACGGGAGCGATGACGAGCGGTGACCGGATACCGTCGGCGGGGTGCGTAACCAGCCACCGGCCCGGGTCGCTGCCTGGCTCACCCGGCTCGCGCCCAGTCTGCTGGCACTGAGCGTGAGTACCCGGCTGGCCTGGACCTACCTCGTCCCCAACGGTGCGAACTTCGTCGACCTGCACGTCTACCTCGGCGGCGCAGCCGCGCTGGGCCAACCCGGCACGTTGTACTCCTACGTCTACGCCGACCAGACCCCGGACTTCCCGCTGCCCTTCACCTACCCGCCGTTCGCCGCGCTGCTCTTCTACCCACTGAGCAGGGTGCCGTTCGGAGTGGTGGCCCTCTGTTGGCAACTCGGGACCATCGCCGCGCTCTACGGGGTGGTCCGCATCAGCCAGCGGCTGATACGCGCCGGGTCCCAACCGCCCGCAGGACGACGTCAGGCCATGCTGTGGACAGCCTTGGCGATCTGGCTCGAACCACTGCGGAGCACCTTCGACTACGGGCAGGTGAACGTCATCCTGGTGCTGGCCGTGCTGACTGCCGCCGCCAGCAGTCGGTGGTGGATTTCCGGCCCGCTGGTCGGACTGGCCGCCGGTGTGAAACTGACCCCCGCGGTGAGCGGGCTGTATTTCGCCGGGATGCGCCGCTGGCGGACCGTGGCCGCCGCGGCCGCGGTGTTCCTCATCACTGTCGCCGTCTCGATCGCCGCCATCGGTCAGCAGGCGCGCTACTACTTCACCGACCTGCTGGGTGACGCCAGCCGGGTCGGGCCGGTCGGCACCTCGTTCAACCAGTCCTGGCGCGGCGGTATCTCCCGGATCGTCGGCCATGATGCGGGGTACGGGCCGATGGTGCTGGCCGGGATCGCGTTGACGGCGGTGCTGGCGGCGCTGGCCTGGCGGGCGCTCGGCCCGGTTGGTGACGGCAGACCGGGCAGCGGACAGGGGGCGGCGGGCCCCCGAGACCGACTGGGTTCGCTGCTGGTGGTCCAGCTCTTCGGACTGCTGCTCTCGCCGATCTCCTGGACCCACCACTGGGTTTGGCTGGTGCCGCTGATGCTCTGGCTACTGACCGGGCCGTGGCGCGACCGTCCCGGCGCCCGAGTGCTGGGCTGGGGCTGGCTGGCGCTGACCCTGGTCGGGGTGCCCTGGCTGCTGAGCTTCGCTCAGCCGACCATCTGGGAGATCGGCCGACCGTGGTACCTCGCCTGGGCCGGCCTGGTCTACATCGTGGCGACCCTGGCGACCCTGGGCTGGATCGCGCTCGGGCAACGATCAGGCGGCGTCGGCCGCGAGGGGGAGCGCGGCGATTGGGATTGAGCTACCGGTCGGCGAGCGAGCGCCTCGTTGATCTAGCCCGCCAGGGCGATGTTGATCTGGCCCGCCAGGGCGACGTCCTTATCGGTGATGCCGCCTGCGGAGTGCGTCACCAGCGTGAATGTCACAGTGCGCCAACGGATGTCGATGTCTGGGTGGTGATCGGCCTGCTCGGCCAGTTCCGCGACGGTCCGCACCGCGTCGATCCCCCCGATGAACGAAGGGAACGTCACCGCGCGCCGCAAGGTGCCCCCGGTGTGCTCCCACCCGTCGAGATCCGCCACAGCCGCGGCAACCTGCTCATCGCTCAGCACAGCCATGGCCGAAACGGTATACCGTCTGGACCGATGTCCACCCAGGTTCAGGTTGTCGTGGCCGGCGCGCTGATCCGGGGGGCGACGGTGCTGCTGGCGCAGCGGCAGCGTCCGCCGGAGCTGGCCGGACTGTGGGAACTGCCCGGCGGCAAAGTTGCGCCGGGAGAGACCGAGCCTGCGGCCCTGGTTCGGGAACTTCGTGAGGAGCTCGGCGTCGACGTCATCGTGCACGAGCGCCTCGGCGAGGACGTCGCGATCGGCGAATCGGTGATCCTGCGCGCCTACCGCGTTACCCAGACCGGCGGCGTGCTGCACCCTCACGACCATGGCGCACTGCGCTGGGTGGACGCCGCAGAGATGTCCCAGGTGGCGTGGGTGCCCGCCGACCGGGCCTGGCTGTCAGCGCTGCGGGAGCGGCTCACTGCGCCGTGAGGGTGTTACGGCGGTGCGGCTTTCGTCCGTGGAAACGGGGTCACCGAGGATCAGTGGCTGGCAAACTCGGGCACCTTTGTCGGGGCGCTGTGCTTCCTGGTTGCCGCGCTGGCCGAGCTTCCTCGTTTTCGTAAACACGGTGCGCGCTGCGACAATCACCGGCGTGAGTAGCCCCGCCTCCCTCCCTGAGTTCCGCAATGTCGCGATCGTGGCCCACGTCGACCACGGCAAGACCACGCTCGTCGACGCGATGCTGCGCCAGTCCGGTGCCCTGACCCACCGCGGTGACGACACCGTCGAGCGCCTGATGGACTCCGGGGACCTGGAGAAGGAAAAGGGCATCACCATCCTGGCGAAGAACACCGCGGTGCATCGCGTCAACCAGGACGGGTCGGTCACGGTCATCAACGTCATCGACACTCCCGGGCACGCCGATTTCGGCGGGGAGGTGGAGCGCGGACTGTCGATGGTCGACGGGGTGCTGCTGCTCGTCGACGCCTCCGAAGGCCCGCTGCCGCAGACCCGCTTCGTGTTGCGCAAGGCCCTGGCCGCGCATCTGCCGGTGATCCTGGTGGTCAACAAGACCGACCGGCCCGACGCCCGCATCGCCGAGGTCGTCTCGGAAAGCCATGACCTGCTGCTTGACGTCGCCTCCGACCTCGACGACGAGGCCCAGCAGGCCGCTGAGCGTGCGCTTGACCTGCCGACCCTGTTCGCCTCCGGGCGCGCCGGAATCGCCAGCACCGTCGAGCCCGCCAACGGTGAGAATCCGCAGGGCGACAATCTCGACCCGCTGTTCGACGTCCTCCTCGAGCACATTCCGCCGCCCAAGGGCGACCCGGAGGCGCCGCTGCAGGCGCTGGTCACGAACCTCGACGCCTCGGCGTTCCTGGGCCGCCTGGCCCTCATCCGCATCTACAACGGCAAGCTGCGCAAGGGCCAGCAGGTCGCGTGGATGCGCGAGGTCGACGGGGTGCCCGTCATCGCAAGCGGAAAGATCACCGAACTGCTGCGGACCGTCGGCGTCGAGCGCAACCCGACCGAGGAAGCCGTCGCCGGCGATATCGTCGCCGTCGCGGGCATGCCGGAGATCATGATCGGCGACACCCTGGCCGACCCGGAACACGCCCACGCGCTGCCGCGGATCACCGTCGACGAACCCGCCATCTCGGTGACCATCGGCACCAATTCCTCTCCACTGGCCGGCAAGGTCTCCGGCCACAAGCTGACCGCCCGCATGGTCAAATCGCGCCTGGACTCCGAACTGGTCGGCAATGTCTCGATCCGGGTGGTCGACATCGGTCGGCCGGACGCGTGGGAGGTGCAGGGCCGTGGTGAGTTGGCGCTGGCCGTGCTCGTCGAGCAGATGCGCCGGGAGGGCTTTGAGCTGACCGTCGGCAAGCCGCAGGTGGTCACCCGCACCATCGACGGCAAGCTGCACGAGCCGTTCGAGGCGATGACGATCGACTGCCCCGAGGAGTTCGTCGGCGCCATCACCCAGCTGATGGCCGGCCGCAAGGGCCGGATGGAGGAGATGGCCAACCACGCGGCCGGGTGGGTGCGGATGGACTTCATCGTCCCCAGCCGCGGGCTCATCGGGTTCCGGACCGACTTCCTGACACTGACCCGCGGCACCGGGATCGCCAATGCGGTGTTCGACGGCTACCGGCCGTGGGCCGGGGAGATCCGGGCGCGCCACACCGGGTCGCTGGTGAGCGACCGGACCGGTTCGGTGACCCCCTTCGCGATGATCCAGCTCGCCGACCGCGGCACATTCTTCGTAGAACCCGGCGACGAGACCTACGAGGGGCACGTCGTCGGCATCAACCCGCGTGCCGAGGACCTCGACGTCAACGTCACGCGCGAGAAAAAGCTGACCAATATGCGGTCCTCCACCGCGGACGTGATGGAGACGCTGGCCAGGCCGATGGAACTCGATCTGGAACAGGCGATGGAGTTCTGTGCCGCCGACGAGTGCGTCGAGGTCACCCCGGAGATCGTTCGGGTGCGCAAGGTCGAACTTGACGCGACCTTGCGGGCCCGCAGCCGGTCGCGCGCGAAAGCGGTCAAAGCATGACCGGGATCCCGGGCGTGGGGTCGATACCCTGAAAGCCGTGCCAGGACGATCGCGCGCCCTGCGCGCTGTGGCCGCGGCGCTGTCCGTTGTCGTCGGGGCGGCCTGCACGGTAGACCCGCCGCCGGCCCCGCAGAGCACCGAAACGACCCAATCGGCGGCGCCGCCGCCGAAGGCCGCCCAGATCATCATGGCCATCGACTCCGTCGGCGCCGGCTTCAATCCGCACCTGCTCAGCGACCAGTCACCGGTCAACTCGGCGATCAGCGCGCTGGTGCTGCCCAGCTCCTTCCGGCCGGTCCCCGACCCCGGCTCTCCCAGCGGATCACGGTGGGAGATGGATCCCGCCCTGCTGCTATCGGCCGAGGTGACCGGTAATCGGCCGTTCACCGTCACCTACACGATCAGGCCCGAGGCGGCCTGGACCGACAACGCGCCGATCGCCGCCGACGACTTCTGGTACCTCTGGCGGCAGATGGTCAGCCAACCCGGAGTGGTCGACCCCGCCGGCTACGACCTCATCACCGGCGTGCAGTCGGTCAACGGTGGAAAGACGGCGGTGGTGACGTTCTCCCAGCCGTACCCGGCCTGGCGCGAGTTGTTCAACAATCTGCTGCCCGGGCATCTGGTCAAGGACGTTCCGGGGGGATTCAGCGCCGGGCTGGTCCGGGCGCTGCCGGTGACGGGTGGGCAGTTCCGGGTGGACACCATCGACCCGCAGCGGGACGAGATCCTGCTGGCTCGCAACGACCGGTTCTGGGGCACACCTGCCAGCCCCGACCAGATTCTGTTCCGCCGGGCCGGGGCGCCCGCCGCGCTGGCCGATTCGATCCGCAACGGCGACACCCAAGTGGCTCAGGTGCACGGTGGGGCGGCCGCGTTCGCCCAACTCTCGGCGATCCCGGATGTACGGACCGCCCGGATCACCACCCCCCGGGTGCTGCAACTGACCCTCCGCGGCCAGCAGCCGACACTGTCCGATCCGTTGGTGCGCAAGGGCATTCTGGGCCTGCTCGACGTCGAACTGCTGGCAGCGGTCGCCGCCGGCAGCGACAACTCGGTGACGCTGGACCAGTCGCTGGTCCGTGCCCCCAGCGACCCGGGCTACGAGGCCACCGCCCCGGAACCGGTCGGCACGGAACGCGCACTGGAGTTTCTCGCCCAGGCGGGTTACCAGGTGGACCCCAGCGTGAACCCCAGCGTGAAACCCAGCGCGGGCCCCAGCGTGACCCCCAGTGCGGATCCCCGCCCGACCGCGTCGCCGGTTCCGCCCACCCCGGCCCCGGGATCGGCGACACCCGCCGCTCCGGAGCCCACCAGGGGTCGGATCAGCCGAAACGGCCAGCGGCTGACCCTGGTGATCGGGGCCGCCGCCAACGACCCCACCTCCGTCGCCGTCGCCAACACCGCCGCCGATCAGTTACGCAATGTCGGGGTGGCCGCCACGGTGGCCGCCCTCGAGCCGCCGGTGCTCTACGGCTCGGCGCTGGCCGGCAATCGGATCGACGCCATCGTCGGCTGGCATGCGGCGGGCGGCGATCTGGCCACTGCGCTGTCGTCACGGTTCAGCTGCCCGGCTCTCGAGGCCGCCCCCCTCCCGACCACTCCGCCGTCCGCCTCCGATGCCACCGCGGGGCCTGATTCGCCGCCACCGGGTCCGACGCCACCGGGCCCGACGCCACCGGGTCCGACCCCGCCGAGCCGGCCGGGACCGGCACCGGACCCGGCCCCGCTGGTCCGTGCTCCGTCCAACCTCACCGGGGTCTGCGACCGGGGCATCCAGGCCCAGATCGACGCCGCGCTGAACGGTTCCCGCCCGATCGAGGAAGTCCTCGCAGCGGTCGAGCCGAAGCTGTGGGCGATGTCAACGGTGCTGCCGATCATGCAGGACACCACCATCGTGGCGGCCGGGCCGACAGTTCGGAACGTCGAGCTCTCGGGGGCGGTGCCGGTGGGCATCGTCGGCGACGCCGCGACCTGGGTGAAGACGGCCCAGTAGGTCCCGGCAAACCCCACATAACGAGGAGGAGACCGATGACGGTGCCCCGGTTGTTGTTCGTCCACGCGCATCCCGACGACGAGACGATGAACAACGGGGTCACGATCGCCCGCTACGTCGCCGAGGGCGCCGAGGTGACGGTGTTGACCTGCACCCTCGGCGAGGAGGGTGAAGTCATCGGAGACCGGTGGTCGCAGCTCGGCGTCGACGGCGCGGATCAGCTCGGCGGCTACCGGATCGGCGAACTCACCCGTGCGCTGCGCCACCTGGGCGTATCCGAGCCCAGATTCCTCGGGGGCGCGGGCTGCTGGCGTGACTCCGGCATGCCCGGCACCCCACCGCGCCGCCGGCCGGCGTTCGTCGACTCGGGAGCCGAGGCCGTCGAGCAGCTGGCCGACGTGATCGCCGAGCTTCGGCCGCACGCCGTCGTCACCTATGACCCGGAGGGCGGTTACGGGCATCCCGACCACATTCGTGCCCACCACGTCACCGTGGCAGCCCTGGACTCCGCCGCGCCCCGGTGGCCGGTGCCGCGGTTCTTCTGGACGGTGGTGTCCAGCAGTGCATTTCAGGAGGCGATGACGGGGCTGGGCCCCGCGGACGGGCAGCCCGAGTGGGTGCGGCTGGATGATGTGCCGTTCGGCTACCCCGACGACCGGATCAGCGCCGTGGTGGATGCACCCGAGTACCTGCCGGCCAAGGTTGCGGCGATGCGGGCGCACGCCACCCAGATGACCCTCGGACCGACCGGGCGGGCGTTCACCCTGTCCAACCGGATCATGCTGCCGGTACTGGCCCGGGAGCACTACATACTCGCCGGGGGTGTGGCGGCCGAACCGGCAGGCCGCCGCGTGCTCACCGGCCTGGTAGACG
>Ga0116183_1003247_pt1 | contig 16693 bp, 18 predicted proteins | sample AD_UKC078_MetaG_FD_89753 | JGI IMG/M metagenome (GOLD analysis project Ga0116183, IMG submission 89753) | Active sludge microbial communities of municipal wastewater-treating anaerobic digesters from USA - AD_UKC078_MetaG | ecosystem: Engineered > Bioreactor > Anaerobic > Digestate | place: USA... | reverse complement strand
TCCTCGCATGGATTTTATAGACCCAGATATTATCAATAACATGGGGAATATGCATAAAGCAGGCGCTGCCAGAGTACGCCCATCGTCAGCAATCGTGTCTGCCATAACAGGCCTGGCCAGAACCAAATAAGGGGTGCCATCGTGAATGACTTCCTAAGTATTTCTGATAAGTATTTAGAAAAATACGCAGCTCCGAACCCCATGCAGTGGCAGAAGTTCTTTCAGCGAGGCCTGAAAGGCGCCATGCCGGGCGCGGCATTGGGTGCTGGCGTCGGCGGTATTGGCGGCTTTATAATGCCAGAAACGCAATACGATATTCTTGGCAGGGAAATACCTACTTCGTTTAGAAACAGAATTGGCAGTGGTATATCTGGCGCACTCATGGGCGGTATGCTCGGTGGTGCAGCTGGTGCTGCAGGCGGTATGCGTGGTAGACTTACTGCCATGAATAGCGCGCGTGCCAAATCCGGGCCCAGCTTTATGACGCAGAACTCTGCTGGCACAAAATGGACTGGCGCTGGTGCTAATTCTCCTAACTCAGGCATACAGGGATATGTTCCGCCAACCCAACCAGGGCCGACGACTAATTCAGCCCAGTCGGCAGCATCAGTAACAAATCCGGCGGCGGCTAAGCCTGCTAAAGGGAAGAATAACAGCAAACCAGGTAACCAACCCACGGCAAATCCTGGCACGCAGTCGTCCACGTTAAATAACGTAAATCCAGCCACGCCGGAAATACTGGGCAACACTCCGACGGGTATGCCGAATAGAGTTGGCGGCACTATTTCTGGGGCTAGCGATGACCATTTTTATAACAGTTTCGATGCCATGAGGAGGCAGCCCACCCAGCCCGGCAAAGGCCCGTTTAACGGAAATGGCAGGCTGTTACTCGGGGGTGCGTTGGGCATGGGCGGCCTATATGGCGCTAACGCCATGTATCAGAATTACAAAAATGGCAGCGTTAATTCAGTAACCAAGGAGTCTGCAATGAATTTTAATCAAATCGACTTTGAACGTGTGACCAAACTGGCTATGGCAAAATACTGCAGACTTAAGCAGGCTAGCTTAGCCAGTTACGCCGGCCCTGCGCTATTAACTGGTGGTCTTATGATGGGCGCCGGATATTTGGCCAACAAAGTGCGCAACATCGCAGACAATTCTATTGGAAAGTTGCCTGGTTTTGGCCAGCCTATCGCACCGGTAGCGCCACCAGCACAGCCTGGAGGAAACTAAAATGTTAGATAGGCTCTTCACTCCTGATAACTTAGGCTACGAAGTTGAGCTGCCGGAAGATACTGCTACTTGGACTGGCGAGATGAACAAGATTTTATTTGCGTCATTCCCAGAGCTGTCCAACTTCCCGGTCAGACTGACACTTGACAGGTTTGAGCCGCAGAAGCTATACGCTAAAGGCTCTTATACCGTGGATATCGGTGGGCAGATCCTGCTGATCCCGGTAATAGTGAAAAGTAAAAAAATACAGCCATTTGATATAGCCATGATAAATGGCGAATGGCAGTATCTCACTTCTGATTTAATATCCAGCCTTGTGAACAGTAACGTTTCCTTAGGAGATCCTATGAGCAATAAAGACAGCATAGATTTTTACTCGCAGCCTGTGATGAACGAAGTCCCATCTTACACTGGCAACCGAAATACCCGTGTAATCACGGCGTCTGTCATCAGCGATGAAGATAAGGCAAGCCTGGCCAAACTTATTGTATCAGATAAGTTTTACAAAAGTGCCGCTGCCAAGAATCCGCACTTTAATGCTGTCGTGAGTGAGTTACTCCAGGCTCCCGTGAGAAAGTATAAAAGCGCTTTTGTCACACGGGATAGTTTTCTGAATGGCAGCATTTATGTGACTGACAACTCCGGGAAACGTGAGAAAATCAGCGCATCGTTTTCTGAAGCAAAGGCTTTCGTGAAGCGACATATGCCAGAGCAGTATGTAGACTTTATTAAAACCGGTAGCGCCTGTGCCCTTGCTAATTTAGATTCTGACGATGACGAAAACATCCCCAGCCTCGGCATGGGGGGTATTAAAGGCATCTTGGATCAGATGTTTAAACGCGTGTCTGGCCCGGGTATGTTTAATTTTATGGGTGGTTCCGGCGACAGCGTGGCACCTGTTATGGTCATTAAGATTAAGCAAGTCAAAGGCCCCGAGTCACTCATGGGTCTCGGCAAAGGCGGGCTGCTGCATGACGTAGCAGACAAAGAAGGCGTGCCTTCTAAAATGCCTGCAAGTGAAATTACCGATTCGTTAGAAAGCAAGTCCCCTGACGATCTGATTTCCGGCGAAGAGATTATGCCCAACTCAGGCAGCGATTATCTCGAGCCGATCACTGTCGACAAAGTCGTAAATCTGCCAATTGGTAAGGCCATTATTGGCAAGACTAAGTCGTCTGGCGATATGTTTGTAGGCATTATTCTCAGCAAATTCGACAAAGAAAAAACCGCAGGCGACTTTTCTGGGCTGCTTCCGAAAGACGTAAAGCCCACTTACCTGGCGCCGAATACTATTCTGTACAAAGTAGCCACGATTCACAATGAAAATATTCTCGGCAGCAAGCGTGAGTATTTTAATAAAATAGCATCTCAAACCGAGCCTGTGAAAATTATCTTTCGCGGCGGGGATACTTTTGCAATCAAGGCTGCCAGCGAAAATATAGTCTGCGATAGCCGCGCTCTCCCGTATTATCTTGATAGCTTTGGTGTCAGAAAGTCTGATGCAGAGAAGACTGCCGCAGAAGCCAAAGAAGTTGGACAGTCTATCGTGTTTATCCCGTTGAAAAAGAAAGCCAGTGCTATTCTGACTAAAGGTACACGCAGCAAACTGGCTAAAGTAAACTGGGTCAAAGTCGCTACTTATTTAGATAGTGAAGAGAGTGTTGACTCTGCGCTGTCATTAGAGTATCTTGATGATGAGACTCCGGCTGAATTCTATGAACAGCTGCCTGTGTACAAAAAGGCGCTATCCAGCATGGCAAAGCTTATGGCCAGCGTTAGACTGGGTAACGAAATAGTCGACGCAGAGACTCTGGGCAACGCGATGGAAGCTCTGGATAATCTTATCAGGGAGCTGACGGTATTCCGGGAAGGGATCTAATGTTTCCTTATCCATTCAGACGTTATGTTTATGGGTCTTTGCTCCGCGGCAGAGACCCATCTCGTATTATCGGATGTTTGCGACAGCTGCAGTTAGTCCGGAGTATGGCCTTGGATACTATATTGGACATAATGACTCCAGAATTGCAGCAGGATATGGCCGATTACTCAGCAGCGCAATCCAACGAAGAACGGGCGGCCATTTCGGACAAATACGAAGCCAGCATGTACTTAGCCCATCAAGATGGTAGCAATAATCAGGCCTGGGTTGAGTGCTGGGATATTTTGTCAGTCAAGAAATACAGGGAATTTGTACTAGTCCTGGCAACTATCCCAACTATGACGCCAGACAAGATAGCGGAATCTTTTAATAGCAAATTCTGTCGAGAAATATCTGTCAGCACGTTTGCACTTCTAATAAATTCTTTCTGGGATGTCAGAAAGTTAACTACGGCGCAAATCAAACGTTCAGTCGATGACTTGCCTTCTGTGCAGTTATCAGTTAATATCAAAAAGCTTTTATTTGGAAATCCGGTAGCGGCTGCCAAATCTGTCGGCGCGTCGCTAAAGCTTAATTATTCGTTAATCTTAGAAGAGATGCTGGCGGATATTTATCTGAAATATAAAGAAATGACGGAGCGAAAAGCCACTGTCGGCGAAGTAAAAGAAGTAGCCTACGCAGTTATGAAGATAGGCGATAGGCTCGATAAGATGAACAAAAAAGGCACAGATAACGACGTTCTTAGAAGCTTGCTGGAAGAGCTAAAGCTAGAGACGCATGATACTGGCTACACAATGGACGACTTCATGAATGGTTCCCGGGAGATAGTGTAATGCGGAGGTCTGACTTAGTAGAAAGAGTATTCACTCTTAAAGGCAAGCCGTTCAGCTTTAAAAAGCGAGAAATGTTCCGGCTTATATACGACAAGCCCCAGAGAAGCTCGGTATACATGATGGGCCGCCAGATGGGCAAGTCGACCACACTCGCCAACGAAATACTTATCGATGCGCTGCTAATTCCGTGGTCGAATACGTTATTCGTGACGCCCCGAGAAAAGCAGACTCGCACGTTCTCAACCGACAAGCTCATGCCGGTAATAAAATACTCGCCGGTATTTAAAGCCCTAATGATGGATTCCGACAGCGTGTCTAACGTTTTCGATAAAAGCTTTGCTAATAACTCTAAGTGCTTTCTGAGATATGCTTACTTAAGCGCCGACTCAATTCGCGGTATATCCGCACACAAAGTCATATTAGACGAAGTCCAGGATATTATCTGGGATAACGTCGGTATTATAGACGAAGTCTTGTCCGGTAGTGAGCCAGAACTTAGACGTAGATCGTATGCCGGCACACCGAAGACGTTTAACAACACACTTAACAAGCTTTACCAAAAAAGCACCAAGCATGAATTTATCATCAAATGCCAGCACTGCAACAAATGGAACATTTTAGGTATAGAAAATGTTGGAAGAACTGGCGTAGTATGTAAAAAATGCAGCGGCATTCTTGGCCCGCCTTTTCACGGAGAATGGGTGGCTACTAACTCAGATCCAGCTGCGCAGAGATTATTTGGTGTTAGGCTGCCCCAGCTGCTTTCTCCTAACGTAGACTGGGAAGAAATGCTGGATAAGTATAATACTTACCCGACATATCAGTTTCATAACGAAGTCCTGGCGTTGCCCTTTGACGTTGGAGCTAATCCGTTGTCAGAATTAGACCTGCGTAACGCCTGCACACAGGAAAGCAATATACTGCCCCCCACGGGCGCGCAAGTTCCGGGCATACTGGCTTTGGGTGTGGACTGGGGGCATGGCGAAGATAGTATGGGTGCCGCTAAGGGATTCCTGCCCACGGGCTATACTGTGGCCACGATGGGTCGACTTCAGTCTAACGGCACTTATAAAATTATCTGGATGAAAAAGTATGTCGGTCGCGAGAGTGACCCACGAAAGCAAGTGCATGAAGTGGCCAAGCTAGCCAAGATCCACAAAGTGAATATTATCGGCGTAGACCACGGAGCTGGCTTTTATCATAATGCCGAGCTAAAAGACATGGTCGGGGACGTACCGATGATCGAGTTTAATGCTTCGGGCAACGTAAAAGAAAAGATGAAATGGGATCCAGAAGTCGACGATTCTAAAATTACATTTCATAGAACTCGGTGCATGTCTGAGTTTATTCACGAGATCAAGGGTCAAAAAGTTTTATTCCCGAAGTGGGATGAGTTCAAACCTTTTTGTGATGATTTTACGACGGTCTACATAGACTTTTCCAGAACGGGCACGATGTATTACGATCATGTGTTGCCCGACGACTCGTTCCATGCTAGCATGATTGGTAAGATGGCTGCTATTTTCTATGCGAATTTTATGCGGGGTGGCTGACACTAACTAAGCCAGTTGACTAAAAGTTCTATTTTCAATATATCTGTTTTGATAAGCAAGCGCATCAGAGATCTAACCAGGAGAAACTGAAATGAGTGACAAGCTATTCAAAGAGCTGGGCAAGACAGCTGCTGCGGCTTTTGTGGAAAAGGGCACGCCCTTGAACGAGAGTGTTGCCAAACTTGCAAAGCAGCACGGCCTCAATGCTAATCAAGTATCCAGGGTATGCGAAGCAGCTAATTTGGACACTTATCTGAGCAAGATGGCTGCGGCTTCTGACAGACGCTTTGAGTTTGAGCTTGCGGATTCTGGCAAAGTTCTGGCAGATTTAAATTTAAAAAGTGAGCCCAAGCCTGTGAAAGTAGCATCCGAAAAAGATATCAATTACTTTGTGAAAAGCGCCAGTCTGAAAGACAGCTCAGTATTCGCTCCAGAATACGAAACTGCTCCCACGTTCCTGGCCGACTTGGGCAACGCGGATACCGGCAACTTTACTATTAAAGTGGCTCGGACGCAGGAAAATATTTTCGACAGCCACAAGCGCACGCTGTCAAATCGAGAAAAAATTGCAAGCAAGCTTAGGCTGCAAGAACGCATCGACGATCTTAAAGCTGAGTATGTGATAACTACAATTAAAATGGCCAACGACCTCAAGGCCGCCGTCGGTCTAATAAAGAAAGCCGCCATGACTGAGAATCCTTTTACGCTATGGCAGCGTTTTGACGGCACTGACAAATCTGAGATCGCCAATGCTGTGTTTTCTAAAGCTGCCGAAGACTTGATGCGCAGGGACAGTAAACATGCAGCAGAGCTTTTACTAGAAGCCAAGAAGCCGACTATCCCAGAACATGATGCCTCTATCGCTGCCCGGGGCGTCAAAGTAGTGACTAACGAGCCGATAATTAAACTCATCGACAACATTTCTAATTATAGAAAAATGATCGATGAAATCGAGGCGTTTAACTCTTGCAACGGTCTTGCAGAAGAGAGCTCTACTCCGCAGCCTAGCGTCGCCTACACCATTGATAACGGCCAGCCGGCGCTGGATTTTTACAAGAAATTAATCGAGGGCTAATATGGGATTCAGCATGTTCTCCCCTCTCAGCGCGTACTTTCTGTATTCCGGCGGGACTGAGGGTGTGAAAAATATGGTCTCTAACGGAGGGACTATTCCTGCCATGTCTCCCATGCAACTAAACAACAGCTTGGGAATGACGCAGCAGCAGCGTGCAAGTTATCAAAATATTTTGAATAAAAAGCCTATGTTCAAGGGCGCATCATTCGGAGGAAATATGAACCACAAGGAAATAGCTACTAGATTTCGCGAAAAACGTGCGGCCTTGGCTGACCAGGCCGGGGGTATTCTTAAGAACATCGTGCGCCCTGGGTTGCAGTCGGTGCTTTACGGACTTGGCGCCGGTGCGCTGGGTTCAATAATGTATAATCAGTACATGGACCACAAGCGTTCTCAAGAAGCATACAAAGAAATGTTTCACAGATTTCCGGAACTTCAGGAAATAGATCCAAACAAGGTCGACGACTACTGGACTCTCATGAGTCAGTATTCGCCGTCAATGACTCGCAATCCATTAGTAGCTGGCCAGTTTATCAAAAATATGGCCGAATATAACATGCAGGGTGTGGACTTCCCGACTCTTAAGTCTATTCTTGACATCGAAGGCTCTGCCAACAAGCAGAAGACCGATATCATGAATCTGCTGATCAAAGGCGTAGGCTCCAGCGTAGATTAAAAAATGGATAAGCTATTAGATTACTCATCAGAAGATAGCGTTCGAAAATCGCTGTACCCGATAAGGACTGCTGGCGGCAGCTTGATAAAACATGCTGCCGCCAGTGAGTGGCCTCCGGAAGTTCTGGACTTTATAAGAAAGTTAGTGCCGGAAGACAACATGCACTACTCCCTGTGCAACGCACTGGGTGCTGGGGAATACTGGTCTTCTAACGTGAACGGGGACTATTTTGAACGAGATGAGTTGATCAGCAATCACGGTAGCTTTCTTAATGGCACGCCGTTCATGCATCACATAAACAAAGATCCGACCAAGGGATACGGCCGGATACTGTTCTCTGCGTATAATCCTCGCATGAACAGAGTAGAGCTAGTCGTAGAGCATGACACAACAAAGCTGCCGAAAGACACTGTAAAAAAGTTAGAAAACGACGAACTCGTTAATCTCTCAATGGGCTGCCGCGTGCCATTTGACGTTTGCTCTATTTGTGGCAACAAGGCACCGTCCCCAAAAGACTACTGTACGCACGTCACCAAGACTGGCCTTAATTTTGTCTTTCCCGACGGTCGTAAAGTTTATCTATTAAATCCAAACCCGGATTTTTTTGATATTTCTATAGTCATAGTGCCGGCCGACAAGACTGCCTGCATACTTGCCAAGATATTTGGTGCTAAAAAAACAGCAAGCGTTTCGGATCCAATGCGTGGGTTCCGAAGCTTGGTTACGCCGTCTAGCTTGCGCGCTGAGATGGCTAAGACTGCACAGACACACTACAGCTTAATAGACTCTCTGGAGAATAGGCCCATGTCTGTGCTCAGAGATATTGCCTTGCAGACTAAAACAGCTGCCGGGCTGTGTGACTCTATTAAAAGCAGCTGCGCATATTTTAGGCCTAATGAAGTGCAGGCTATGCTGTTTGTGCAGGCCGGCTTGGAAAAACTGGCCAAGTCAGTATTGGACAATAACGTATATTTTGAGTGCAGTGCTTGCGTGTTGACGGATCTTGGTCCGGCCGGCACTCGTGTCAAGATTGCAAACATGGATGCACATACAATGGCGCTGCGAGCCGCCATGGGAACTTCTGCTGCTGACAACGCACTAAATCGTGTTAGCCTGGAAGAAGACATGGGCGCCCTGAATAGCGTCATAACTCCGGAACTTCTGAAAGAAATATCTAGAGCCTCCATGCTCTCTTTTCTGATAGGTAAAGCCCTATCTTCTGACAGCCTGACACTGCTGCCGCTGCTTAGCGCAGGCACACACATTGCCGCAAACGCATTATCTTCTGACCAGAGCGGCGCCGAAGATATACTGGCCCAGAAAGCTCTAGCACGTGACTTATACATAGAGCCGTTAATTCGTGCAAAGCAAGCGTCAGCTTCCTTGACTTTGAAACAATTATATTCTATACCATTAGGTGTGATTTAATTTTTAGTACGCCATGTTGACTAATTTACGTCAGCTAGCTATAAAATTTCTGAAAAGGAGTTTAGAGTGATGACAGCATCAAATACCATCATTCAGGATATCCTGAATCTGAAGGCAAAGAGCAACGTCAAAACTGCTTCCGCTTCTGGTTCAACTTCCAAAATGAACGTTCTTACCGATACCCTTCTTAAATTTGCCGAAGAAATGGAAAAAGAAGAAGAGGAAAAAGAGGAAGAAAAGAAGGACGGCGAGGGCAGCGAAGAAGGCTCTTCTGAAGAATCCAAAGACGGTGAAGAGTCTGAGGGCGAAGAAGAAAAATCAGCATCTCAGGCAGAAGATATCGTAGCTGCTGCTTTGGCAGAGCTGGATAATACCAAAAACGCAGGAGCGAAATCCGTGAAAATTGACTATACCAAGCTCGCAAAAGAAATCATGAAGGTAGCTGTTGACGGCACCGGCGTATATGGTCTTGACAAAGACATGACTGCCAGCCCCAAAGCAGAGCCGGGCACTGTTGCTACCAACGCACAGGCTGACGCTGCCAAAAACATTACCGAAACCAATGTGACCGACGCCAGCATGGGCGTTAAAGGTCCGACCGACCCGATGCAGGGTTATGCTCCCCAGTCTGCCGGCGGTGAAGAAACTCCGCTGACCCCTGGCGAAATCAAATCAGCCATGGCCAAGCTTTCTTCCGAAGATGCAGTCATGCTCTTCAAACTGGCCCAGGTTGGTTACGACGTCACCGTAGACGTTCTTTCAGACGAAGTCGTTGAAAAACAGGCCGCCGCAAGAATCCTTGAGCAGGCCGAACGCGTGAAAGTAGCCCAGGCATATAATTATCTCATGTCTATGGGCATCAATCCCCTCGCCCGCTAATCTAAAACAGGAGTGGCGTAATGACTGTCAGCAAAAAGGAAATTGCTAAGATTCTTAAACTGGCCGCTAAGCAAAGCGAGGCTGCCGATAAGAAACGCCTTGACGCTGAAGCCGAAGCCCAGGACCTGCGCAATAAGCTTGCAGAAATGCAGAAGACCGCTCGTGCAAGAGCTATCGCTACCCGGCTTATTGTTGGCGACGACGTGCGAAGGGACATTGACGAGCGGACTTCCAAGCTCGCATCCCAGGACATGGATGTGGTTGAAAAGGCACTGGAGCTCGGTAAAACTGAGGCAGTTCTTAAACTCGGTGAGGCCCTGGCGGCTTCAAACAATTCAGGCAACAGCACTAGCAGGAACCCCCTGCTGGATGTTTTGGTCACATTAATTTAACAGGAGGAACCCATGCTTAAAGAACGCAGAACCAAGCATGTTGAGTATCGCGGCGTAAAACTCGCCGATCTTGAAACTGGGATTAATCTCCCTGATGGCTCGCTCGTCGTTCCGGTGGAAATCGTAGGCGGCGAAGAGCAGTATGGCGTTCCGGAAATTTTCAGTTCGGACGCAGCTTATGTAAATCTGGCCAAGCCTCTGTTCTCAGAAGCCGGCAGATTTGACACCATGACTACTGGCAAAACCGTAGTCCTGGAAGGCCCGATCGAATTCGAAACCGACATGTTCGTTGCTGCTGACGAGCCGCTGATGGTCTCCGGCGCCAATCTCACCGTTAAAAAGGACGTCGATGGCGTTCTCAAATTCGGTGCAGCTGCAGGCCCGAACGTCGTGGTCGCTCACGTAGTAATTGGCCCGGCTGATCATGCTGATGGCCATCTGGTACTTTCTGGTCTCTTTAAATAAGACCAATACCACAAGAGGGGGAATCAACACACTATGCCTACCTATGATATCACCGACAGCATGATCAATGAGCTTTTCCTTAAAGCCATGAGATCACAGGATCCCGCGACCCAGGTTAAAGTGGCCAACGCCAGTGACCTTTACATTCGCGATAAAATTCGTGAGTCGTCTTTCCTGCGCAAGATCCTTCCGCCGGAACCCATCACCAAAGAAGAATGCGACCGCGTTCCTTCTCGTGAGGGTGGCCGCCCTGGCATCCAGAAGGTAATCGACCTTGAACGTGACGCAGAAGCCGTCTCTCTGCCGTTCAACGCAGAATCTGACAACGAATACATCAGAGGCGAAAGCGTGGGCATTAAGTTCCACAAGATCGCCTCTAAAGAGTATGAAATTTCAGAAGGCGACCTGCTTTCCTACTCAATGCCGATCACCAAAATCATCGAAAAAAATGCCCTTATGGCCGTAGAAAAAGTCGAAGACAAGACTTTTATCGATCAGCTTAACGGCATGGTTGCCCATACTGGCAAAACCTTCGATGTCGTCACCACCGAGCCTTACCTCAACGCCCGTGTTCTGACTACCGGCTACAACCTGCTCGAATCAGGCGATCAACTGCAGTGTGCTTCTGTACTTATGAATCGCTCCTGCTGGAATGACCTGATGGGCAACGGTACTCCTGAATTTGGCGACAAGGCTTACGACGTCCTGTTCCAGGGTCTGACTGAAGAAAGCCTGCACGGCAAGCGCGTCTTCATCACCAACAAGACTGACCTGGTCCCTCACAATGAAATCTGGTTCTTCACAGCACCGGAATTCCTGGGCAAATTCTATGCCCTGACTGACACCAAACTGTGGATCGAAACCCGTGCCGAATTCCTGAAGTACAAGATCTGGGAATACATCGGCGTTGGTCTCATCAACACCAAGTCTGTTGCCAAGATCAATATTAAGAAGGCCCCGTAACAGCGTCGGTTCTCTTTTTAATTGATTTCAGAAACCGACCCTATTATACTTAATGGGGTCGGTTTTTAACTAAAACTTGATAGGAGAAAAGTATGCCTAAATTCTGGTATGGTCTTGTTGATGAACGCGCTAACCTGAGCGTAAAGCTCGCCGAAAAGAACACCGTTGTTTTTTCCAAAAGACTCGGTGAAGTAGAACAACTCATGGAAGAAAACGCCATGCTCGACGCCATGGTCAAAAAAGGTGTCCTCACCAAAAAGACTGACGCTGAACGCAAGATTTCTGCAAAGAAAGCCGTGGCAGCCGAAGCCAAAGCAGCTGAAGTAAAAGCCCCTGCTGCCAAAGTTGAGCCGCAGAAGCCGGAAGTAATCGCGGAAGCCCCCAAGGCCGAAGCCCCAAAAGCCAAACAGGCAGCTGCTAAAGCCGAAGCCCCCAAGGCAGAGCCCGTAAAAGAAGATTCCAAGGCCGAAACCAAATAACCGAGGCTAAGCATGATATCTCAGCTGTCTGAGCAAGAGCTAGAAAAGCTAAACGTATACATCAGGCTTGTTAGAAATTACTTGCTTGACTACGCGGAGCTAAATTACCTACAGCCTGGCACAGAAGAATTTCTTAACGAGAGTATCTCGCAAGCGATACTTATGGCGTTAGAAATTTTTAATGCGTGTGTTGGGCATCTTACTAAGTACAATCTAGTGAACTTCCCGGTTCCCACATTGCTGGTCATCGGCAGCTGCGCGTATACGCTCTTCAGCGGAGGTATCCTGCAAGCCAGGAATCATTTCAGTGTAAGTGACGGAAACACGTCAGGGCCAGTATCTGAGAAGACTGACTTGTACCGGGCCTGGGGACAGGAGATGCTAAATAATTTTCTTAGCTTGTCCACCAAGTTCAAAGAGTCTAAAAACATGGAAGCAGCCAACGGCAGCTTTTCCAGCAACTATCTTCTCGCTCATTTCTACAGAGATGGGTCGATAAAAATCTAAGGAGCCTTATATGGCGAACAAAACTCGCATTAAGAATATCGTGAAGCAAGCAGGTATTATGGACATGCTCGGTGGCGCGGCCAGCTCAATTGCCGGCTACGCCCCGGAAGGTCTCGGTGGTCTTATGGGTGCTGGTGCTGCTACCGGACTGGCGCAACTAGGCGGCGCAGGTGGCAAAGGCCAGATGATTGCTGCTGCTATCGGCGCCACTGTCGGTGCCATGGCTGCCAGCAAAATGAAAGATCATGAACAGATGCAGAACATGGGTATCGACGCCAATGCTATCCTGGGCATTAACAACGCACTCATGAATCTGGATCAGGAAGCCGCACTGTCTGGCATGTACGGCGGAATGCCAATGGATCCGAATATGATGGGTATGGATCCTAGCATGATGGGTGGCATGGATCCGAATATGATGATGGGCGGCGGAATGCCCCAGCAGTTCCCGCCTTCACAGCCCGTGTCCGGCTACCCAGACGCGCAGCAAGCCATGCAGGATAAGCAGGCAAGCGCCAGGGCTCTGGAAAAAACAGCCTCAGAAGTAGTCAATAAATACTTCAGTTAAACAGTGAGTAAGACCGGGGCGAAAGCCCCGGTTACTACATTCAAATGGATAAAATAGAAGTAAAAGCGCTGACTGTTCTACCTTTAAGTCGTTCACAGTTTGCTATTTCGTGGGAATTTGAACCTACGATTAGCAGCTTTGCAGACTTTGAATTTGCCTTAGAGAAAAGCGAGGCGCCACATGATGGGTTCGAATTTCTGGCAAAAGTAACTCCCAAAGAACGGTATTACGTAGACTCTAACGTGGCTATTTTTAAGCTATGGAAGAGCTACTATGTGCGGATGCGCATTACTCACAGGGCAAGCGGCGAGACCTGGCACTCAGAGTCTGTCATGACAGAACATCCTCCGAGCATAGAGGCCTTAGAGCTGATACGGCGCACCAAGATTACTTTAGAAAATCCAAGATTCGGCAATGGCGTGCAGTGCAAAATATGGCTTCGAAAAGAAGGCGGGCAGCGCTGCGTCGAATGCTACGATCCTATTAAAAAGCGCAGCACTAAGACTAATTGCGTTAATTGCTACGGGACCACTTACGACGGGGGCTATTATAAGGCCGTTGACGTGTTCGTTAATTTTAGCGTAGATGTAAAAAGCATGGGGATTACCGACAGCGGCAATATGGTAAACTCTGCTAATCGCGCAATGATAGGAAACTTTCCTATACTTAAGCCCGGGGACGTCGTAGCGGATACTCGGCTAAATAGAATGTGGGTACTTGCTGCCGACGTAACTAATATCGAGCGGCGCAGACATATCATCAAGCAAATTGTGACTTTAAAAGAAGAGGAACGGACATCTGTGTTGTTCGAGCTTCTGAGAAGGAAAGAATAGCTATGGCCGGTGAGATAAATAATATTTCAGGTGTGCCTAATACTGACACGAATAGCCAGGCGTTTGTTGACCTGGTCACCTCGCACAGGTATATCATCACGTCTTTTGTGAAGGATATTTACCTAATAATTCTAAGAGAGTTATTCAGGCAGAACGATGGGCCATTTAAGTTTGATGACGATCCTGCCTCGACACGTTTACATATATCAGACAGGCTGGAGATACCTAAAGAAGTCCAGACGTTTAAGCCTATGATATACTTGACCCGTGGGCGTATGGGTTATTCTAACTTGTCGATAAATAATCTGGCCAGCATGAATCTGAATACTGGTGCCGAAGAACACGCAGATTTAATACGCGGAAGTATGCTGATAAACTGTGCATCCGAAGAAGGCCTCGAGGCCGAGCACTTGGCAAGTCTCGTGTTTGTTTTGCTGGAGTCTTTCAAGCAAAAATTTTTAGATTTCAGAATGCATTATTTCGCAGTCGGAGAAATCCTAGAAGAACGGCCAGTGCAAGCTGACGTGGATACTAAGCTCGTCGAAGTGGCTGTTACTACGAGCTTTTCTTTTTCCTATCGTTGGGCTATATCTATTATGAATAGCACGCCGCTAAGAGACATAAGATTCTCCAGGGCCAGAGAAGCGGATCCCACACAGGGATACTGCAGTAGCGAAACTAATTCTTGCGGCATAAACATAGGAATAGATGGTAGCGGCTTGGATTGTGGGCCGTTTGGCAGCATTAGGATAAAGGGTGAGTAGCATGGCGTCAGTTGAAAAAAGGCCAGACGTATATGTATATCAAGGCTTCGACGGGAAATCCTGCCCTAGTGCAGTGCCAGGAGCCCCTAGGGCTTTCATAAAAGCTTTTTCTAAAAAGCAGGAACCTTTAAAAAGCACCGTTAGTTTATATGATATTTTTAGCACAATGGCCACAGGAGGCGGTATGGGTAAGTCGGCGTATGAAATATGGCTGAGTGCCGGAAACGAAGGCACTGTGGAAGATTTCCTTGATAGCTTAGTCGGACCTGCCGGCAAAGACGGCGCCTCTGCATATCAAATATGGCTTGAGCTTGGTAATTCTGGCACTGAGCAGGATTTTATCAACAGCCTTGTAGGCGAAGATGGAAAATCTAATTATGAAATATGGCTAGAAGCCGGGAACACAGGTACTCCGGAAGAATTTTTAATAGCCATGCAGGGTGCAGACGGGAAATCTGCGTACGAGCTTTGGTTAGATGCTGGTAACTCCGGCACGCTATCTGATTTTTTTGCATATCTGGCTAATATAGGCTCTTACGAGCAGCTGTTCACAGATGCGGAGACTGTTATAGTCACTCATAATCTTAATAGATATCCTACTGTTTTGATCCTGGACAGCAGCAACATTGCGTGTGACGCCAAAGTTACTTATTTAGGACTTAACTCTTTACGTGTAAGCATTGCACCGGCCACTAGCGGCCGTGTAATTTGCCGATAATTTAACCAAGGAGACTTTAAAATGTCTGGTAGACCCTATCGTTTTGACCTCGATCTTCTTCTGAATAAACTGCAGAATGCTGTAATCGATCCAGTAGCAATCGATCCTACTGGTGGTGACCTAAAGGAAGGTCGTTTCTGGTACAACACTGCTGACAAACAGCTCAAGTACTATGATGGTACTGAAGTCGTAGCTCTGGCCACCGGTGGTAATCTGTCCGAAGCCGTAACCCGTGCAACTGCTGCCACCAATCCTGGTGAGCTGCTCGTCTCAGGCGGCGCCGACAGAACTATCGCTACTTTTGATGGCAGAGGTACTGAAGGTCTGATTAAAGTAGGCACCGATGGCGTCGCTTTCCTGGCAGATGCAGGCACCGACTATCTGACTGAAGATTCTGTCAACTACCTGACCAACAAAACTTTCGATGCAAATGACGTGGGCAACTCGATTTCAAACATCGAAGTCGAGGATTTCGATCCTACTGCAATGGCCGACAGTATCGACACCGGCACTGATTATCAGCTTGCCACTGCTGACATTATCAAGCAGTATGTAGACGACAGTATCTCTAGCGTGCAGTCTGCTATCGCATCTATCGGCGATCTGGTCGGCGCGTTCGACGCTAGCTCTGGCAATCTCCCGACTGACGGCAATGGCACTGCTGGCGCCATCCTGTCCGGTGACTTCTGGCGCGTAACTGTCGCTGGCGATATCGTCGGTCTGGGCCACCTGGAAGTAGGCGATGCTCTTGTAGCTGCAGACGATGGTGCCAATACTGCGGCTCAGTACTTCGTCCTCCAGGCCAATATTACAGACGCAGTGACTTCTGATGGCAACGCTTCAACTGACATGGCTATTGCCCGCTTCGAAGGCACTTCTGGCCGCATGATCAAAAACTCAGGCGCCACTATCGACGAGACTGGGAATATTAATATTCCGGCTGGCGCAGAATTCCAGATCGACGGCGTAAACGTCCTTGATGGCATTGATGAAAGCTATGTCCAGGTCGACGGTTCTGGCAATATCAACATCCCGAATGGTGCTCAGTACCAGATTAACGGCGTAAACGCCCTTGCCGGCATGAACAAGAAGTTTGCCGCATCTTTCAACGACAGCACTGACTGGGTCGGCGCAGAAGCCCCATTCACCTTCACCGTTGCCGCAGCTACTCACGGCCTAGGGGCCACCCAGGATATCGTTCTGAGCATCAAAGACAGCACTGGCCAGACTGTAGAAGTCGGGGAAGTCATTGACGCCTCAGGTAACGTAGTTCTGTCCTCTAACTCTAAATTTGCGGGCCGCGCAGTTCTCATTGGCTGATCGGCTATCTAACGGATTACAAGGGCGCTTCGGCGCCCTTTTCTTTTATTGACTAAGCACGTTAGATGCGCTATATAATAAACAAGCGAAGCCTTAGCTAAGGCAGCGGAGCAACCTGGCAATCCGGC
>Ga0116183_1003244_pt1 | contig 16701 bp, 16 predicted proteins | sample AD_UKC078_MetaG_FD_89753 | JGI IMG/M metagenome (GOLD analysis project Ga0116183, IMG submission 89753) | Active sludge microbial communities of municipal wastewater-treating anaerobic digesters from USA - AD_UKC078_MetaG | ecosystem: Engineered > Bioreactor > Anaerobic > Digestate | place: USA... | reverse complement strand
CTACCCGGGTTGGGCCTTTGCCGCGGCCCGAGGCACAGACCCTGCCCTGTCCAGGGCCGTCCTGCTGGTGCTACTTTCCCTGTCTCCGGATGAAGACGGGCAGGCCTGGAGTGTGCCTGCGGACTACCATCCGGTGAATGAGTTGTTTCGCGAACTGCAGATTGGTCCCTACGCCTTCCTGCGGGAAACCGGCTGGGATTCTCTCTGGCGCCGGTACTGGCCTCTGGGCGCCGGAATTGCACTTTTCCTTCTGGCGTGGGGCATCTATACCCTGCGCGTCGAGCATCTGGTGCAGCGCCGTACCCGCGAGTTATCGTCGGCGCTGGCCGAGCGTCAGAGGCTGGAGGCACGGATACGGACCGGACAGGAACAGATGGATCACCTGTCCCGCCTGTCGATTCTTGGCGAACTATCGGGCACGCTGGCCCATGAGCTGAACCAGCCGCTGGCCGCTATCGGCAATTACGCCCGCAGCCTGCTGAGGCGCCAGCGCAGTGGCACCCTGTCGGACGATGCACTGTGTCAGGCTGCGGAAGAGATTGCCAGCGAATCGGAACGGGCCGCCGGCATCCTCGGCGGCATCCGCGCCTTTGCCCGCAAGCGCAGCCGCGTGCGGGATCGATGCGATCTGGCAGCCCTGGTGCTGGAAACCGCTGCATTGCTACGCGGCATCCAGGCTCAAGCGCCGGCCATTACCATGGATGACAAGCTGCCCATCGCCCGCAGGCAGGTGCTGGCGGACCCGCTGCAGCTCCAGCAGGTGCTCCTCAATCTCTTCAAGAACGCCTGGGATGCCCAGCAGACGGTCGGCAACGAAGACACTATCGCAGTGCGTCTCGAGGCAAAAGCGGATCGCTGTGTCGTTACCGTGCGTGACCACGGTAGCGGTTTCACATCCTCGCTTCAGCAGCACCTGTTCGAACCATTTTTCACGACCAAGCCCAACGGCCTGGGGCTCGGATTGTCCATTTGCAAGACCATCATCGAGGCTCACGGCGGTGAGTTACAAGCCCTGGAACCAGACGAGGGCACCGGCCTTATCATGTGCTTTTCGCTGCCACTGGTCGACGCTGGCGAAACGGATCAACCTTGAACACGACTACCCTGCCCCAAATCATCCACGTCGTGGACGACGAAGCCCCCTTTCGTCGTTCCATCCTGTTCCTGCTTGAATCCGCGGGTTGGCAGGCGACAGGACATGAATCGGCCGAAGCCTTCCTCGAGGCGGCGCCGGCCTTTCCTCCAGGTGGCGGATGCCTGGTGCTCGACATCCGCATGCCGCGGATCAGCGGCCTGGAACTACAGCGGCGTCTGAAGGCTGTCGACTCGCCGTTTCCGATTGTTTTCATGACTGGTCATGGCGACGTGGAACTTGCGGTCCAGGCAATGAAGGACGGTGCCGTGGATTTTTTGCAGAAGCCATTCAAGGATCAACTTTTTCTCAACGCTGTAGAACGGGCGGTCCACCTTAGCCTGGAGCGCCATGCTGTCAGCCGCCGCCATCAAGGCGCCCGGGAGTCCCTTGAACGTCTCTCCGTCAGGGAACGTGAAGTGGCGCGCCTGCTTGCACAGGGGCAGTCCAACAAGGAAGTAGCCCGGCAACTTCAGATCAGCGAGAACACCGTACACGTGCACCGTCAACACATCATGGAAAAGACCGGCACCGGCAGCGCTGCCGAACTCGCGTGCCTCATCTTGCGTGCCGATCCGTCGGGACTCGACTGAGCAGGCTCATCGCGACAAGCCACTTGATCACGGACACCGGGCCAAAGCAATAGTCACTTCCGGCTACGGCCCTAACCGGATGTCCGAATGGTCACATCCAGAGCAGCTCCCTAGACTTGGTTTCCAAACAGACCAGATGGGAGCAAGGCAATGAAAGGCATTACATCGCGGCCCTCAGGGGCTTCCCGTGGACAACCGGAAGGTGCCCAGACTCGCCTGCGACGCAGTGCCGCCACCATTCTTTTTTGTATCCTGGCTGTTGCCGGCCTTGGCCGTGCAGAGGCCGCGACCCCCCAGGAGCTTGCGCGTGGAGAATATCTGGCCCGCCTGGGTGACTGTGTTGCCTGCCATACCGCGGAAAGCGGCAAGCCACTTGCCGGCGGCCGTGATCTGGCGACGCCTTTTGGCAAGCTGCATTCCACGAATATCACGCCGGACCGGGAAACCGGCATTGGCAAATACACCTTTGCCCAGTTCGACCGTGCGATGCGCAAGGGCGTAGCGGCCGACGGTCACAACCTCTACCCGGCCATGCCCTACCCTTCCTACGCAAAGATGACCGGGGAGGACATGCAGGCTCTCTACACCTACCTCATGCAGGGCCTGGCACCGGTTAAGCAGGCGAACAAGCCGACCACCATGCGCTGGCCGTTCAACCAGCGCTGGGGCTTGTCGCTGTGGAACTGGGCTTTCGTCGACGCCAGCCCCTTCAAACCCGATAGCCAAAAGGATGCAACCTGGAATCGGGGCGCCTATCTTGTCCAGGGCCTCGGCCACTGCGGCGCTTGCCACACCCCGCGGGGCATCGCCTTCCAGGAAAAAGCCATGAGCGAAGCCGACGGCAAGGGCAAGCACTTTCTCGCCGGCGAAACGGTGGAGTCGTGGCGTGCCCTGAGCCTGCGCGGCCTATGGACGGTGGAGGATACCGCGCTGTTCCTCAAGACCGGACAGAACCGCTTTGCCACCGCCTCCGGCAACATGACTGAGGTGATCCATCACAGCACCCAGCATGTGAAGGAGGAAGACCTCGTGGCCATCGCCACCTACCTCAAATCCCTGCCCCCCGGCGAACATGAACTGCCGGCACCCTCCGCGCCTCGCGGCGTCGTCGCCGGCAAGGTTCCGGACAATCTCTACAGCAGCCGCGGCGGTCTTGCATACGTGCAGTTCTGCGGAGACTGCCATCGCCCTGACGGCGGCGGAGTGAACAAGATCTTTCCGCCTCTGGCCCACAATCCGGCCGTGACGGCAAAGGATCCGGCGACCCTTTTGCACATCACCCTGACAGGCTGGAAGAGTGCTTCCACTGCAGCCCACACGCGGGTTTTCACCATGCCTGGCTTTGCCCGTCTGCGTGATCAGGAGTTAGCCGAAATCATCAACTTTGTACGCACCAGCTGGGGAAACGCCGGCGAGCCGGTGAGCGCCTCGCTGGTCAAAAAGATGCGCGCCGAGCTGGACCCCAAAACGACCGACAGTTCGAGCTTCCAAACCCCGCGGCTTGCGGACATGCTGACACGAAGCAACGCCGTGCAGCTTGTGCGTGGCATGCGCCTGCATCTGGAGACCAGGGATCTGCTTCCGGGGCATGTCGGTAACCAGCTCAACTGCACCAGTTGCCACCTCAACGCAGGCACCGTGGCAGACGGCTCGCCCTTCGTCGGCGTCTCGGCATTCTTCCCCAGCTACGGAGCCCGGGCCGGCCGCGTCATCAATCTTGAGGAGCGCATCAACGGCTGCTTCAAGCGCTCGATGAACGGCAAGCCTGTGCCCCCGGATTCGGCGGACATGAAGGCCATGGTTGCCTACTTCGACTGGATGAAGGGTGAAACCAAGCCAGAAGACAAGGTGGCGGGTCGGGGCGTCGGGAAGATCGACCGCTCTATTGTGCCCAACGCAGACAATGGCAAGAAGATCTACGCCGATCAGTGCGCAGTCTGCCATGGCGAGAACGGTGAGGGCCTCAAGCGCGCCGATGGCCGCATGATCTACCCGCCACTGTGGGGCAACGAGTCCTTCAACATTGGCGCCGGTATGGCCCGCACCTACACCGCTGCCGCCTTTGTCAAACGCAACATGCCCATCGGCTTTCACGACAAATTTCCCCTCGGTCAGGGCGGCCTGTCCGATCAGGAAGCCGTGGATGTGGCCGAATACTTCAGCCACCAGCCCCGCCCGGACTTCCTCGACAAGGTAAAAGACTGGCCCAAGGACAAGAAGCCTGCGGACGCCCGCTACTGATCAGAAAACAAGAGGGATTTTTCCATGAAACAGATCTCTGTCCTCGCCTTGCTGCTGCCGCTACTAGCCAACGGGGCTGATGGCGAGTCCATCATGCAAAAGGGAGGCAGCAGCCCTGCCGCCATGCCATGCATCAGTTGCCACGGTATCGATGGCAAGGGTATGGCCGCCGCCGGCTTTCCCCGGCTCGCCGGCCTGCCCGAAGCCTATATCGCCAAGCAGCTTGCCGACCTGAAGGCTGGACGCCGCGAAAACCCGGTCATGCAGCCCATCGCACAGTCGCTCACCGAGGACGAAGCCGCCGCCGTGGCCAAAGCCTATGCCGCGTTGCCCAGGATCAATGTCACGGCCGGACCAGTCGCACGTCCACAACCGGGTAGCGGCGCCTGGATCGCACTGCGTGGCGCCTGGGAACGCAACATCCCTGAATGCACCCTGTGCCACGGTCCGGCCGGCGTCGGTGTTGGTTCTGCCTTCCCACCCCTGGCCGGGCAGTCGGCGCTTTACATCGAAAACCAGTTGAACGCTTGGCGCGGCACCGAAGCAGTACCCGCGACCCGCAAGAAGAAGGCAGTGGCCGCGCTGCCACCCACACGCAACAATGACCCCAATGGCCTCATGCGGCACATTGCCGCCGACCTCACCACCGCCGAAATCAAGGCCGTGGCCGAGTACTTTGCCGGCCTCGGGGAATCCAAGGAAGCCTTCGACGAAAGCCAGCATCGTCTGCGCTGAGCCAACTTCCGTCATCACGCCAAAGGATTCCCGACATGAAAATAACCATTTTCAGACTTCTGCCCCTCAGCCTCAGCCTCGGCCTGGGCCCTGCCCTTGCCGCTGACAGCGCGCACAACGGGCGCCTGGACGATCAGACCCAACTACCGAAGGCGCCCGCCAGAACGATACACCAGCAGTACTTTCAGCCACCTGCCGAAACCGATATCCCCAACAATGCCTTCGGCGAGCTGGTACGCCGCGGCCAGGATTTCTTCGTGAATACCAAGGCCCTGGCACCCGAGTACGTCGGCAATGAGATGAACTGCGTGAACTGTCACGTGGACCGGGGCCGCAAGGCCAACTCCGCCCCTCTGTGGGCGGCCTACCCCATGTATCCGGCCTACCGGAAAAAGAACAACAAGGTAAATACCTTCATCGAGCGCATGCAGGGCTGCTTCCAGTTCAGCATGAACGGCAAGGTACCAAAGGCCGACAGCGAAATCCTCACGGCCCTGTCGACCTACGCGTACTGGATGGCCACCGGTGCTCCCACGGGCAAAGCGCTGCCGGGGCGAGGATTCGACGAGCCACCACCCCCGCGGGGTGGATACGACATTGCACGCGGCAAGGCCGTCTATGAAAAGCAGTGCCTCATCTGCCATGGCGACAATGGCGAGGGCAAGAAGGTCGGCGCGACCGTTGTCTTTCCCGCCCTGTGGGGGAAAGATTCCTACAATTGGGGCGCCGGCATGCACCGCATCAATACGGCTGCGGGGTTCATCCAGCACAACATGCCCCTGGGACGAGGTGAAACCCTCTCCGATCAGGAGGCCTGGGATGTGGCCGCTTACGTCAACGCCCACGAACGCCCGCAGGACCCGCGCCTGCTAAACGGCAGCATCGACGAGACCCGCAAGCGTTACCACGCTGAAGATGGTGTCAATCTCTACGGCGTCGTGATCGATGGCAAGAAGCTAGGCCAAGGCGTGCAATAGGCTCCGTGCAGTAAAGGCATCCACGTTCTCGCGCTCACCGTGACCGTTGCTCAGCGCGCGGTGTCCGGTGGCGCGTCGGATGCAACAAGGTCTTGCTGCAGAATCCGCTGCAGGGTGACTTCCTGCAGGCGCTCTTCGGCACGCCTGGCGCGGTCAGCCTCGCCGGCCGAGAGCTTCTCCAGAAAGACGAGCTGTGCCTCGAGCAACTGGAGCCTGGCGGCATCGGCGGCCTGCATCTGCTTCAGGGCACTCAGCGCACTTTGCGCCTGTACAACCGTTTCACCTGATTCTGCAACCCGGGCTTCAAGCTGACGAATTGTCGACAGTTGCTCGCGATTGAGTCCATTGGCTTCGGCGACCTGCTCGCGCAGCCTGGCCTCCTTCGACTCGAAATTGACCAGCTTGTTGCGCAGCTCCAGCACCTGAGCCGCGTAATCCTGGCGCAGACGATCTGTCTGCTGCATCAAGTGCTCGCGCTCTCCGGCGGCTCGCTCCTGCTCCTTCTTGACCTCGTCGATCAGCCGCCCCCGCTCGCTCCGAGCTTGCTCTCCAAGCTCGCGAACATGGACTTCGTGTTCTTGCTGGACGAGCGTCAGGCGTTCCTTGAGCGCCTGTTCGTTGGCTGCCATGCGATCACGCTGGCCAAGAAGATCATCGATGCTCGCGCGCTGAACCTCCAGCGTACCCCTCACTGAATCCAGCTCCGCCTGCAGACGGCTGGACGTGGCTTGTTCCGACCTCAGCTGGTCAAGTGCCTTTTCGCGCAGCTCCTCAGCATCGCTTGCGCGTGTGCACAGCTCGGCTTCCTTCAGCGCCATCTGGCTACGCGCCGTTTCAATACCGGCAGTCGCGGCCTCTTCCGACAGGTCGCGCAAAGCGTCGAAGAGACCCCTGGCGCGCAGCAATAGCGCCTCAGGCCACTCCTTGAAAAGCGGATCTTCACCATTGCGCGCCGCCGTCATGCGCTCCTCGCGCCAGCGCCGCATGTGTGCCGTGACGATCCGGGTTGAGCCCTGCCCCAGATGCTCATGGACCTTCATGTAGGTCACCTTTTCGCCGGCAATCTGAAGGTCGTTGCAGGCCTGCTCGACCATTTCGTAGGTAATTGCGCTTGCCATCTTGTTTTGCCCATTTTGACCGTTGCACCAGTGCGATCCATCGCTTATTTAATTATTTCATTTATTGCGCCATTGCGCAATTTTTTGCACATATTCACTCAAAAATCGTGAGTATCGTAATTATCAGAATAATTAGCCAACTCAAACACTTTGCGCATGCAAAAGGGGCTGCTTTGAGGTATCAGCCTTCCTCGCGGCACCTCGGGCAGATCGCACCAATCTCCACTTCCTGGCTCTCCAATTGGTGCCCTGCTGCCACAAGGCTGGCGGTAAGGGCACGGATTACCCCTTCATCCTGCAATTCCGTCACCCCGTTGCAGCGCGGGCACACGAGGAACAGACCCGGCATCTGCTCCTGGTGGCACAGTTGGCTGCACGCGACAAAGAGGTTCATCCGCCCGATCTTGTGGACAAGCCCCTGATCAATCAAGAAGTCGAGTGCCCGATAGACGGTTGGCGGTGACGCTCCGGGCTTGTCAGCCTTGATCCTCTCCAGGAGGTCATAGGCCTTGAGCCCTCTGGGATTGCGATGAAGCATGGCCAACACCATGCGGCGGATCGGCGTCAGACTCGCGCCTCGCACCCGGCAGCCGGCTTCCGCACGATCCAAAAAGACAGCCTCGTCACCAGGGGTTTCAACAGAAATATCGGAGTTATTCATCAGCCGTGCTTGGTTCATTAAATGCAATGTTATAACATTGCATTTTCTTCCAAAGTTTTGAACGAAGCCTGATGTTAACCCGACTCGAGTACGCGCCCCTCGGCAGTCGTCTCCCCCTCACGGATGTCCTCGACACGCTGCCCTGGAATGGAGACGGCCTGGTGGCTGCCATTGCCCAGCAACACGATACAGGTGAGGTACTGATGCTGGCCTGGATGAGCCGCGCTTCCCTGGAGGAGACCCTCGCCACCCGGCAGGCCTGCTACTGGTCCCGTTCCCGTCGTGCGCTATGGCGCAAGGGAGAAAGCTCCGGCTGCCGCCAGCGCGTGCAGGACATCCGGTTCGATTGCGACGGTGACGCTTTACTCCTGCTGGTGGATCAGTTCGGCGGTGCCTGCCACACCGGCCGGCGCAGCTGCTTCTACAACGGTGTGCGAGGTGAACAGGTGGAAGTGCTGAGCGCCCCCATGTCCGCTCTTCCCCAGGTTTTTTCGCCAAAAATTTACGGCCAGGAGGCTTCATGAGTTCAAATTCAATCGCGGACAGCAAGCTGCCGGTTACCGTCTTGTCCGGCTTTCTCGGCGCCGGCAAGACGACGCTGCTCAATCATGTACTGAACAACCGTGATGGCCTCAAGGTTGCGGTTATCGTCAATGACATGTCGGAGGTCAATATTGACGCTCGCCTCGTCGCCGCAGGGGGCGCCGGACTATCCCGCGCCGAGGAGAAGCTGGTCGAGATGAGCAACGGGTGCATCTGCTGCACCCTGCGTGAAGACCTGCTCGTCGAAATCGGTCGCCTGGCGGCCGAGAAGCGCTTCGACTATCTGCTGATTGAGTCCACCGGCATCTCCGAACCGCTACCTGTTGCCGAGACCTTCACCTTTCGCGACGAGAACGGTATCAGCCTGTCCGATGTGGCCCGCCTGGACACCATGGTGACAGTTGTCGACGCGTTCAATTTTCTGCGCGACTACGGTTCCCGCGACTACCTCGCCAATCGTGGGGAGAGCCTGGGCGACGACGACCAGCGCACCGTGGTTAACCTGCTGGTAGATCAGGTTGAATTCTGTGACGTGATCGTTCTCAACAAGACCGATCTACTGCCGACAGCCGAGCTTGAGCGTCTTGACGGCCTGCTCAAGAGCCTCAACCCCCGTGCCGACATTGTGCGCTCGTGTTTCGGCCGGGTGGCGCCAGAGCGCATTCTCAATACACGGCGCTTCGATTTCGCTGCCGCAGCCGAGGCGCCCGGCTGGCTCAAGGAACTGCGCGGCGAACACATTCCGGAAAGTGACGAATACGGAATATCGAGCTTCGTCTATCGCGCCCGTCGCCCCTTTCACCCCCAGCGCTTTCACGACTGGATCGGGCAGGAATGGCCGGGCGTCATGCGCTCCAAGGGCTACTTCTGGCTGGCCAGCCGTCCGTCGATGGTGGGCAGTTGGTCCCATGCCGGCCCGGTGATCCGCCACGAACTGGGAGGGGTATGGTGGGCTGCCATGCCGCGCGATCAATGGCCACAGGACCAGGATAGCCTCGCCACCATCCGTGCCCGCTGGGACGAGAACGTCGGCGATGCCCAGCAGGAACTGGTTCTGATCGGTATCGACATGGACGAGGCACGCCTGCGGGCTGGATTCGATGCGTGCCTGCTGAGCGATACCGAGTTCATCGCCGGTCCGGAAGCCTGGACCCGCCTGCCAGACCCTTTCCCCCACTGGGCCTTCGCGGACCCCGAAGAGGCCGGCGCATGAGCGACGTCGATTTCGATCGCCGCATCCCGATCACACTGCTGACCGGCTTTCTCGGCGCCGGCAAAACCACCCTGCTCAACCATCTCCTGCAGCAGCCGGAAATGGCGCGTGCGGCGGTTCTGATCAACGAATTCGGTGCTGTGGGCATCGACCACCATCTGGTCGAGCGCATTGACGAGAACCTCGTACTACTCGACTCAGGCTGCCTGTGTTGTACGGTGAAGAGCGAGATGGCGCGTTCTCTCACGGATATATTCCTGCGCGCCTTGCGGCGCGAAGTCCCGCCTTTCGACCGAATGCTCATCGAGACCACCGGCCTGGCGGACCCCGCACCAGTTGTCCAAGCCCTGATGAACGGGTTCTTCGTGGTCGAACGCTACCGTTTCGATGGCGTTGTGACTGCAGTGGACGCCACCCTCGGGCGGGATCAGATAAAGCGCCATCGGGAAGCCCTTCGACAGGTCGTCATGGCCGACCGACTATTGGTCACCAAGTGCGACCTGGCAAACCAGCAGACACTCGATGCACTTGCCCGGGACCTCGCTGCTCTCAACCCCGGCGCTCCACAGATCTACGTGCGTAATGGGCAGGTGGCAGCCGCCTCGGTGACCGGCTGTGGCCTCTATGATCCGGGTGGCAAGGCGCCGGACGTCGCCCGCTGGCTCGCACTATCGCTGCCACAAGCGAAACGCTATAGCCAGAAAGCAGACTGGGCCATTGCCGCCCAGTCTCACGACGAAATCCACAGTTTTACGCTGGTATTCGATGAAGCGCTGCCAAGGGCCCTGTTTATTGACAGTCTGAGCCGGCTGCTTGAAACCGCCGGTGACCAAGTATTGCGGGTCAAGGGCCTGATCAACGTAAAAGGTGACGCACACCCATGGCTCATCCAGGGCGTTCACGACACCGTTTATCCGCCAGTACAACTGACCGAATGGCCACTCGCCCTTCCCTTCAGTGACCAGCGCAGCCGGCTCGTCTTCATCGTCTGCGACCTTCGGCAGTCCGAAGTCGAATCCGCATTTGCAGAACTGCGCAAACCGCAGCTGAGCCCGGCCTCTCTTTCCTCCGTGGCCTGAGTCATGACCGACCTGCGCCTGCATTCGAAGGGGTCAAGCAACTGAATGCTGCCCGCCGCGATGCCCGTCTGGATCGCAAAAAAATCGTGTCCGGGGCCGATGTCCGACCCGCGGAGTGAGTCCTCATACCCCCTAGCTGCCCCCCAATCGCCATGCCATGCATCACCCTGCCAGACGGCAGCCAGCGCCATTATCCCTGTCCCCCAAGTGTCGCCGAAGTCGCGGCCGATATCGGCCCCGGCCTGGCGCGAACCGCGCTGGCCGGCCAGGTCGACGGAGAACTGGTCGATACCTCTTATCGCATCGCCCGGGACGCAAGTCTCAAGCTGATCACACACCGCGATCCTGAAGGGCTCGACATTCTGCGTCACTCCTGCGCCCATCTGCTGGCCATGGCGGTCAAGCAACTGTACCCAGGTGCCCAGGTCGCCGTCGGGCCTGTCATCGAGGATGGCTTCTTCTACGATTTCGCGCTTGAACGGCCCCTCACGCCTGACGATCTGGCACTGATCGAAGCACGCATGCGGGGCCTGGCCGCCGCCGACCTTCCGGTCACTCGCCGCGAGTTGCCGCGTGATCAAGCCATCGCCCACTTTGAACAGCTCGGCGAGCACTACAAGGTGGAGCTGATCCGAGCAATTCCGGATGGCGAGCCACTGTCCCTTTATCGCCAGGGCGATTTCGAAGACATTTGCCGCGGCCCCCACGTGCCCGGCACCGGCGCGCTCAGAGCTTTCAAGCTGACCAAGGTGGCCGGCGCCTATTGGCGTGGAGACGCACGAAACGCCATGTTGCAACGCATCTACGGTACCTGCTGGCCCGACGCAAAAGCCCTCGAAAGCTACATCACCCGTCTCGAAGAAGCCAGCAAGCGCGATCACCGCAAGCTTGGTGCCCAGCTTGACCTCTTCCATTTCGACGATTGCGCGCCAGGCTCGGTGTTCTGGCATGCAAAGGGCTGGACCCTGTTCCTGCTGCTTATCGCCTATATGCGGGCGCGCCAGGACGCCGCCGATTACATCGAGGTCAATACACCGGACGTGATGGATCGCGGCCTGTGGGAGACCTCAGGCCACTGGTTCAACTATCGCGACGCGATGTTCACGACCACGACCGAAGACGAGCGGGTGTTCGCCCTCAAACCGATGAACTGCCCCGGCGCCGTCTCCCTGTTCGCCCAGGGCATCAAGAGCTACCGCGATCTACCGCTACGGATGGCCGAATTTGGCAAGGTGCACCGCTATGAGCCTTCGGGCGCACTTCACGGCCTCCTGCGCGTACGACACTTCACCCAGGACGATGCCCATATCTTCTGCACCCCGGCGCAAATGGAGGACGAGTGTGCCAGCACAATTGCGCTGGTAATGGCGATCTATCGGGACTTCGGTTTCGATGACGTCGCCGTGAAACTGTCGACTCGCCCTGCCAGGCGCATTGGCGCCGACGAAACCTGGGACACACTGGAGAGCGCCCTTGCCGGCGCCCTCGACCAGATGGGTGTCGCGTACAGGCTCAACCCTGGCGAAGGTGCCTTCTACGGACCAAAACTCGAATTCGTGCTGCGTGACGCCATCGGCCGCGACTGGCAGTGCGGCACCCTCCAGGTCGACCTCAACTTGCCTGAACGCTTCGACATTCATTACATCGACGAGCACGGCGAGCGCCAGCGCCCGGTGATGCTGCACCGGGCGCTTTTCGGCTCCCTCGAACGCTTTACCGGCATCCTCATAGAGCACTACAACGGTCACTTTCCAATGTGGCTAGCGCCGCAGCAGGTGGTGATCCTCAACATCAGCGAAGGTCAGGCCGACTATGCCCGGTCGGTGCTCAAGCTCCTCAAGCAGGCTGGCATTCGGGCCACCGTCGATCTGCGCAACGAGAAGATCGGCTACAAGATCCGCGAGCACACCCTTCAGAAAGTGCCCTATCTGCTGGTCGTCGGCGAGCGGGAGAAGACGGAGGGCCGTATCACACTGCGCTCATGCAGTGGCGACGACCTCGGCAGCCACAGCCTGACCGAGACCATCGAACGTCTTGGCCGCGAGGCCCACACATGATTCGCACATGCCCCCGCGGCATGCTCATCGACGGCGGCCATCCGGATTCCGGCCTGGCCACCGCTCGCAATCTCCGTCCGGTCACTCTCCAGAACCCGTGCAGCGTCCTGTGGGCACATCCGGTCGCAGAACCACCCAGGCCATCCCGGGCGACGGTCAGCCGTGACCTCTCGGGCGAGGCCTGCAGTTTCACCTCACCACGAGTATTCCGATGAGCCCGCTCACCCACATCCTCCTCGCCAGTCTGGCTGGCGGACTGCTCAGCATGGCCGTCGCAGCCCTCTTCACCTTCGGGCTCTCCCGCCGTTGGTTGACGCGAATGGTCAGCTTTTCGACCGGCGTACTGCTCGCCACCGCCCTCCTCGATCTACTGCCCGAGGCCACCGAGGCCGGCCTGTCGCCCCACGTCCTGTTCGCACTTGTTCTGGCCGGACTGGTGGCCTTCTTCCTTCTCGAAAAAGCGGCCTTATGGCGCCATAGCCATGATGATGCGGCGGACCCTCGGTCTCTGGCCCGAACGGTACCGATCATTCTCCTCGGCGACGGCGTTCACAACTTCACTGACGGACTCATGCTCGCCGCCACCTTTCTGGTGGACCCGCATCTTGGCTGGGTGACAGCTCTGGCCATCATCGCCCATGAAATCCCCCAGGAGGCGGGCGATTTCGTTCTACTCCTTGCCGCTGGCTGGAGCAGGACAAAAGCCTTCCTCTGGAACGGCCTCTCCAGCCTCGCCTCCGTGGCGGGTGGAATCGCCGGCTATTTCTGGCTGGCCGATGCCCAGGCCTGGCTACCCCACATCCTGGTCGTCGCGGCAGCCAGCTTCATCTACCTCGCCGTGTCGGACCTCATGCCCTGGCTGCGCCACGAGAAGGGCGACTTTGCCTGGCACACCAGTTTCATGGCCGCCGGCATCGCCCTGGTCCCGGCCGGCATGGCCGTTCTCCACTAAGCGCCCGCAGCACATCGTCACATGAATGCACTCACCGATCTCCTTGCTCCTGCCGCCCACACGATCGTCACAGCCTCCCCTGCTGCGCTCATCGGCATCTTCGAACCGGATGTACAACTTGCCATCTGGCAGCGCCCCGTTGATCCGGCCATAGCGGACTACCTCGAGGCAAACCGGCTGCACCTCGGCAGCGGTGTGCGCACCAGTCTCTCAGCGGATGAACACCCCGATCTCGCAAGCCTGCCGGCAGGTCCGGGGCGCGACGCTCTCGCCGTAGACATGGGCAAGCTGGCTGAACTACTCGGGGACCTCCTCGACTGCCCACGCATCGGTCTCCGCCTCGAAGTCATCACCAAGGCCATGTGCCCACGCCTTCACGTGGACCGGGTCGGCATCCGTCTGCTGTGCACATATCGGGGGCCGGGCACAGAATGGATCGCCGACACCGACGCCGAGCGCAGCAAGCTGGGCAGCGGCGCCGGCGGCTTACCCGACGAAGTCTCGGGCCTGTTCGGCGCAGACACCCGGATCGAGTCCGTCGCGCGCTTCTCAGTCGCACTGCTCAAGGGCAGCCTGTGGCAGGGCAACAGTGGACGAGGTGTCATCCATCGCTCGCCAGCCATTCCAGCCGATGCCCTGCCGCGGGTTGTGCTGGCTCTTGACGGAATGTGGTGAGGCTTGTGGACACGGTGATCCACATCCGCGACCTGCGCTTCACCTGGCCGGCCAGTCACGCGCCATGCCTCGCGCTGCCGACCCTTGACGTGCGTCGTGGTGAGCGGCTATTCATGCACGGAGAGAGCGGTGCTGGCAAGAGCACCCTGCTGAACCTGATCGGCGGCGTCATGCTGCCCGATAGCGGCAATATCGAGATCCTTGGCCAGTCCCTCACTGCACTTTCGGCCAGCGCCCGCGACCGCTTCCGGGGTGATCACGCAGGCTTCATCTTCCAGCAGTTCAACCTGATTCCCTACCTGTCGGTTATCGGTAACGTCCTGCTGCCCTGCCGTTTTTCTGTCGAGCGGACCCGACGGACCGGCGGCTCCCCGCTCGCCGAAGCCCGGCGTCTCCTGGACATCCTCGACCTGGACCCGAGACTTGCCGATCGTCCTGCGGCAAGCCTGTCGGTCGGCCAGCAGCAGCGGGTATCGGCCGCGCGCGCTCTGATCGGCCGGCCGGAACTGATTCTCGCCGACGAACCGACCTCTGCGCTGGATCCCCGACGGCAAGCCGCCTTCATTGAACTGCTGATGAAGGAAGTTGCGGCGAGTGGCGGAACCCTCCTTTTCGTCAGTCACGATCAGCGCCTGGCAACCCTGTTCGACCGCAGCGTCGAATTGCGGACACCATGAAGACACTCTTCCTGATCGCCCTCGCGAGCGCCTGGAACCGCCGCCTGACGCTGGCCTTGTCGGCACTTTCGATTGCTCTCGCCGTGGTGTTGCTGATCGCCGTCACGCGGGTTCGCGATGCCGCGCAGACCAGCTTTGCGCAGGCCGTGGCAGGCGTGGATCTGGTGGCCGGACCGCAGGGTAGCCCTGTGCAACTGTTGCTCCACGCCGTCTTTCACCTGGGTGAAGCCACCGACACAATGCGCTGGCAGAGTTACCAGACTCTGGCCGCAGACCCGCTGGTGGCATGGAGCATTCCGCTGACCCTTGGCGACTCCCACCGAGGCTTTCCAGTGCTTGGTACAACGCCGGCATTTTTCCGCCACCTCCGCTACGGGCTGCAACAACCACTCAGCTTCTCCAGTGGCGAGCCCTTTAATGGGCTCTTCGAGGCAGTCGTTGGCGCAGAGGTCGCCGCCCGCCTTGGCTACCGGACGGGCGATATGATCACCCTCCGTCACGGATCTGCGCATCTCGACGGGCATCATGACGACCACGATCATGGGGCCGAACATGCGGACATGCCCTTTCGTATCGTCGGCATCCTCCTTCCCACGGGTACGCCGGTGGACCGGACTGTTCACGTGAGCTTGGCCTCGCTGGAGGCCATCCATCTCAATTGGCAGGGGGGCATGCCCTTGCCTGGTCTGGCTATTTCCCCCCAACTCGCCACCAAGTTCAACCTGACTCCCAAGACGCTCGATGCCGTACTGATCGGACTGCACCAGCGCACTGACGTATTCCGGGTCCAGCGGCAGATCGCCGATTTCACTGGCGAAGCTCTGATGGCCATTCTTCCGGGTCTGGCCATGGACGAACTCTGGCAGCTTGTCGGCAGCGTCGAGCGTAGTCTGCAGGGCGTGGCGTGGCTGGTTGCCGGCGCAGGCCTGGCCGGCATGGCTGCCGTCATCCTTGCCGGTCTGGGCGAACGGCGCCGCGAACTGGCCATCCTCCGCTCAGTAGGCGCCGGACCGCGGCACCTCGTTACCTTGCTGATGCTCGAGGGGCTCACGCTTACCGCAGCAGGCCTGCTGACGGGCCTCGCGCTGGTGGAAGGTGCCAGCTACCTGTTTGGACCATGGATCAGTGCTCGCTTGGGTCTCGACCTGTCAACCAGCGCATTCAACGCGGCGGAATTTCGTCTTGTCGCCAGCGTCTTCGCGACGGGTTTGCTGGCCAGCCTGCTGCCTGCCTGGCGTGCCAGCCGCATGTCTCTGGCCGACGGTCTGGTTCCCCGCCTTTAGGACGTGTCCCATGTTCCGCCCATTCATCGCGATCCTCCTTCTGCTTCCTCTCGCCCACGAGAGCAACGCCCAGCCAATCAGACCCCAGGCCGAATTTCAGGTCGGGGATCGACTTCGCAATGCGCCTGCCGCCGGCGAGCTGCCTTACCGGGAAATCATCTGGGACGAACTCCTGCCAAAGGGCTGGAGCCCGATGGCGTTCTTCAAGGGCATCGACTTCTCGCAGCTTAAGGACAATGACCCACGCGCCATTGCCGCCCTGGAGAAGATCAAGGACGCCTGGAACGATGCACCTGTAAACACCGCCCTCAGCGGCCAGCGCATCCGTCTGCCGGGCTTCGTGATTCCGCTGGAACGCAAAGGCGATCTGACCAGCGAATACCTGCTGGTCCCCTATTTCGGGGCCTGCATCCACGTGCCCCCGCCGCCCTCCAACCAGATGATCCACGTTATTGCCCGCAAACCCGTGCGCGGCCTGAACACCATGGACCCGGTGTGGGTCAGCGGCACGTTGACGATCCACCGCGCCGAAACGGGCATGGGGATGGCAGGCTACAGAATCACCAGCGATTCGACGCAGCCCTACCGACAAACAAGCCCCAACCAAAGCCCGAGCGTCACTCGTCCGCAAGACAGTGATCAAAATTTTCGGCACAAGCAGCCGTGACGGAGACAACGCTGAATAGAATGGATGGAAAACGCCTCTGAAACGCCGCCATGCACCTTGCCCTCACCGTTGACCACGGCCAGCCCGAACTCCTGTTT
>Ga0116183_1003237_pt1 | contig 16713 bp, 20 predicted proteins | sample AD_UKC078_MetaG_FD_89753 | JGI IMG/M metagenome (GOLD analysis project Ga0116183, IMG submission 89753) | Active sludge microbial communities of municipal wastewater-treating anaerobic digesters from USA - AD_UKC078_MetaG | ecosystem: Engineered > Bioreactor > Anaerobic > Digestate | place: USA... | reverse complement strand
GCCCCGCCATCGTCCGGCAGGCGTCGAAGCGGATGCCCGGCGGTGTAGGCGTGGGGCAGATCGTCGCGGCCACCGCAGAGCGTCGTAAGTCCGCCGGGGCGTCTGGCGTGCTCGCAGGTCCGGCAGGATTGCGCCGGCTGTTGCTGGCGGGCCGTCACCTGTACGGGGGGCGACTCGGGTGTCGGATCGTTCGCAGCCTGCAGCCCATCGAGTTTTTGAAAAGTGGCAGAGGGCGTACCTTCAAAACCTACAAAACCTCCCGTTTCTGGGTTTTGATGGTTTTGTAGGGTGCCTCCCCCCGCATTTTCGGATTTTTTCAGGCGGTAGAGGTAGCTCATGTTCCCGCCCCTTTGCCCGCTGTTTTCGGGTTGATCTGGTAGCTTGCGGTCGGCCTCCCGCCAGTTACGCCCGACTTCATATCGACGCGCCGCAGGTGCCCCAAGTCGCAGAGCAGCCGCGCGGCCGAATGGACGGCTTCAGGTGTGCCCAGGTGTGCCCATCCCTTCAGATACACGTCACGCCCTGAAAACCCGTCCGCCACCTTGCCGGCCTTGATCTTGGTGAGCAGCGCCGATGCCGCGTCGGTGTTCGGGCCGCTGCCGGCACCATAGGCGCGGGAAGCGTGGCTTTTGAGGTAGTCACACCAAGCCAGCGCCCGCACCAGAGAATCCACACTTACCTCCGCTTCTCCGTCCGCCAGAGCGCAGACCAGCGCCAGCGCGGGGGCAAGTTTCCGGTACTTGGACAGGTGCGACTCCATGGCCGGATGAAGCTCGCCGGATCGAAACGACGATTCAAGATCACGCCGCCAGTCGTCAAACTCCGCTTGTGCCTCGGCGGTGAATCGATAGACGACAGGGGCGGCTTCGCCGGTTTCCGGGTCTGTGCCCGGCTGCATGGCGTCGAGGCGCTGGAAGGTGTCGAATGCCGCGTTCTTGGCGCTCGCATCGGGGAAGCGATCCACATTCCGCCATTCCCGGCCCACATCCGGCCAGACCAGCAACCCGAAGCGTTGCAGTAGGCCATCATCTGCAGCGCCGCCCGACATGGCATCGTGGATGTACGCCTGCAGCTTGCCCGGCTGAATGCCGCCAAGCAGGGAAATGCAAACGGCAGGGATATGCAGGTTCCGGCCTCTGCCGATGCGGTCGAAGGTGTAGCCTTGGTTTCCGTCGTAACCTTGCAGGTAGAACGCGCGGGCGCCTTCCTGCCCTTCCTTGTCCATGCTCCGAAGCAGTCCGTTCAGCTCGTCCCGGTAGGTCAGCACGCCCCACGGGTTTTCGATCAGAATTTCCCCCAGAGCTTCCACGCTGGCATCCGTCACCTTGTAGCGGCGCAGGGCGGGCGGTTTGATCGCCTCGAAGTCCGCGGCTTCGGTCAGCAGGTGCCGGGCCTCCTCGATCTTGCCGGCCTTGACCAGCTTTTGCGCCTTGTCCTCGTTCGCCTTGCCGCCCATGCCTTCGAGTTTCACCTTGATTTCATGGTCCTGCACGGCCTCGGCGTGCAGATCACTTGCCAGCGTTTGCAGCCGATCAAGGGGCTTGGTTGCTTCGGAGAGTGTCGGGGATTTCATGAAGCCGGGGCGGGCGACAATTGCACCCCACAGGTTAGGAATCACCTTCCAGTCGTCACGCTGCTTCGGTGCGATGCACGCCTTCCTGCCAACCACCGACGAGAGCGCCACCATTGCCCCCACGGCGGGGAAGTCCGGCGGACATTGCATCCGGTCGGAAATGTCCGCGATCCAGCCGCGCAGCGCCACTGGCATCAGGGCCAGATCGAACGGCTCCACAGGTAGCAGCGTGCAGGGTATCGGCAGCGGATCGCCCCACGGCTCCGGCGCCAACTCCGGCAGTATGTCGGCGCGGGAGTCGATCACGTCGGAGTCCATCACTTCGAAAGCCGCATTCATGGCTGCACCTCCACACCACGGCCGGCGGACACGACAAATTCCACATGCGGCGCAGTGCTCCGCAGGACGATCAAGCGGCGTGGCTTGCAGGCGATTAGCTCGGCAAGCAGTCGGCGCAGGCGGTCGCCGTTGCAGGGCGTCGGCGCTTTGAGCAACACGTCGAGGCCGGCCATGATTCGCCAGTCGAACCGCTCCGGCTCGTCGTCAAACGGGCAGGTCACGGCCGGGCCGAATGCGGTTTTCTCAGGTGGCCAGCAGTCCAGATAGATCATTGCCTGCCGGCCCTTCGGTTGCAGGCCACGCAAGAAGGCGTCGGCCAGCGCCTTGCCAAACGGGGGAAGCCGGCGCCCCGGTAAGCAGGGCCAGCGCAGAGCTACGGCAGGGGAGGGGGTGTTGATTGTGCGTCCCATTACTTATCTCCTTTTCGTTGCCATCCGCGCTTCTGCTTGCGATTGATTCGTGCAGATTTAGCGAGGTCGAACCAGCCACGCAGGCTGTCAGGAGGGTTGTTAGAGTCGGCAGGTGAGTTTTGTTGGCCGTCGTCCTTTTTGGGACTGGCCTTTTGGTTGGTCGTCATGGCGCCCCCTCGTCAGATTGCAGATGACGAGCAACGGGGAGAAGAAAGCTTGCCGAGCACCCATGCATCGAGATCTGACGCCAGATAGACGGCACGTTTTCCGAAGCGGCGGTAAGTGGGGCCACCGCCGACGGTCACATATTTCTGAAGGGTGTTTTTGCTGATTTGCAGGCCGCGATTCTTGACGTATTCGGCGGCCTCTGCCCGATCAAGAAATTTCTCGGACTGAGTTGCTTGGCTTTGGTGTTGCATGGTTTCGCATCCCATTGAGTCCCGCCGTAGCGGTATGAGTGCGAAGTGTGAGGAAAGACAAAGGGGCTGATAAGCCCGTCAGCATGCAGCGTGTAACCCTTGTGCGGTGAGGTTGCACGCTGCGTGCAGGGGTTACGCTTTGCGTGTAGAGCGCAGTTCTTTGGCTGCAGCACCAATGTGCTTTCGGGCAGCGCGAAACTTTAGCGACTCCACCTTGGTTGCGGCTTCGGCTGCGTCATCCATGCTTCCATATTTGTGACAGTTCTCCCGATACCAAGCCTTGATGCGCTCCGCTATCTCTCTGTTCTTGGCGTGACGTGCATCGGCGGCGTTACGTCCGTTCGCAGACAGAGCTGCATTGCTTTGTTCAGTGCCGACTTCTATACCGGATACCATTTGACTTAGTAAGAAGAGGATATTTAATCGGCGAATGGGGGACGTGTGATCTGCAAGCTCTAGCCACGCAGGCGTGATGCATATGCTCCGTGAAATTCTTAACATGCCTGCGGTTCCTTCCTCACTGGACTTAAGGTCTAGAGGCTCATCAGGAAATTGATCTCTCATTAACGCATCAATTTTGCCAACTAACTTAGCTGCTTCTTCATTTAGCCAAATGTTTAATTCATTCTGTAAGTTCTCGTTATCCACGTAGCGCCCTTTGTGCATGTCCTTGAAAGAGTTGCTGCGCCAGCCGGGCAAGGGAACCCGGTTTTCCTCCCGTCGGAGTAGGCGCAGCGGTGAAACTCCGGTTTCCTCAGGTCAGGCGGCGTTCTTGCCCTTTTTCAGCGGAACCACGTCCGCTTTCTGGGTTGAGTCTGTAAGCCCTGCTACTGCGACCGATGCGGCGCGCTCGCCCAGCGTGCTCCGGGCCTTTTCAGCGAAGTGGATGTAGCGCATGGAGGTGGAGGCTTGGCGGTGGCCGAGGATTTCCATGATTTCGTTCAGCGAAGCGCCGTTCATGGCCATGTGGGAGCCAACGGAGTGCCGCAGACCGTGAAGTCCAATGTTCGGGGGCAATTCCGCTTCTTGACGGACCTTCTCCCACGGCTTTGCAAGTGCCAGCGGGCCGCGCCCCTTTGCCGGCTTGAATACGTAGGCGTCGGGCTCGCCAGCCGGTTGCCGGGCGATGATCTCCAACGCCGCTGCGGGCAGCGCGATGATGCGTGCCTTCCCTGTCTTGTGACCGGTCTTGTGCGACTTTGGGGGCAGGACGATTTGACGGGCCTTCATGTCCACCCACTTCCAGATGAGTCTTGACGCCTCCCCACGGCGGGCGCCGGTCAGGGCAATCAGCCGGATTGCATCGGCGACAGCGGGACGGATGCGCTTCTCGTTCTCCATTCTCTCTACTGTGGTGAACAGGCGTGAATAGACTGCTGCATCGTCAATGATGGTGTCACGCTCACCGGATTGCGCGACCTTGATTCGTGCCGCTGGGTTTTCGGTCAGGTGCCCTTGATCGATTGCCCAAGTGTAGGCCGCACGAAAGGCCAAAACGGCTTTGTCCGCCGTACCAGCTCCACCCGTGACCCTCGCCAAGCCCCGAGACTTGGTTTTCACCATGGCGGCAGTTTTTCCCGTGGTAATCGCTGTGCGGGCGCGCTTGATATCGTCAGGTGTGATCTGGTCGGCGAAGCGATTGCCCAGTAGCGGACGAAGGTGGTGATTGATCCGACCTATGTCGATGGGGCGGGTTGAGTCGGCCTTGTCTGCGAATGCAGGGCTGGCAAGGTACGCGTCAAGAAGCTGATCAACCGTCCATGCTTCACGCCGCTTTCGAACCTCGCTCATAGGATCTCCGCCGTTGAGCACCTGCCGATAAAGCTCTATGGCGCGCTTGCGCGCTTGGTCTGGCGTGAGTGCATCCGATAGCTTCCCGATGGTTACGCGGCGCTTCGTGCCTTCAGGATTGCGGTAGTCGAAAATGAATGACTTAGTGCCCGTTGCGAACACTTTGATTCCGAAGCCCTTCAGGTCGTCATCCCATTCGATCCGGTCCTTGTCGGTGGGTGTGCAGCCATCCACGAAAGTCTTTGTGATTTTTGCCATTGCCCTATCCCTGTCACCACTCTGTCACTACAGTCACCAAGCAGTCACCAGAAAAAGGTAAGGGTTTGGTGTGACGTCTGGATGGATAGTAAGGCTGTATCCCTTTGTTGGCAAGGGTTTGGGATAATTGGAAATATACAGTCACAAGCGGTAATGATGCTGTATCTGGATTGTGATTCCAGTGGTCACCGGTTCGAACCCGGTATGTCGCCCCAAGTACAAGAACCCCCGATTCCGAAAGGAGTCGGGGGTTTTTTCTTGTGCGCCTTGGTGCCTTTGTCTTCCCGGTAAGTGTTCCGGAGGAGGTGCGGCCCGGCTCGCAATTTTGCGGCAGTCAGCCTAGGCTTTGTTTGTGACCGGGTTGGTGGTGCGGTGCAGTTTCGCGGGAGATCTTCAGAATGAATCGGAGAGCGCGCCGGATTGGCAGTGTGTGTTCCGTCCTGTTGCTTGTTATGTTGGCGGGGCTGGCCCGGCCCGCCATGGCGATCAATAAATGCACCGGGGCGGATGGACGGGTGACCTATACGGACGGACCGTGCTCCGGCGACAGTCGGGGGGCACGGATCGAGACGCCGCCGCCGACGAGCCGGGAGGAGGAGGCTGAGGCGCGTGCCCGCGCCGATCGCCTGGTTGGTGATGCGCGGGCTCTTGAAAGCAGGCAGGCAGCGGAAAGCCGCGAGAGGCAGCGCCGCTATGAGGCGGAGCGTGCCGCAGAGGCCGTGCAGCAGGCTCAGCGGGACGAGGCCGAGCGACCGGTGGCAATCTATCCTGCGCCCTATATTCCCCGCCATCGGCCACCCGTGGTGCCGGTTCAACCGAAACCCAAACCCGTAGCCGAGGAGCGCCCGGCCTTGATGCGGGCTTATCCCTTCCGCTGAGGCCAGGCGTCGAGCGAGAGGGGCGCCTGGCCCGCAAGGGCTGTCAGTTCGGCTGCTGAAAGCGGACCGAGGATCAGCAGGCGGACGGGCTGATCGGCGTTGTTTTCGGCAAAATTCAGGGCTTGCATGACACGCGTGGTAATGCCGGCCGCAGGGTGGTCAAGGACGATCAGCGTCGGACGGCGTGGCTGCCAGCGCGCGATGGCCGCGAGGCGTGCTGCATCCACTGCATCCAGCCAGGCGTCGTCCCAGGGCTCGTCAGCCCGTCGGGGCAGAAACCAGGCCAGCGGACGCAATTGCACGCCGATCCGGTACAGGATGCCACCCAGGCGGCTGCGCTCATCCAGTTGGTGATAGCCGGCCAGGCGATAGCCGAAGTGGCGCACGGTCAGGGTGGCGTCTGCCGCAACGGTGGCGCAGCTCAGCGTGCACGGCACTTTCGGCTTTGCCCAGGGCAGGAAGGTCGCACCGTTGCCGGCCCCCTTGATCACCCACGCGGCCAGGCGGCGCTTGAGGTTTTCGTCGCCGGGATCTGCATCCGGTTTGCCGACAATGGGTGCCAACGCGTTGCTGTCGTAGCGCTGGCGCAGGCGGGGCAAGCGCGGGGCGACGGCGGCCAGGGCCGCAGCGGCCAGCACGAGCCCGCCGGTCAGCATGCGAAGCGGCTCCGCAGTTCGTTCAGGTTGAGCTCGTCGAGGATTTTTTCGATGCGCTCCATGGCGTTCTTGCGGGGCGCGCCGGTGCGTCTGGCGATGATCAGCTCGTTCTTCATCGAGTGCTCCCAGCCGACCAGCTCGGTCACCGTTACCTGGTAGCCGTGGGCTTCGAGCTGCAGGCAGCGCAGTACGTTGGTCAGCTGGCTACCGAATTCGCGGGTATGAATCGGGTGGCGCCAGATTTCCGACAGCGGCGTGAGGCCGAAGCTGGCGTTCTTGTTGTGGCGCAGCACGCTGGCCACTTCGGCCTGGCAGCACGGCACCAGCACCAGAAAGCGGGCATCCTTGGCAAAGGCGAACTGGATTGCGTCGTCGGTGGCAGTGTTGCAGGCGTGCAATGCGGTGACCACGTCGATGCGTTCGGGCAGCTCGGCAGAGCGGGTCGATTCTTCCACGCTCACGTCGAGGAAGCGCATGCGCGGAAAGGCGAGTTGTTCGGCCAGCACGCGGGAGCGCTCGACCAGCTCGGCGCGGGTTTCGATGCCGTAGACGGTGCCGGCATCCTTGGCCTTGAGGAACAGGTCGTAGAGGATGAAGCCCAGGTAGGACTTGCCGGCGCCGTGGTCGGCGAGACTCAGGTTGCCGGATTCTGCCAGCACTTCGGTGAGGAGCGGCTCGATGAACTGGTACAGGTGGTAAACCTGCTTGAGTTTGCGCCGGCTGTCCTGGTTGAGCTGCCCTTCGCGGGTCAGGATGTGAAGTTCCTTCAGAAGCTCGATGGACTGGCCGGGGCGGATCTCCGGATGTACTGCCGGCTTGGCCTCCACGGCCGCGGGCTTAGTCTTCTTTACCATTGTTCTTCGAGGTCGCGAGGCCAAGGGCTTTCCAGCCGGCGAGGCCGAGTTTCTGCAGGGTCTCGATGTTGCGCTCGTAGATCATTTCGGCCTCCGGGAAGGCTTCGACGGCCTTGTCGAGACTGGCTTCGCGGATCAGGTGCAGCGTGGGGAAGGGCGAGCGGTTGGTGTAGTTGGAGATGTCGTCCGGCTCGGTGCCCTCGAACTGGAAGTCCGGGTGAAAGCTGGCGATCTGGATGACGCCTTCGAGTTCGTGCTCGGTGACAGCCTCGTCGGCAATTTCCAGCACGTCGTTGAAGAGCAGGAAATCCGGGAAAAGGGTGGGGTGAACCAGCAAGGTGGTGTCCACTTCTTCAGGGTCGGCGGCAGCGATGAAGTCGAGTTCGTCGTCGAGCTGCTCGAGGAAGGCGTCGAAGTGGCGGGCATCGCTGACCACGATGCGAACCTGGTTCTTTACGTAGACCGACTTGGCAAACGGGCACAGGTTGAGGCCGATAACGGCTTTTTCGATCCACTCGCGGGTGGCGGCAATGACTTCTTCGTTGCTCATGGTGCGGGCTTTCCGGGTATTTCCTTCGAGGGTCGCCATTTTGCCCTGATAATGGCAGGCTTTCATTGATTCAACGCACGCCCATGTCCATCCAGTGGTTCCCCGGTCACATGACTTCCGCCCGCAAGAAGGCGGCGGAGAGCATGGAGCGTATCGACGTCGTCATCGAAGTGCTCGATGCCCGCCTGCCCGAGGCGAGCAGCAATCCGATGATTCGTGACCTGCGCGCCCATCGCCAGCGGCCGTGTCTGAAAATTCTCAACAAGGCCGATCTGGCCGATCCACTCGTCACCGCCCAGTGGCTCGCCTACTACAACGCCCAGAAGGGCGTAAAGGCGGTGGCCCTGTCGTGCAAGAAGCCCGGTGATGTGGCCAAGGTGCCCAATCTGTGCAAGCCGCTGGCGCCGCACCGCGCCGACCGCCTGAAGCCCCTGCGCATGATGATCATGGGCATTCCCAACGTGGGCAAATCGACGCTGATGAACGCGTTGCTGAAGAAGCGCGTGGCCAAGGTGGGCGACGAGCCGGCAGTAACCAAGAGTCAGCAGGTGCTGGATCTGTCGCCGACCATGACTCTCACCGACACCCCGGGCATGATGTGGCCGAAGATCACCCACGATGCGGATGGTTTTGCGCTGGCCGCCAGTCACGCCATCGGCCGCAATGCGGTGATCGACGAGGAAGTGGCGAACTTTCTCGGCGGGCTGTTGCTGGAGCGCTATCCAGCCCTGATCGCCAAGCGCTACGGCGTGCCGGTCGAAGGCCTGGACGGGCCGGCGCTGGTCGAAGCCATCGCGCGGCGGCGCGGCTGCCTTTTGAAGGGTGGCGGGCTGGACATTGAAAAGGCGTCGCTGATCCTGCTGCAGGATTACCGCGACGGTGCCCTCGGCCGGGTCAGTCTGGAAACGCCGACCACCCGCAAGGCGATGCTTGACGCCTACGCCGAGAAGCTGGCGGCCGCTGCTCAGGCCAAGGCCGACGAGCAGGATCCGGACGCCGCCGAGTGATTTCGGGGTCGGACTGGAGCCGGCCCTGAAAGGCGTTTTGCTTAAACCCGCAGCAGCACGGTTTTGAGCGGAGGATTGCCGTCGGCGCTCGGGAAGTCCGCTTCCGGCGTGATCCATTCCATTTCGCGGATGGTCCGGCCGGCCTTCTTGGCGCTGCGTTCGAGCTGGTCGGCCCAGGCTTGGCGATCCACCTGGGCAACGTTGTTGCAGCACACGAGCGTACCGCCTTCATTCGTACACAGCAGTGCCGGCTTGAACAGTGCCGAGTAGTCGTTTACCAGATCGACCACGCCGAAGGCGCTCTTGGCGTAGCGCGGCGGGTCGAGAAAGACGACATCGAAGCCGTGCTTCTCAAGGACCGGGAACGGTGGCATGCGCTTGCCGCGCACCATTTTCGCCTGACCGATGCCGGACAGCTGGCGCAGGGCGGCGAAGGCGTCGCTCTTCACGAAGCGCACGCGGATCGGCAACTCGTTGAGGCGGGCATTTTCCTTGCCGACGGACAGGCTGGTTTCGGAAAAATCCACGTTGACCACGTGCTTGGCGCCGGCCTTGGCCGCCGCGATGCCGAGCCCGCAGGTATAGGCAAAGGTGTTCAGCACCGACTTGCCGGGCGCTTCGGCCATGATACGGCGGCGCGCTGCGCGCAGATCGAGAAACAGCCATGGATCCTGTCCGCCATGCCGTGCCTGGACCCGGTATTTCACATCCATCTCGGTGAATTCGCGCAGGGCTTCGGCCTTGGCCAGTTGCTCGGCGGGCAGGGCGTTACTGATTCGCGAATTGGCGTGGCTGCGGTCGTTGTAAATCACGTCCAGCCCCGGGCAGGCTTCGGCATAGAAGCCCTCGAGGGCTTCCAGTTCGGCGGGCATCAGCGGGCCGTGGAAGCTCTGTACGAGGATCAGGCTGCCGTAGCGATCCACGGTCAGGCCGGGGCGGCCTTCGACGGTGCCGTGAAAGAGCCGGTAAGCATTGGTCTTTTCTTTGAGCAGGCGGGCGATGAGGTCGCGGCGGACTTCGTGGGCTTCATGAAGGGCGGGAATCAGGGGTTGGGAATCAGGCATGGGCGGTACAGGCTTTCGGCAGGATAGGTAAATCGGCTCAGAGGCCGAAGAATTCGCGGATTTTTTTGCCCAGGGCGGCAACTTCGGAGCCCTGGGAGGCACTGTGGCCGGGTTTGTCTTCAGCATACCCCGTTTCGAGGGCCTGGAAGTGGCTGAGACGGCGTTCGAGGATGGCAGAAATGCCTTCTGCGAGTTCCGGGCGGGCACGGATGATGTGTTCGAAGCCGGCCTTGTCGAGGCGGTAGGCTTCCATGTCGCTGGTAGCAATGACGGTCGCCCGGCGCGGGGCGCCGGTCATCAGGCCGAGTTCGCCAAAGAGGCTGCCCGGTCCGCGTTTTTCCAGCAGGCGCTGGTGGCCGCCGTCGGGCGGTTGCCACCACGCTTCGGCTTCGCCGCTGACGATGATGTACAGCCAGTGCGCGATAGCGCCCTGGCGGGTAACGATGTCGCCGCGTGCAAAGGGGGCATTCACCAGCCGGCGGGCCAGTTCAAGCTGTTCGGCCTCCGACAGGCGCGAGAACAGGTCGATCTGCGAAATGGCTTGCAGCCGGCGGTTGAGTTCGCGGGCGCGGACTTCCTCCCGGTGCGCTTCGCCCTCTTGCACAAGATGAATGGTCTGGTCGCTGACGGCGAGGCGGATGCCCTCCCGCTGCAGTGCGGCGAGAACGTGGTGGCGCATGTCGGAATCGGTGGCTTCGTCCGGCCCCGGGTCGATAAGCCAGTAGCGCAAGGCGTAGCGCGCATAGCCCGGGCCGAAATCGAGGAGCAGGCACTGGGGCTGCGGTTCGAGGCTCAGGTTGGGAATGCGGGCGGTCTGGATGTCCTGCAGGATGGCGCTGCTGACCCGTGCCGGCGGTACCGACAGATCGACGTTGAACGGAATGCTGCGCCGCTGCTGGGGCACCGACTGGCGCCTGTTGCACAGCACCGAGTAGCGGTTCTTCATAAGGTGACTGTTGGGGATGACGACCCGCTCGCCGCTGCGTGTGACGATCGCGGTGTAGCGCCACTGGATGTCGCTGACCCGGCCGGCAATCTCGTCCATCTGGATCCAGTCACCGATCTCGAGGGAGTTGTCCATCTGCAGGGCCAGACCACCCAGCAGGTTGCCGAGCGTGTCCTGCATCGAAATGGCGACGACGGCCGTGAGCACCGCCGAGGTGGCGAACAGGTGGGAGAATTCCATGCCGGCCAGATTGAGGCGCAGAAAGCCCCATGCCACGTAGCCGATGATGACAAGGATGTCGGCGAGGATGCCGGAAATGTGCACCCGCATGCGCGGCAGCACCACGTTGAAGAGGGCCAGGCCAAGGTAGCGGATCACCGCCAGCCCTTCGCCGAAGATTGCCATTTCGCGCAGCCAGCGTAGCGCCGCCGGCTGCATGTGGCCTTCCAGCAGGCCGGCCAGCAGATCACCGAGGAGGCAGGCTGCAAAGAACACGCCGGTGTTCATCAATGAACGTCGCCAGGCGATCAGGGGGCGGAGGATAAGCGCCGCCGACAAGGCCATCAGCAGGATGGCGAAGGGCGCTTCGGTGCTGAGGAAGGGAATGGGCATGAGGATCGGGCCAGGGGTGTCCGGGAGTGCAGCGACGGAAGGCGCGTGTCTGATCGTTAACGGAGGGCGCCCGCCCGAATGAAGGGGCGGGGGATCAGTTTTGCGGGGCGGTGGGTGCGGGCGCCGGAAACGTCAGAGCGCGGCGCGCAGGCGCTCGGCCATCTCGTCGAGTTCCGTGCGCGTCGGGGCGGTGGCCGGCCAGACGCCGGGCAGGCTGTCGCCGGTGGTGCGTGGCAGCACGTGGAGATGAAAGTGGAAGACGGTTTGTCCGCCGGCGACTTCGTTGGCCTGGAAGAGCGTTACTCCTTCGCAGCCGGCAGCCTGACGGACCGCTCTGGCGACGCGTGTGCTGGTGCGTATGACCGCCTCGGCCAGCTCGTCTTCGAGGGTGTAGATGTTTTCGCGGTGGGGTTTGGCGATGACCAGTGTGTGTCCTGGGTTGCCGGCCATGATGTTCAGGAAGGCAAGGGTGTGTTCATCCTCGTAAACCTTCGAGGCGGGCAGTTCGCCGCGCACGATGCGACAGAAAACGCAATCTTCCATGTTTGTCTCCTCTTTGTTGTGGTGTTTTTCTTGTGGTGATTATCCCGCACGTTCGGCAAGGGCGCGGCGCAGGTTGCGTTCGTCTTGCCAGCTGCGACGCAGCGGATCGGAACTGGCGTAGCGCCGGCTTTCCTCCGCGCTTTGTGCATGAAAGCTCTCCACGGTGCGCTGGAGCAGTTCGTGGTGGGGCAGCATGGTGCCGAAGAACAGTACCGCATCGTGACGCTGGATGAGTACGGTGGGGAAGTTCTCGACGTCGTAGTCATCCAGCAGGTCGGCTTCGTCTTCCACGTCCAGCCACAGGAAGCGGGCGTTGGGGAAGCGCGCGGCGAGGGCTTCAAAGCCTGCCTGATAGTCGCGGCAGGTGCCACACCAGTTGGCGCACAGGCAGGCAATCAGAAATTCGGGCGTGTCGGCGGGTGTGCTCACGGTGCAGGTGTTTCCGGATTGGCGGGGGGCGTTGGCGGGGCGTGGTCGAGGGCGATCCACTTGACCCACTGGCCACAGGCGTTGCGCGGGCCGCGGCTGTTGCCGTGCCATGGGCCTTCCTGGCAGGGTCCGCGGTCGTTGTTTTCGTCGTATTCGATGGTGTCGGCCTCGGCGCCTGGCGAGCGGGCGCCGCCCCAGCGGTTGCAGGTGAGGCAGCGGCGGCGCTCGATGGACTGTACGGCCAAGGTTTCAGGCCTTTCCGCGTTGCCCGGTGGGGAGTGCGGCGAGCTTGCGTACCTTGACGTCAACCGACATGCCGGCAAAGTCGGCATCCTGGCCAATGTAGCTGCCGCTGAGCGGGCTGGCCTGGCTCGGATCACGTACATGCGCGACGCGGATCAGGTTGTCGCCGCCAAACAGGCTGTTGGTCGGGTCGATGGGCATCCAGCCGGCGCCCGGAAGGTAGATCTGCAACCAGGCGTGGGTTGATCCTGAGCCGACCATGCTGTCGCTGCCGCCGTCGAGGGCCGGGTCGTACAGGTAGCCGGAGACAAAGCGGGCAGCGAAGCCCAGGCGGCGGACCACCTCCATCATGAACAGGGCGTAGTCACGGCAGGTGCCGCTTTTCAGCTCCAGTGTTTGCAGGGGTGGCTGGGTGCCTTCGACATAGCGCGAGGTGTAGGAGAATTGCTGGCGGATGCCCTCGGCGATGGCGATAAGGAGACCACGGGTCTTGAGGCGGCGCCCCTGGGTGAGGAACTGGTCGGCCCACAGACGAAGCTCGCCACCCGGGTCGGGGTAGGCCGGTTCGATGAAGGGGCGCAGGTCGTAGCGCTCGGAGATGGCGTACTCGAAGGGATAGTCCTCGGCGGCGCGAGTCAGCGGAAGCTCATCGCTGCGCGCGTAAGTGTGCTCGACAATGAAACGGGCGACAAATTTCAGCTCGGTGGCCTTGCCCGGAATGCGCACATAGGTAACCGAGTTGGAGAATACGTCGTGTACCCAGCGGATTTCGGCCTCCGGGCTCACCTCCAGCGCACATTCCACCATCCGGATGTCGTGGCTGGTGCGCGGCCGGAACATCATCTTGTGTTCGCCGAAGGCGACCGGATTGCGGTAGTGGTACACCGTGGTGTGTTCGACTTCGAGAATCACCGACATGGCTATTTCCCCTGGAGGATTCAGTTCGCCGTGGTCTTGGAGGACAGCAGCTTCCCTTCTTCGTCGAAAGTCATCAGTGTGGTCTCCTCTTCGGGCACGGCCACGACCTTTGCTTCGTGCAGGACGCCGGTCGGGTAGTAGCTGTAATGGTGGGCCGAGTCGACTTCACCGTAAACGATTTTCTCGCAAGCGGTCATGTGCTCGGCGGCGTCGTAGTAGGCGCGGTAGAAGGTGATCCGGTTGCCCAAGTCGTCTTCGTCCAGCGGCGTGATGAGGTTCAGCGGCAGCTTGACGCCACTGTAGGTTACGAAGTGACGGACGGTGAGATTGGTTTCTGCGGTCATTGAATGGGGGCGTGTGGCACGGTGAAAGTCCTGCATTATGACTTGACCGCACCGGCTTTGGGCTCCGGGATCTCTGAGCGGCGGGCATAGCGGTTGGCCAGCATTGAGCACACGAAGAGCTGGATCTGGTGATAAAACATGATTGGCAGCACGATCAGACCGATGGCCGGGCTCGCACCGAACAGGAGTTTGGCCATGGGGACGCCGGAGGCGAGGGTTTTTTTCGAGCCGCAGAAGACGGTGGTGATCTCGTCTTCGGTGCTGAAACCAAGACGCCGGGCGAGCCCGGTGGACAGCGCCAGCACGACAGCCAGAACCAGCCCGGATCCAATCATCGCCGTCAGCAGTACCCCGACGCCGTTGTCCCGCCACAGTCCGGAGCTGACCGAGTCGCAGAAGGCCGTATAGACCAGCATCAGGATTACCCAGCGGTCGAGCAGATGGGTGAGGCGCTTGTTGCGGTGGTGCCAGGCGTGGAGCAGGGGACGCATCAGCTGGCCGAGGACAAGCGGAAGCAGCAGCAGTCTGGCGATGCTGATGACGGTCTCGGCGAAGGGCAGACCCTGGCCCTCCACAAGGGTGAACAGTGTGACCAGCAGCGGGGTGAGGATGATGCCGAGCACGCTGGACAGCGTCGCATTGAAGATCGCCGCCGGCACGTTGCCGCGGGCGAGGCCGGTCATCGCCACCGACGACGAGATGGTGGAGGGCAGTGCGCACAGGTAGCAGAAGCCGAGCGCCAGATCCCGTGGCACCCAGCGCCCGACCAGGGCGTCGGCAAGGAGCCATACCAACGGGAAGACCGCGAAGGTCATGGCCTGCACGACCAAGTGGATGCGCCAGCTCAGGAGGCCCTGACGCAGACTGGAGACGGACAGCCCCAGTCCGTGCAGGAAGAAGACGATGGCAATGCCGATGTTGGTGAGCACATCGCCGTGGAGGACGCCGCCGCTACGGCCCAGCTCGGGGAGCAGTGTGGCGAGGACGACTGCGCCGAGCATGCCGACGAGAAACCACTCCTTGTGCAAGCCATTGAGGGCACGTCCGGCGATGGAGGGCGAAGGCGCTGGGGCGTTGGGGGGCACGGCAGAATCCATCCTTGTTTTTATGGTGGTGGGCGAACTCTAGGCGAGTGCGGTCTGTCTCTCTAGCGACGGATCGACATCAGATGCCGCCAAACGGACAAGGTGCCATGAGTACAGCGAACAAACGCGTGATTCCCAGCCTGACGAGCCTGCCGCGGCCGCTCTACAACCGCCACGAGTCCCTGGCCCCGGGGTCGTGGACCGAGGAGCATCGTCATCCCTGGTGCCAGCTGTCCTATGCCATCAGCGGCGTGTTGGGTGTGCGTACTCCTGCAGGCGACTATGTAGCGCCACCACGCTTTGCAGTGTGGATTCCGCCGGATCTGCCTCACCAGGTAGTCAACCGGCGCCAGACCGAGATGCGCAGCCTTTATGTAGCGCCTTCGGCGGCCAGTGCCTTACCCGGGGAATGCAGCGTGCTTGAGATGAGCCCGCTGGTGCGCGAGCTGATCCGCCGCATCGGCGAGTTGCCGGTCGAGTATGACGAGGCTGGCGCTGCAGGGCGCCTGGTAGCTGTTCTGCTGGACGAGCTGGCCTGCCTGCGCCGGGCCGGCTTTCGCTTGCCGCTGCCGACGGACCGGCGCCTCGGAGCGTTGTGTACCGCGCTGCAGGAGCGTCCCGACGACGCGCGCACGTTGGCCGACTGGGCCGCCCAAGCGGGCGCCTCGGAGCGCACGCTGGCACGTCTCTTTGTGAAGGAAACCGGGCTGGGTTTTGGCGAGTGGCGCCAGCGTCTGCGCCTACTTTTATCTCTTGACGCGCTGGAGGACGGTGAAGCGGTGACGTCCGTTGCGCTGGCCCACGGTTACGAATCCACCTCGGCCTTTATCGCCGCCTTCCGCAGCGTATTCGGGCTAACCCCGGGCGAGCTGCGCGGACGCGCGGTTCGTTGAGCGGCGGCATTTTCAAAGCGCGTCGGCGGGCTCCAGCGGAGCCGGGTTGTTCATCTGACGCAACGTCGCCACGAGATCGGTGAAGCGTTCGCCCTGGACGATCACGTGGCTGCGCAACAACTCGGCGGCCTGGTCACCCTTACCGGCAATGATCGCCTCGACGATTGCCGCGTGTTCGGAGAAGGATGAGGCCATCCTGTTGCGAACACGCAACTGCAGGCGCCGGTAGGGGCGCAGGCGCCGGTGCAGCGCGGTGGCCTGCTCGGCCAGAAAACCGTTGTGGCTGGCGTCGTAGATGCAACGGTGGAAGACCTCATTGAGCTGGTAATACAGATCCGGCTTGCCCGCATCTCGTGCCGCTTCGCAGGCATGGTGGGCTTCCTGCAGGCGGGCCTGCTCAGCCGGCAGGATGCGTCGGGCGGCCAGGCGTCCGCACATGGACTCCAGCTCGGCCATCACCTCGAACATCTCGCACAGCTTGTCAGCGCTCATCTCGGGCACTGTTGCGCCGCGCCGCGGGCGAATATCCACCAGCCCGATGGAGGCCAGCTGGATCAGCGCCTCGCGGATCGGCGTGCGCGATACGCCGAAGTCGGCGGCCAGATCCTGTTCGTCCAGGCGCATCCCCGGGGCATAGACGCCCGTGACGATACGTTCCTCTATTTCCTCGCCCAGCTGCTCAGAGCGTCGGACCGGCGTGGGGCTTAGTGCATCCATGTTTTGACTCCTTTGTATTGACTATACAAAGCCCTTGACTTTGTGTCCACGTGGATTATTCTTGTATACACAAACAAAACTTATGAATACATAAACGCAGTTTTTGTATGTGTTCATAACTTTAAGGCTCGCCAAGAAGCCACTGACAACCCATCCACGTGGTCAATCCACAATCAGGAGGAAT
>Ga0116183_1003233_pt1 | contig 16736 bp, 14 predicted proteins | sample AD_UKC078_MetaG_FD_89753 | JGI IMG/M metagenome (GOLD analysis project Ga0116183, IMG submission 89753) | Active sludge microbial communities of municipal wastewater-treating anaerobic digesters from USA - AD_UKC078_MetaG | ecosystem: Engineered > Bioreactor > Anaerobic > Digestate | place: USA... | reverse complement strand
TAGCGGCGTTCCATCTCCCTGATTGCCCAACGCATCGCCTGCACGGCCGGTTTCGGTTTTGTGACGACAGGCAGAAGAAGGTGCGGGATTCCGTCATAGACGGATAGCTCAAGCATTTTCGGATCAACCAGTATCATCCTAACATCGTCCGGGGAGGAGCGATAGAGCACGCTCACGATGATCGTGTTTATCGCCACGCTCTTGCCCGATCCCGTCGCTCCGGCGATGAGCAGGTGTGGCATTTTTGTGAGATCGACGATGGTAGGGTGGCCCGCCGTGCTGGATCCAAGGACCAGTGGAAGTTTTGTCTGTATCTTAGCAAATTGATTCGATGAAATTATGTCGCGCAGCCATACTATCTCGCGTTCGCTGTTTGGCACCTCTATTCCCACGGCTGCCTTGCCCGGGAGGTGAGGAATTATGCGTACGCTCCTGCCCGATAGCGCGAGCGATAGATCGTCCTGCAGGTTGACTATCTTGTTCAGCTTGGTGCCAGCCGCCGGCTCGAATTCATACATGGTGATCACGGGGCCTGGGTGGATTGCTATGACTCGTCCCTCGACGTCGAAGTCCTTGAGTTTTTTTTCGAGGAGCAACGAATTCTTTTTCAGCGTTTCCTCGTCGACCTCGATCCTCTTTCTTTCGTCGGCATCGAGCAGGGAAACCTCCGGCGGTTCGTAACCTGAAAAATTCATCTTGCGGAATTTGAGTTGTTCCTCCGAGGTCCTCTTTATCTTTGCATCCGCGCGCTGGAGTATTCTGGGCTCGGGGATTGAAGAGGATTGACTCGCTGTGCTGGCGGGAGCAGAGGGCTGTGCTACCTGTGCGGATGACAACGCTGAGGGGCGGATAGGCGCGAGCGTCACGATGTCGCCGGATTTTTTTGCCGAAGGGAAGTCCTCATCCCCCTTGGCGATTTCGCCGATATGTATTTTCGGATCCTTTTTCTTTTCCCTCGATCCGCCGGAGAAGATGGACTTGAAGTGAGCCTTGGGGAAGTTCCACATCTTGACTGCGACCTTGACTGAGAGCGTTCCAATGGAAATGGCCGCAGCTGCGGTGAATCGGGCCGCCTTCACAATTCCCACTGTGAAGAGGTATTTTATCCCTTTCACTATCGTGAAGATCGACAGCTTGGTCGCGATCATGAAACATAAAACGAAGGAGGCTGTAGATATGATGTAGGCCCCGGGGCGGTTCGTGAACTTGACGAGTATCCCGCCGATGAGCCCGCCTATAATGCCTCCGCCTGGGATGCTGTGCCCCCTGATATCCACCGTGTTGAACTGCAGGTGTATCAATGTGGACGCGAAGATTACCGCGCCCAGGTAGGCGAGAATTCCTCTGATGCGCAGATTTGGGGATACTCCCGTCATCTGAAGCACAGCCATCAGAAAACAGAGCGCCGCCGCCAAGTAGGCGCTTATTCCAAATACGGTGAACAGTATATCCGAGAGGTAGGCCCCTATGATTCCCCCCAGGTTGCCCACCCCTTCGAGGTTGGAGGCGGCGTTTAGCGCGGGATCTGTCGGATTGTATGACAGCAGGCATATGGATAGAAATACACCGCAGGCGATAAAAACTGTGGCCAATATGTCCCTCTTGAAATTCGATCTCTGTGCTTCGGCGCTTCTTCTCATCTGGACGCATCCCAAAAATTGTCTAACTATTTAAAAATAATGATTATTTGAGCGGGATTATACGCCGCGTCCGATGATCTGTCAAAGGATTACGAGCGTATTTTTCTACGCTCCTTCCCGACTCTTTCCTCCCCGCTCTCTATTTACAAATTCATGCGAAAAAAGTAGCGATACCTCTCCTTTTTCGAGGAGATCCGCTTGAAGAAAAAAAGTATCTGCATTTCTCTTCTGATTTTGTTTCTGATTGCGGGTCCAGGTTTCGCCTCATCTGGAGGTGAGGTTGCCAAAGGGGATGAGCAGTCCCGCATGATCGAGGGGCAGGCCCTCATACTGCACAGAAAATACGACGAGGCCTTGAAGCTCTTTAAAGGAGTCAAAAAAGACTTTCCGGATTCCCCATCCGGATCCTTTGGTGAAATGGCCGTGTATGAAGTCAGGATGCTGGAGAATGAAGACCTGAGCCTGGAAAAGGAGTTTTTTCGCGCTAGTGCGGAGGGGCATCGCAGGACTGGGATTGTTTTGCAGAAATATCAGCCGACGCCGTGGGAACTCTTCATATCCGGCGCATTATTCGGTCTCGATGGTTTTTTGAAGGCTCGCAAGGGTGGCTGGTGGGATGCCTACGTCGCCGGAAATAAATCCAGACAGCTTTTCAGACATGCCAAACAAATCGACCCCTCCTTCGTCGATGCCGATTTCGGTTTGGGGATGTACGTATACTGGCGTTCGGTATTCACCAAGGACCTCTGGTTTTTGAAGATTTTTCCGGACAGAAGGGCGGAAGGGATTGCCATCGTCAAGGAGCTCTCGGAAAGAGGCCGGTTTACGAAGGAGATGGCCGGAATAAACCTCGGGATGATGTATATGGAGGAGAAGGATTATCCGAAGGCCGCCAAGATATTCAGCTCATTCGTGGAAAAATATCCGGAGAATATCCTCTTGAGAAGATTCCTCGGCAAGGTCTATGTCGCCATGAGAAAATATGACGATGCGATTGAGCAGTTTTCCGAGATGGGTCGGATAGATTCGCGCATCATCAAGTATAAATATTTTGTCGGCGCTACGATGGTAGCCTCCGGCGACGACGAGATGTCGGCGGAAGGGGAGCGCGAGCTGCGCGCCTTTATCGCTGCTGAGAAAAGCAAGTATTGGAGGGCGTCGGCGCATTACTGGCTTGGCCGCATGTATGAACGAAAAAATGAGGAGGAGAAGGCGATTGCCGAATACAGGGCTGCGTATGCGCTTAGTCCGAAGATAGGCGACGCCTTGAAGAGGGCGCGCGGATTAGGCGGCGGGATGTAGATTCTATTTTCGCCTGTCGAATAGCCTGCCTTGACGAGTATCCCTTTCCGAGAGCCTCTTTTCCACTTCATTGAAGATCGCCAATTTGTTCACCGACCAGTCAGGTGCTACCGTCATTTCCCTAGGGCTGTGTCCGTTGACCCTGTGTACCACGATCTCCGGGTCGAGCAGTTCCAAAAAATCGACGACCCAGTCTGCGTATTCGCGAAGGCTCGGTATATAAACTTCTCCCTTTAGGTATAGCTTTTCGAGCGCGGTCTCGCTAAGGACGTGAAGGTTGTGAATCTTCACCCCCCAACATTTCCCATTTAAAAACTCCGCTGTTTTTTTCATCATACCCATATCTTCGCCGGGCAGGCCTAGTATCACATGCGCGCAGATCGGGATTCCAATTTCGGATAGCGACTGGCATGCGGATGAAAAGTCCGCGACAGAGTGGCCCCTGCGAATTTTTTCAAGAGTGGAGTCGTGCGAGGACTGTAATCCGAGTTCGACCCATACGAATTTTTGGTCGCTGATTCCCTTTAGAACCTTCAGGTGATCTTTTGAAATGCAGTCGGGTCTCGTCGATATTGCGGCTCCGACTATGTTGGGATGCTCGATGGCAGCGCGAAGTATCCTGCGGAGGTCCTCCGGTGCGCCGTAGGTGTTGGAGGCACTTTGAAAGTAGGATATCCCTTTGGCGTTTCCGTGCCTCTTCCTCATGTACGATATCCCCTCCGCCAGCTGCTCGGCGATGCCGGATGGGAGTTCCGACCTTCCTATTGATGAAGCGGGCTCGTAGGATTTCATATTGCAGAATACGCATCCGTCATTCCCTTTGCTTCCGTCCCTATTCGGGCATCCGAATCCGCTCCTCAGGGCGACCTTGTAGACGCGGCATCCGAATTTTTTTATCAGCCATGGGTTTAGCCTGTTATAGCGTTCCATTTCGCAGCACCCCAATCACAGATAAAAGGCACTCTTTAAGGCCCTTAATTTCGCTGTTATCACTAATACAACCCCTTTCAAATGGGTATTAGGTAAAAATGATAGATAGGTCAAAAAAATGACTATCTAATATTATCTTTGTTTTTCAATTAGATAATTTGGTGTTTGCCGGGCGATCGGGCGCCTTTTTGATAGATGGGTCAAATATAACCCTCTTACAATATGATCGCGACCCCGAACTTCAGCGGTAATGCTTTGTAATATAATGTGATTTTTTAAAAATTAGTTTTTTAGCTTAGTGGCACGCTCCTTGCTCCTTCCCGTTGCGGGTTGGGAAAAAAGGAGCACGCCATGGGAAAAGGGCTGGGATGGAAGGTGGCTTTGGTGGTGGCGGGGCTGGCAGTTCTTACTGGTTGCGGGGCTGAAACCTATTACTCCTCAGATCTGAGCAGCGGGATCGGCGGCGGGACCGGAATAAGCGAGGTCAGAACTACCCCCTCTGAAATGAAGGTCGGCGATATAATGGCTGTCAATATAGAGTCCGGCGATCTTTTTTCGCTCGATTTCGAGGGAGTCGATGAGGAGGCTCAGTTCATACTCAGCATTGGGTCTTATGACTATGGCGGATATGGCAGCAGCGTCCAGCTGACGAGCCATAGCGAGGTTCTCCCTGAACTGGGAGGGCTTGCCAAAGGGATGATGGTAGAATACGAACCTGAACCGGATATAGACGAGGTCTACGGGGTGGATGAGATTTTCAGTTCGTGGCTCAGGGCTTCGGAATCCACATTGGATGGCTTTGAGGAGAAGATAGCCGATCCAAATGAAACTATCGGTGCCAAGTCGCTTTCATTCAAGACGGCTTCGTTAGGCGACAGGGAGCGCTTCAGGGTGCTCTCGAGTCTGACCTCCACCAGATCGTACGTCGAAGTTGAAGCGGAGGCGAGGTGTGTCGGTTCAAATGTGATTTTCTTCGTCGACAAGGATGTCAGCGCAGATGATCTTTCCGATGATGATATTGAAGAACTTTGTGGAAACTTTGACAGGATAGCAGGGGAGCAGCAGGGTCTCCTCGGAGCTTCCTCCGATGTTGATGGAGACGGAAAACTTCACGTTCTGATGACGGCCCAGGTCAACAGACTTGGGGCGCTCGGCGGTGGAATCATAACGGGTTACTTCTTCGCGGGCGACCTGTACCTTCGCAGTGACTCGAATCAGGGGTCCAACGAAAGAGAGATAATTTACACGATGGTCCCCGATCCCAGCGGCAAATACGGAGTTTCAATATCGAAGTCCTTCGCCATGAGCAACCTGCTTCCGGCGGTTCTTCCCCACGAGTTCCAGCATGCGATAAGCTACAATCAGCATGTCCTGGTAGCTGGCGGCACGGCCGAGGAGAACTGGCTGAACGAGGGAATCTCCCATTTCATGGAAGACTATTTTGGCTACGGAGTTGAGAATCCATCGCGCTATGCGATGTTCCTCAGCAGCCCCTCGTCATACGGCGTAGTTACGCAGGGATCACCAAACCTCATGGAGCGCGGTGCCGCGTATCTGTTCGTCCGCTACCTGTATGAGCAGTCTGCCGACGGAGAGGCCTTCCTTGGCAGGCTTTTAAAGACGGGTTCCAGGGGCGTGGCGAATCTGGAAGCGGCGTTTAACGGCCCGGCCGACATGGATACATTCTCAGAGATGATGGCACGGTGGACTATCGCTCTTGGAATGACGAACAGGGGGATAAGCAGGGATAGCAGGTACATCTACAGGGATCGTGTCAGAAATTCACAGACTGGAAATTTAGAAGGGGTTTGTCTGATGTGCGATGCTCAGGATAACCGAGGGACCATGCTCGAGGGAGTAAATCTCAATCCATACTTCGGATACCACACGGTTACGATGGATGCCTCTGCCATGAAGTTCTACGATTTGAGCGATTTCCCTCCGGAGTTGCAGATAAGGGGAAATAGCAGCGGGAATTTCGCAGTGATGATAAGAACCCAGTAAGGGCTTCTTTTCCCAGGCCCGCAGAGAGGCGGCATGGTGCCGCCTCTCTCTATTTTATGCGGGGCAACCCCTTAATTTGACTTTACTTTTTAGGGCGCTTGCCTATAGAAAACTCCCTATGCATCCGGTTTTAATCAAGATTCCGATATTCGGCGGGCTCACCATCCACACCTACGGGGTGATGGTCGCGCTCGGTTTCGTTTTGGGAATTTTATGGGTCGTGCGCGAGAGCAAGCGAGTGGGGGTTGATCCGTCGAAGATGCTTGATCTAGTTTTCTACATAATCATAGCGGGGATAGTGGGGTCGCGGGTATTTTACGTGGCGATAAGCCAGCGCTCCGAGTTTCTTGCAGATCCTCTCGTGGTACTCAAAATGTGGCGCGGCGGACTGGTCTTTTACGGAGGATTGATAGCCAGCGTTATAGTTTCGTTCATATTCATAAGGAAGTATAGACTTCCCGTCCTGCTAACCGCCGATATCTTTGCCCCGGCGATAGCCATCGGTCATGCTGTGGGCAGAATAGGCTGTTTGATGGCTGGGTGCTGCTATGGGAAAGCTCTTTCCCATAGCGCGTGGTACGGCATCACCTTTCCGGATGGCGTCGGTTCCTTCGCACCTTCCGGGATAGAGCTCTTCCCGACCCAGCTCTTTGAAAGCTTTGGTGAGATCGTTATATTCTCACTGCTCATGCTGGTTAGAAAGTTCAAGAAGTTCGACGGGCAGCTGATATCGGTTTACATAATTCTCTATGCGATACTGCGGTACGTGAACGAACTCTTCCGGGGCGATCAGGTGAGAGGTTTCCTGATAGATCCGTGGCTATCGACATCGCAATCGATATCGATAGTGATCTTCGTGCTCGGGGTCTTCATGTACCTGAAGCTGTGGCGCAGGGCGGCCTCGATAAATAGGGGGACTTGATGCATAAAATAGCAGCTGTTTTTTTGGTACTTCTCTGTTCATTGGTCGCGGCCTGTTCAAAGCCGATGGTTTCTTCCACAATGAGCCCCAATGTAAAATACCTGAGCCGCGACTATGCGGCCGTGCCCAACGATATCTATTATGCCGTGAGGGCCGCATTCAGGGATCTCGATTATACGGTTAACGAGGAGAACCTTTCGGCCGGTGTGATTACGTCGACCTGGATGCCGACGACCTCCGATTCACATTACATGCTCCTCTTCGATCGCAAGGAGTATGGTGTTACGAATTCTTATTACCAGATGGAGGTCCAGATCGTTTCGGAGGGGGGCAGGACCAAAGTCAAGGCAGGTGCGAGGCTGAAGGGAATAGTCGCAAATCAGCACAGTTCCGGAATCGAAGAGAAAAAACTTTTGGACCTGATTGGAAATTATCTGAGGAAGAACCCTCCTGACGTCACCAACCTGGGCCTTGTCAACGAGTAGAATAGGAAATCCAAATGGAAAAGAATTACAAGGATACCTTAAATCTCCCTGAGACGGACTTTCCGATGAAGGGCAATCTCGCCGAACGCGAGCCCGCCCAGCTCAAAAAATGGGATGAACAGAAAGTCTATCAGGGGATGATAGATAAAAATCGCGGGCGCGAGACATATATCATGCACGACGGACCTCCGTACGCCAACGGGCATCTGCATCTCGGCACGATCCTGAATAAGATTCTCAAGGATATAGTGGTCAAGTACAAGAACATGACCGGGGCCCAATGTGCGTTCATACCGGGGTGGGACTGTCACGGGCTGCCTATCGAGCTGGGCGTCGAGAAGAAACTGGGTCCGAAGAAGCACACGATGGATCCGGTCGATGTGAGGAAGGCATGCAGGGCGCACGCCGAGGAGTTCGTCAGCATCCAGCGCTCCGAATTCCAGAGGCTAGGCGTCTTTGCCGACTGGGATCGTCCCTACCTCACGATGTCTTACGATTACGAGGCCACGATTGCGCGCGAGTTCGGCAAATTTGTGAAAAACGGTTCCCTCTATAAGGGGAAGAGGCCAATCTACTGGTGCGCCTGCTGCAAGACGGCGTTGGCTGAAGCGGAAGTGGAATATGCCGATCATTCCTCCCCATCCATCTATGTGAAGTTCAAGCTCAACGAAGAGAAGAAATTAAGGAAGGAATGGGGGCTCGGCGATGAGGAAATATCTCTCGTCATCTGGACGACGACGCCATGGACTATTCCGGCGAATCTTGCAATCGCTCTGAACGCGGAGCTGCCTTATGTGGCCGTCAAGGTCGACGATGAGGTATGGATCATGGCCGAGGGGTTGCTGGATTCCGTGATGGAATCGATAGGGCGCTCCTATTCGACGATTGTCGGCAAGCCTTCTCCGAAGGATCTGGAGCACAAGAGCTGCCGACATCCGCTGATCGATCGCGATTCTCTCATCATACTCGGTGAGCACGTGACGCTCGAAGCCGGAACCGGTGCTGTGCACACCGCTCCCGGACACGGACAGGAAGATTTTGACATCGGCCAGAAGTACGGCCTCGATATTCTGGCCCCGATAGACGACGCCGGGCGCTTCACAAAGGAGTCCAGGCTTCCCTGGCTGGAAGGGGTTTTCGTCGAGGACGCCAATAAGCTGGTGATAGAGAAGCTGCGAGAGGCGAACGCTCTTATTCATACTCATGCTATAAGTCACTCGTATCCGCATTGCTGGCGTTGTAAAAAGCCGATCGTATTCAGGGTTACGGACCAGTGGTTCATATCCATGGAAAAGACCGAGCTTCGCAAGAAAGCCCTCGAGGCGATAAAGAAAGTGAAATGGATTCCGCCGTGGGGGGAACAGCGTATCACCGGAATGATAGAGGCCAGACCCGACTGGTGTGTTTCCAGGCAGAGGCTCTGGGGTGTTCCTGTCATAGCGCTTGTTTGCAAATCCTGTGGGGCATCGCATACCACTTCGGAACTGGTGGAGAACGCCGTAGAATTTTTCGAAAAAGAGGGGGCTGATGCGTGGTTTTCGCATGATGCGTCCGATTTCAAACCTAAGGGTTTCAAATGTCCCGTCTGCGGCGAGAAGGAAAAATTCGGCAAAGAACCGGATATCCTAGACGTCTGGTTCGACTCGGGGGTTTCCTATTCGGCTGTTCTCGAGAATCGAGAAGGGATAGAGCAACAGGCCGATCTCTATCTCGAGGGAAGCGATCAGCACAGGGGGTGGTTCCACACCTCGCTTCTCACCTCGATAGGAACCCGCGGGAGGGCTCCCTATAAGAGGGTTTTGACGCACGGATTTGTAGTCGATGGTGAAGGCAAAAAGTATTCAAAATCTGCGAAGAACTATGTCCCTCCGGAAAAACTGATAAATCAGTATGGAGCGGAGATACTGAGATTGTGGGTTTCCGCCGAAGACTACAGGGACGATATAAGATTTTCCAACGAGATCCTTACCAGGTGCGTAGAGGCGTACAGAAAAATCAGGAATACTGCCCGCTACATCCTGGGCAATATCAACGATTTTGATCCCAACGTCGACATGGTCGCGGAGGATCGCATGCCAGAGATCGACAGGTACGCGATCGCGGAACTCGGCAAGCTTATCTCGAAGATGCTTTCTGCCTACGAAAATTTCGAGTTTCATGCGATATTCCATACGCTCAACAGATTTTGTACAGTGGAGATGTCTTCGTTCTATCTGGATGTTCTGAAGGATCGCCTGTACGCCGAGAAAAAGGATGGCGAGCTTCGAAGATCGGCCCAGACCGTCCTCTGGAAAATACTGGATTCGATGGTGAGGCTGATGGCTCCTATCTTTTCGTTCACCGCCGAGGAGATATGGGAAATTATGCCGAAGTTCGATGGTTCTCCAGACAGTGTCTTTGTTTCGGAGATGCCTGCGAAGCCACAGTTCGATTCACAGATACTGGAACGCTTTTCAAAACTCATGTCATTGCGACAGGACGTGATGAAGGCTCTTGAGAAGGCTCGCGCCGAGAAATTCATAGGGAACTCGCTCGCCGCATCCGTCACGATAGAGTGCGATGCCGATTCCAGGTCTTTTCTGGAAAGCTTCGGAGGTGGTCTCGCCGATCTGTTCCTGGTATCTGGCGCCAAGTTCGGAAAGACGGAAGGCGAGTATCTCGTGCAAAGCGAGGAGAACAAGGGCTTCGCGGTTTCGGTTTCCAAGGCGGACGGCGAAAAGTGCGAGCGCTGCTGGAAGTATTCCGAGAGCGTAGGTAAAAACACGGAGCATCCGACGATATGCGCGAGATGCGCCGGGGTCCTTTCCTCATGAAGTCGAAACTTGAAGTGAGAGGCTGGATATTTCACAGATGAAGAAAAAATATATATTATTTTCCACCATCGTTTCTGTGCTTGTGATGCTGGATCAGATCACTAAATGGCTGGTCGCCGGGAACCTCTTTTACGGAGAAAGAATTCCCGTAATCGGCGGAATTTTCGACCTCGTGCATTTCCGAAATACTGGGGCAGCCTTCGGCATTTTCTCAGGACTTGCGGAGGCCATCAGAAATCCCATCTTTTTTACGATAGCTGCGTTTGCTGCTGTGATGATTATTCTCTATCTGAGGTCGCTGCGTGACGACGATACGTACATGACGATCACCCTGTCGCTGATCTTCGGCGGGATGGTAGGGAATATAATAGACCGCGCCGCACGCGGTTCCGTTGTGGATTTTCTTTCATTCAGGGCGGGCGACGCACACGTCAGTTTTTCACTGCTCGGAAGGAGCTTTGATTTCCCGCTGGAATGGCCTGCCTTCAACGTCGCGGACAGCGCGATAACCGTGGCGATGTTCATGCTGATAATCATGATTTTCAGAAAGGGCGGTAATCCGACATGAGACCCTTCTTATTTACTATTGGCGATATTCGCGTTCCATCCTTTTTCTTCATGGTGATGGTCGGCGCTTTAGCTGCCACATTTTTTTCATCCTGGTGGGCCAAGCGCGAGGGATCCGATCAGGTGGTCCTTCTCGATATGGGTATAATAGCCATCATCGTTTCCGTGATAGGCGCGCGCGCCTTTCACATAGTCGTGGAAAACCCGATGTACTATCTCGAGAAACCGATTCGTGTATTCTATTTCTGGCAGGGCGGCTACGTCTCCATCGGCGCATACATATTTACCATAGCTGCGTGGCTCGTGTATTTTTGGAAGCGCAAACTTTCAACGTGGAGATATATGGATCTCGCCGCTATGGGAGTTCCGATCATAATCTTCTTTGTGCGCGTTGGATGTGTATGCGTAGGGTGCTGCTACGGAAAGCCGACCGACTTTTTCTTTCATCTCACATTCAACAATCCTGCATCTGTTCCCGCAGCCTTTGGATATGCAGGGGTTCATCTTCATGCGTCGCAGATTTATTTCATGATCAACGCTATAGTCATGTGGGGCCTTTTCTTTTTCCTGTATCGCAGGAGAAAATTCTACGGGGAGATAATATCCGCCTTTTTCATCTATTACGGGATTTCCAGGTTCATAATAGAATTCACGAGGGGCGACGAGGACCGCGGCATCTGGTTCGACGGGAGCCTTTCGACGGGCCAGATAGCGATGCTAATATCATTCATCGGAGGCGTAATTCTGTGGAAAATTCTCTCCAAACGTCAAAATCTCCGGATTCGGGGGTAGAGGCTCCAAAGCCTTATACCAAAGGCAGATGTGCTGCGGAGCTCGCCGTAGTCACTGCGGCTTTGCTCCTCATGGCGCGCCTCCTTTTTATGGCTAAGGGGGTGGGTTTCATCGGCAAGATTTTGCCTGTGGCCATTGCCGTCTTGTTTCTCTACGGGCCTGTTGCCGTTATCTGGGACAGGCGAAGGAGGATAGACTTCCTCGACGACGGAGTTGTTTCTTACCTCAAGTCCATCCGCACCTTCTTGATAGTGGCCCTCATCATCTTCCCTCCGTATCTTATAGCTGCGCATTTCTGGCAGCTTGCGGTGAATGGCTACACAAGCTTCAGCGCGGCGGGGTTCCCGGACTTCTGGCGCGCGGCGATGTTTCAGATCCTCATCATTGCCCTTCCGGAGGAATTTTATTTCAGGGGATATTTCCAGTCCACGATCAATCTCGTCACGCAGCGCAGATGGAATATCTTCGGCACAAGGCTGGGATGGGGATGGCTGATTACGGCGCTTGTCTTTGCCTTCGCGCATTCGGTGGTCTATTACAGGTGGTGGCACTTTGCCATATTCTTTCCTGCGCTCGTGTTTGGATACTTGAGGGAAAGGACCGGAGCTATAACCGCGCCAGTTCTTTTTCATGCGGCCTCCAATTTGCTGATGGATTGGTTTGCAAGAAGCTACATCGGCTAGCTTGAAATATGCCCATGCACAAAGACGAAATTAAAAAAGTGGTGGCTATTTTGGGAAGGGTCTATGCCGATTCCTGCGATATTTTAAAAAAGGGCAGCGATCCGTTTCAGACCGTAATCTCGACCGCCCTATCTGCGCAGTCCACAGATGACCAGGTGGACAGGGTGACTCCCCTCCTTTTTCGAAGATATCCCACGCCGGAAAAATTAGCCCGTGCGAAAATTTCGGACGTGGAGAAGGTGATAAAATCGGTCGGCCTGTATAAATCCAAGGCCAGGAATATAGTCGGTGCCGCCAGAGTCATCGTAGAGCGATTCGGGGGAGAGGTTCCGTCGAATCTTGATGCGCTGACGCTCCTTCCCGGAGTAGGAAGGAAGACGGCCAATGTCGTGCTCATAAAATCTTTCGGTAGGGCTGCGATGCCGGTGGATACCCATGTCTTTCGGGTGGCAAACAGAATTGGTATCGGTCCCGGCAAAACTCCCGAGGAGGTCGAAAAAAAACTCATTTCGGCGATACCGGAGAAAAAACTTGCGGAGGCGCATTTCTGGCTGATCACTCACGGCAGAGAGATATGCCATGCCCGAAATCCGGAGTGCGGCAGATGTCCGGTGTCAAAGCTTTGTGATTATAATATCAGGGGCCTTCACGCCGGTTCGAAAATACGGCGTCCTGCTGTACAAAGCGGGAGGACGGAATGATGCTGTCAGCTATCGTCCCACAGTTCATTGGACCTTCTCTCGATCCCCTTGGAGCATCTCTGATAGGAAATCAGCTTTTGCTCGCATCGCGCGCGGTCATGCCTGCCTCCCTCGATCAGTATGAAGCGAGCGCTTCGGCGATGTATCAGATAGCCGAGAGAGGGGGCTTTCAGAGGGTCTTTTACGAGGCAAAGATTTTCTCGGAAGATCCTGCGGAGAAATTTCTTATATCCAGGGAACTGTTTTTAAAGGCGGCTCAACAATATTTTGGCAGCAGCCTTCTTTCCATAGCTTCACAAACCATCCCTTATGACCATTTTAAATCTCATAACCTCCTTTCGCGATCGATAGATTACCGCGATATCGTGAAATGCGGGCTTCTCACATTCATGGATGCGGAGGACGGGCTTGCTGCAGTGGAAAGTGATCTTCGGGCGATGTTTTCAGATTTGATAGGGAGGCGGCATTCCAAGAGGGCTTTGATGAAGAGATCCGCTATTTACAAGGTGAGTCAGCTCTCTTTTGTCGCGCTTGCCGCTGCCGTTTTTTCCGGATCTCCCCTCGCGATACTCTCTGCCGGCATCCTCGTAGCCGCCGGTTTCGGAGTCAACGAGCTGAGAATGATTTACAAGACATCTCAGGAATTTTCATTCGACCTGGCCGTTTCGAGAAATTATCAGGCTTCGGTGGTCGAGCTTTTGAGCGATTACATGTATGTCAGGTCGCAGAGGAGGGGGCTTGCAAAGGCCTTTGGATATTTTCGCTAGGTAGCGAGTTGTTGAAAATGTTGAGTGAACGTGCTAGCTGGAGTAACCTTGCTGGGAGGTTATATGGCCAAGATACTGGTTGTCGATGATAGCAAACTGATAGTCGCCATGCTCACCGATGTGCTCACTTCGGCGGGGCATGAGGTGAAGGCCGCGTACAATGGCGCCGAGGCGATAGCCGAGCTTAGAAAAGAAAAGCCGGATCTTATATTCATGGACATACAGATGCCCGGGATAGATGGCCACACGACCGCCAAGCTTATAAGTATGGATAGAAAATTCGAGAACACCCCCATCATAGTCTTTTCATCCCTCAAATCACCCGAGATGATGGAGCTCAGCAAAAAGGTAGGCGCGGTGATCCATTTGAACAAGGATGCGGGTAAGGAAAAGATACTCTATACTGTCGATGAGGCATTAAAAATTTCCGATCCCGGTCGCCGACAAATCTGAACGTGGCTTCTTCAATTCTCGTTTCGCGAAGGCTTCTTTGTAAGCGATCTGCTCGTCGGTTGCTTCATGATATGACTCATAGGTCGGGTGCTTCTTCAATAATTTCTTACTCTGTAAAAATTTTTTCTCTGATGATTTTTTCCTCCTCTAATGTGTCCATCTATGGCTAGCCGCCGCTATCACTGCGACGCCGATTCCGGAGCCATCGGCGGTTTTGCGTATTCTTACGTTGCCGGAATTTTTTCCAAGGAGGGTTTTCATGGAATTTCTGAGCGTCCTTGAAAAACCGGGATGATTTTCATAGAGTGCGCCATCAACTGCTATCGTGTGCTTTCGCGCTATTCTTGGATCCATCTTCATGATGACCGCCGCGAGGCATGCGGCGCTTATCTTCGCTGCTCTGATAACAACGGCTCGCGATATCGCTGCAACCACCGTGAGGTCCTCCTCACTGATTCCAGAGAGGCCGGTCTTTTCAATTATTTCGGAATATTTTTTACCCTTTGCCGTTTCCAACGCGGAGAGCTGCGATGTATGAAGCCCGCCGGTGCGCCTGAGGGAGGATTTCCCCAGCTCGATCTCTCCAATGTCGTAGAGTTTCCTGATGGCCATTCTCGCCAGTTCTCCGAGATACATTCCGGAGATCATCTTTTCCATCACCTGCCTGCCCGGATTATTGGACCTGTCGTCTATTAAAATATCGAACTCGTTTCGCGGAAGCTTGGAGAAATTTCCCCACTCGATATTTATGATCATCCTGCCGCGTCCTTTTGCGCCGCCGACTTTTTTTATTTTAGAAAGTTTTTCCAGGTAACATGCGTTGGTCCCCGTTCCGAATATGGCGCCGATATCGCATGTCCGGCAGGAGTAGGCGCAGGCCGCAAGGGTTCCTACAGTGTCGTTAGCCAGGGCAGCGATTTCAATGAAGCCGAGCCCTGCGCGCCTGAGCGCCATTTGAAGGAGTTTAGTTACATCCTTGCCGACGACGCCGGATGCGGTAAACCCTTTGGTCCACGTTATGAGGAGGCCGCTTGTGAGACTTTTTTGTTCCACAGGGAAGGAGAAGGTGAATCCAAGTTTAAATTTGCCGGATTTTTTCGTGTGCAGAAATTTTGCTATGTGTGAGGCTATGAAATCGAACAATTCGATTCCGCTGCCCTTCATGAGTGTGTGCGGTATTCTGGTTTTAGATGAGCGTAGAACCTTCAACGATCCATCTCCCGATAGGCTTGCCTCTATGACGCGAAGGTTCGTCCCGCCGATATCAAGCGCGAGGAAGGTGCCATTTTCCTTGCCAGACGGGGCGTCGGTGAACGCGGGAAGCATCTTGAGGTCGCTTTTTTCCCCGGCGAGTCCGGCTTTCATTTCATCATGAAAGGATGATATTATTTTTGCGATGTCGTCGTTAGATAGATGAAACTCTCTTTCGATTTTGCGAAACGCCCGGCTTCTGGATTTTATTTTAGAGTTCATGGCGGCGAATATACCCCGTTAATTCGCGTAGGCTAGAAGAAATTTACATTCTCCCCGTGATGGCTTTATTTTATAATTGAGCCCTTCCGGCAGCAGGATCGTATCGCCCATGACGATTTCCATCCGCCAGGAATCGTATTCGATGGAGGCCGATCCTGAAATCACAGTGGCTGCAGCCCAGCCGGTATGCCCCTTAAACCCTGCGGATTTTTCGGATAGAGATATCTTTTCGAGAGAGAAGTGTTCACAGGAATAGACTTTGCATGAGCTGCCCTGACCCCGATTCGTTATTTCAGGAAGCAGGGAGGAAAAATTAACGGATTTTATTCCCTCTTCTATGTGGAGTTCCCTTTTAGGGTTGCTCCTGTTCCAGTCGAAGAGGCGGTATGTTACATCGCAGCTCTGCTGAAGTTCGTAGGCTACGATTCCCTTTCCTAGCGCGTGGACGGTTCCAGCCGGCACCGGTATTACGTCTCCGGTTCGGACAGGAACCGATAATAGAGAGTCTTCTATTTTTCCCGATGCGATGGCTTGAGAGAGGCTTGTCGCATCGACGCCATCTTTGAATCCGCGTATTATGCGCGTCCCGGGTTCGGCGTGGAGAACGTACCAGCATTCGGTCTTTCCGCTGGGTAGGCCGAGTTTTTTGGCCATGCGATCGTCTGGATGGAGCTGAACCGAAAGATTTTCGCTGGCATCTATGAGTTTCACCAGGAGTGGCAGGCGTTTTTTTCCACCAAACCACGATCTTTTCCCTGAGACGATTTCATCTAATGGTATGCCCGCTAGATGACCGTTTGCCGCCACGGAAGGGGAGGATGGAATTCCTGAGAGCTCCCACGATTCCCCTATTTTTTTGCCTGCCGGAAGGCTCTTTCCGAAGCCTGCAAGTTTTTCACCTCCCCACGGGAGCTCTTTTAATTGCGGCATGAATTTTATGGGGTAGGGGGCCATATGGTTTATTGCCGTAGGCTGCCTTATTTGCGCTTGCATGGCAAGGATGCAGATGTTATAGGCGCGGGCACCTCTTGCGGGTGTAATTCAGTGGCAGAATGGAAGCTTCCCAAGCTTCATACGTGGGTTCGATTCCCATCACCCGCTCAAGAAAAAAGCCCCCTTTAGGGGCTTTTTTGTGAAATATGACGGAAGGTGGAAGATTTCCAGGTTATTCTCCTTCTCCGAGCTCGCGGGCATAATTTCAGGT
>Ga0116183_1003225_pt1 | contig 16751 bp, 15 predicted proteins | sample AD_UKC078_MetaG_FD_89753 | JGI IMG/M metagenome (GOLD analysis project Ga0116183, IMG submission 89753) | Active sludge microbial communities of municipal wastewater-treating anaerobic digesters from USA - AD_UKC078_MetaG | ecosystem: Engineered > Bioreactor > Anaerobic > Digestate | place: USA... | reverse complement strand
GCCATATCAAAGCTACTGCCCGTTATTGCATAAGAAATTACGCAATGCGGGCAGGTGCTTATTCCGATGTCACCTATGCGCATAATATTTAAGTCATTTGCGTGTACGTCAGGAGAGCCCCGGTAATGCACACTAATCCAGCCATGCGGACAGCACGGCAATCCTACCGAGCATACGCCGACAGACAAATCTGTTATGCGACTCACCGGGACTCCTGACATTATTTGCCACCAGTCAGTGCTTTTATTTCTTCAGGGGACAGGCTTTCGAGCATGTCCTTTATTTTAGCTAGTTTTTTCATATCTAACTTTGGTTCTGGGTCAATTGCACTGGCAGGAATAGCCCCGAGTCCGGAAAGTACCTTTTCTCCGAGGCCAAGGACTTTTTTTACGCCGGCATACAATTCGCTTTTTTCGTCGACATCTTTTGCCCATATGAAGCTTGTCGGGGTAGTCCTGATTACATAACTTTTCTTAAGTTTATTATCATCCGAGTCTGCAATGTTTGCCGCGTGTACTAAACTAGTGTTAGAGCCAGTTTCAGTTGGGAATGTGATCGCAGTTACGCAGTAACCGTGAAAAACATGTTCGTCAGTCATCAGATCTGCCGCCGTGCGCGGCGCAGTGCCCGCAATAAAATTCACGATCGCCATGTTAGTAATACCGTTCGAGACTAAAAACATCTTCATAGCTTATCTCCTTTTAAGTAACGTCCGGAGCATTGTCGCCATGCTATGTTCTAAGTTTGACAACCCACGTCCGGCTCTTCCCAAAATCGATGTTACCGGATTTACTCGAACCTTGTCAAGGAGTTCTTTAGGGGGCATTTTATTAGCTTTGAAAGTATTTAGAATCCTGGCTATGTCGTCAGCATTCTCAGACACGTAATTATTGCCGAGCACTACGTCGTCTAAGTTAGTGCCCAGAATCTTTTCGATAAATTGCTTCTCACCGGTCATGGCCCTAAGCTTGTCCCTGATCTGCTTGCCTTCCGGTGGCAGCAATCTGGCGTTAATATCGCTTTCTTGTAAAAGCACGGCAGGAGACTGATGCGCCGCGCCTACAGATCTAAGCCCAGTCTCACCAGATACTAAACTGCCAAAATTACCGCCTTCCATTGGAAGACGCTTGGATAAACTCGGATCCGCCATGTGCAATAATTCTGACAGCTCATGCACTTTCATGCTTTTACTAACGTTGGATCTGGCAAGGCTTTCGTTGTTTATTCCGACAGTCGAGTAATCGTTAGTCTGGCCCTGCAAATAATCTATCAAGCTTTTGATCTGATTGCTGTATTCTCGCTTGGAGAAGCCAGGTATGTCCCTGAATTTTTTTATTTCGCCGGGGGCATTTTCCCGTAGCGACGCCAGTGCCGCGTCGTCTAACAATTGCGTGCCGACATAGGCCTTAGCTTGATTGATGCCGTTTGCATGGCTTTTGGAAACCGTCGCGCCAAAAGGTCTTGCGCCCCCTTCTAATAATTCCTCGTTAGTAGTAAGCGCTTCGGTCAGGTCGTTATTTTTAAGGGCCTCGCCTACGTCGTCGATTTTTCCCATAAAGCCACTGGCGTTTAGGTCTGTAAGCGCCCCGGAGGCTTCTATGTCACTCATGCTTTTACTCATCTCCGCGTTTCTAAGGCGCCGTATAACTTCTTCCAGCCCGGCTCCGAAGCCGTATCCACCTACAGCTCCGGCTGCAGAAATAGGCTGCTCGTCGCTGCCTAATGCTGCGCCACCCAGCAAAGCTGCACCAAGTCTCTGAGGGGCTTTATACTGTCCAACGCCACCCAGCATATCTATGAGAGTATTTCCCAAGCCTGGGTATTTATTTACGACACCGCGGACAGCATCTAATCCACCTGGCACGACCGTAATAGTACTTTTTCTGGCGTTGTTTAAACGCGTGCGAGCGTTACTATCTGAAATCCATTCCTGGACTTCTGGAGAGTTTATTAAAAAATCTGGCATGGTGCTTCTCCTTGGCGACTCTTACGCGTTAGTGACTTCTTTGCCCAGATAGTTAGCAGTTATCTCACCATCCCAGAAAGTCGCTATTCTAGGTAGAAACACACCGTCTGGCGACATGATGTAATTTACTTTGCCTTCTCTCGTATGATGCTCGACTTGGAGTTCCATTGGCTGCAAGACTTTCTGCGCACCTAAAGAATAGGCCATGGCTACTAAATCTGACTCCTGTAACTCAGACCCGGATCTTAGACCTCGAATAAAGCCACCTAAGGCCTCGGCCATAACCGGTATTTCTGCCTCGGCGAGATAATTAATAGAAAAGCTGACATATGCCGGCTCGAATGCTCTGGCCAAAATATCTGCCACGATTACACGCTCGTCGTCACCGAGTATCACGCTTTGCAAAGCCTTCATCTCAGGAATCCAGATAAAATTAATCTTAAACGGCGTGTTTGGCATATAGTCAGCCACGACAGTATCCGAGAATTCTATAGCAATATGCTCTTTCACAGAGAATCTATGTAGTTTATCCCGGCTTACAATTTTAAATTGCGTAGCCGGATTTAAGAATATGCCAGTTTCTGCTTCGGATACAGGCTCCAGCATTTCAATTGAAGTTATTTTGAGAATCGGGACATACCCAGAAAATGTAGCGTCAGTAATCTCAAAAAACTTGCTATCAGGATAGATTATTTTGCTGTCTTCCACGGGCAGGCGTGTCTTGATGTAAATATCGCTCTTGCCACCTATGTTGTCGTTTATTAACGCAATAAAATCCCGCTCCATTTCCGGATCGCGGTACCCTATCGTACGCATGTCGGATATGAATGGAAAAAGCTCTGGAAGCGTGGCCCTGGCGCCTTTTTTAGTAACTATATCCCTGACCGAAATGCTAAATTGCGCTTTTTCTTTCAATTCGTAATTCGTCTCAGACGGGTATCCTCCGGCAAGCTCATATGGGTTAGTGAAGCTTAACATGCCCGGAGGCATTGGCATTGTGCTGATCGTGATAGATCCGGCGGGCAGATTATACTCTAAACTAGGGACTTCGGCGTCTACGACGGTGTCGAAATAATAGGCGCCGTTGTCATAATTCAGGGCCATCTCATCTTTTGTTATGGCGACTGTTGCACGGGTATAAAATTTTAATCCGTACTGAGTTTTAAATTCGTGCTCAGAGTATAAAATAGCGTCTCTGGGCTCAGAGAAGAATATGCGCACGATACCACTGGCATACGTGCCATAATCACGCTCAACGAATACGTTAGAAGCTAGTAAATCCGCATCTTGTTCTGACAAATTTTCTAGCCTGGAAAAAGCCAGTCGGTCTCTTATAAGTTCTAGCTCAGTATGATACGGCGTTATGATCAAATCTAACGGTTTTACGGCCAGATCTTTTACGGCAGAACCTTCTCTACTGGCCATGATTCGGCCATCAGAAGTCTCTATGCCCCGGGCTACCATGCCGATTATGTCGATTTCTGTCAAAGGCACTCGTTCCGTGAGGCGCGTTGCGCGGGCTAACAGTGACGGCAATTCGTCCTCCGTGACCAGCGCAGTCTTTTCATAAAAGCCTATATCAGGACCGTTGCCCAGGTAGCTCTCACTGGCATAATAGCTGCCGGTGTCGACGCAGGGGCTGTAGTCAGTCAGATTATAATTCTCCTGAGATTCGTTTACGAATTTGGGGTCGATATTTCTAACGAACTGCGAGGCGTCGATAATGCTCTTAGTGCTTGTAAATCTGGGTTGCGTGCAGAAATAATGTACTGAATACAGCGCACGCAAGTACGATTCAAGGTCGGCCCTTAGCCCTATGTCGCAGTTATATATGATGCTATTTGTGATTGACGCGGCTGATTTATTTTTAGTGTAAACGCCCTCGTAGCATTTGGCTATCGTAGCATGCCGTATGTCATAGACGACGCTCTCGTCGTCAAGGCAAATTGCCGAGAATACGCAGTTCGTAATCAGCAAGCGCCTGACGATCGAAGTTAGCGACACGAGCATGTGCTTAAAGTAAATGCCGTATCCGAGTTTATTTAGAATGCAGTTACTTATCTCGTATACGGCGGCAGAATTATCGCCTTCGATATAAATACCAATCATTTTATCGTGATAATCGGTATGCTCCGGGATAAAATCGTTGGCTTCAAAATCGTCGATTTTAAACTTGCCAGTATCGGCGTATACTTTAATTCCGTAAGAAAAGCCGCTATTAGAATGCACGTTTTTAATGGCGTTATTACGGATCAAATAGTCCCCGTTGCCGGAAACAGAAATAAAGCTAAAAAAGTTGTTTGGGTTATTAACAGACGGGAAGCTGTTTTCGACGTAATTACAAAAATTCCCGGTAAGCTCTACCGACGAGTTATCACATTTAAATAGCTCTGTTGCCGGGACATCGTGACACTCCCAGTCTTCTGAGATTTCGTTCCCCAAGATTTTAATATTGACAGAATTCTTGACCAGGACAGCGTGTGCGTGATTCGTTTCTGGTGGCCTGGCACTCAAGAACTTAAGGCCGGAAATATTAATGCCGTCAGAGCCTTCAATCATGAAAGTAGCCTGTTTGCTGGTGCTTACCGGCCTAACAGTTACGTGCCGCATCGGCTCGGTCTGTATTTTTATGTTGAATTTGTTATGCACATAAACAGTGTCCGGCTCTTCATGAGTATGGCCGTTTGTGCCAAGAACTACTATCACGTCGCCCGGTAGTGCAATGCTGACACCATGCGCTATGCTGGCAAACGGGCTTCCAGCACTCCCGCCGCCCAAAGTATCCGAGCCGGTCAAGCTATCGATGTAAATTACTGCCATAGCGCTGCCTTTCGTTTAGATATCGTTTTCGTCTAAATCAGCTATAATCTCTGTCTCTTCGTCAGACAAGTCGTCGCCCACATGTACTTCTTTGTACAACACAGCACATACGAACGAGCCTATCGGCGTAATCGTCTTGTCCATGCTGATAATCTCGTACGTGTCCGGATCTGACGCGATACTGCTCATGACAGCTTCGAATTCGTCGGCCGACTCGTTTTTGCCGCTGTCATACGTAATCAACTTTACTTTTGCCTTAAGACTTCCCATTTGTTACTCCCAGATTATTTATCCCAAGGGTGCTTGCATATCGTAACGACTTCGACTAGCACAGGCTTTTCTTCCAGGCCTTTTCGTTCTACAGATACTAGCTCAGGTTTCTGACAACTCATAGGGCAGCTCCTTTATTGCATACCTGCAGAAATCATGCCGATACGTTCTTTTACCATGTTTGCTAACGCAGGACTTCTGGCAGCTAAGTTTTGTAGCACGCTCTGGCGTGAGAACAAGTCGGCGCCCAGCAACTGATTGGCCAGATTAGTAATTGCGACTTTTAGATTCGGAGGCGCGTTTTTATACGTGGCGGCCTGTTGTGCCGCGGCATTCTGCGCGTCTTGCCGTTGTTCTTCTTGCGAGTATATAGCGTTGTCTACAGCGCTTCCCGGCACGCCCTGATTTCCCTGTGTCGGTGCGTTAGCTGTGTTCTGTTGCTGTGCTTGCTGTGAGTTAGCCTGCATGGCCATTTGCTGCGCCTGCTCCGGGGACATTTCTTGGCCGGTATTAGGGTCTATATACATGCCAGTTTCAGGATTTACGGGAAGGCCCACAGCCGGGTCTATCGGAAATCCCGTGTTAGGGTCTACTGGAACGCCGGAGTTCGGGTCAGTTGGGTATCCAGTAGCCGGGTCAATCCCAGCGGCCGCCGATTGGTTATTTTGAATCAACTGACTGCGCATCATGAAGTCGTTTTGGACGATTGCAGCAGTGCCTTGCGCCCGGGCAGACGTGACAGCGGCATTAATAATTAATTTAGCCTTGGTGTCGGCCTCGCTCATGATTTTATCAGCTTCGACATGGAAGTCTTTATCGAATTCGTCTAACAACGTGCTCGTCGCTATTTTCTCGGCAGCTTCCAACTGCATCATGATCTGCATGCGCTGAATGTCATCTGCCATTTTAAGCTCTGCCAGTCTGACTTTGGGGGCAGCAATCTGAAACGTGGCGGCGACTTTGTTGACGATCCATTGCAACCAAAGCTCAGAATTATCACGTATGCCTATCATGGAATTTTCAAGCATTCTAAGCGTGATGCTGGAACCAGTCCAGGTAAGGCCGCCGTATACGAACTCCAACGGCACACCCATCGAGCTGATAATTTGTTTAGATACCCAGTCGATTTCAGCGGCCAGCATTAGAGCCCGGCCGTCTCCACCTAATCGTACGTTGCCTACGGCCGTTGGCATGATTAATTTATGGCCTGGGTCTTTGCGCTTAGTTTTTAGCCCTTCTTCTAGAGCTTTTGTAAAAGTCCCCATATTCAGTGTATTAGACGGTGCTACGGAAGTATTGCCGGCGCTCGCGGGAAATAGAATATCAAACGGTATTATTTTCTCATGCGCGATGGCCTCTTGTGCGCCTTGTAATTGCGCCATGTAATATGTCCATTTTAGGGCGTGTATTACTATCGGGATGCCGCGGTCGCTATTTTCTCCGCTGGTTCCAGGCCGCCGCATTTCATAAATATTGTCGTCGGACAGCAGCAGCTTGCCATCTGTGTTTATGGCTTCCAATACTTCGGCAGGGCATGCTTCTATAAAGCTGGGATGCCGGCCAGATTTTATGATTTCCATATATCGAGTCGGGATCGTCCATAAGAATTTACTGCGGCCGCTTATCGGATCTCGGATGGGTTTTATATCTCTCGGTGAGTATCTCACGATATTAATGCGTGACCAGTCTTGTACAGGACTGTCCTGTATTTTGGCTTCTTTTACGCCGCCGCAAATATCACATTTGACGGTAAACTCAGGCATGCCACTTTTGTTGCGTTTTAACGCCTGCTTTTTAAAATTTACTCTCCAGTCTGAGCCCTTCATTTGATAAGTCGTATTGCAACTTTTACAGATGAGACTGCGTGTGAACGGAATGTAAATGCTGGAATAGCTAGACCCCATCAAATGATAGTCCAAGTTATTCTCGAACATTTTGTACTTTACGTTCAAAGTAGCGTTGAGAAATTTATCCCATTTCTCTTTGTTATTCTGCTCATCACTCTCAATAATAGTGTCTGTAATAGGATACGTGCTGAGCTTATTCACGACGGCAGGTATGAGTGGCGTAGCCAAGTAATAATACACGCACCAGTCTAACAGCTCATCCATATTAATGGGCGCGCTGTTGTTCGACAAATCAAAAAATGGCGAAGGATAACTTACGATATCTGATGCGCCGGAGCCCTTTATCTCTGCCATTGGAGTATGCCTTTCAAATGTCTAAATTTGCAAAAATCTGTGACAAAGCGTCTTTTACTGATTCGTTTTTTGGGACTAGCTTGCTTAAGTCTGGTGAATTAACTGGCTTGTCGCCGTTATATTTCTCGCCGCCGGCCTGCCGAGACACTACGCTGCCGGTAGCCCCGCCGATATTTTCGTACTTGTGATCCGGATCGAATTCATCAGCGTCTTTCGAGATTATATAAGTACCTTCTCTCGGCAATTTGTGCATGTTTTGCCTCGAGTTAACACCCGCAGTTTTTATGGCCATGGCGCCATTAGAGTCAGTTAGCTTGAAAATCTCTTCGATAGTCTCCTGGCTAATGCCTTCTTGCGTCGGCGTCTGAGTCTCTGGGACTTTGGCATCTTGCCTAGGAGTATCATCTGCCATTTTGTCTGCCGCGCTGTCAGAGCTATCTACGTGAGATTTAACTATTATATACGCGCACACGGCAGTGACTGCATTGAATAAGCTGACGCTTTTTAATTCCGCCAGGAGGTCTAGATCGGGCTGGTCTTCCATAAGCTGCAAGAACGCCACGACTGCGGCTTTGTCTTTCAAGAATTCAGTGACTTTATCTTTAAAGTCGTTTACGACGGCCATACCGTCTTCGTCCAGGTTTCTGAGCTTTACTGCAAATTCCAGAATGCTTTTGTATGGCTCAAACGGGAAGTAAAATACTCCCATGTCCATCAGAATAAAGCCGAGATACGCTTTGTTCTCTTCGGAAAGGCCGAGATCGTCCGGCTGCTCGCCATTTTCATTTAACAGCTCTTTTATGAGTTCTATGCCAAGAAAAAGTTCGTGCAGGCTGCCTGCAGGCTGCGCTTCGAAATACAGCACTGGCTTTCCAGTTATGGCAGCCATGGCTTTTTCTAAGATATGCCATTCGTCCAGCACAAAGCTTTTAGGCGAGCGTATGGCTCGAATCGCATTTATTAAATTCGTAATCAGCTCGTCTTTGCCATAGCGGCTCAAGACTTTGTCTTTTAATTTTATCAGCTCGATTTCTAGTGTCTCCGGCTCCCAATTGATAAAGCCTTCGCCGTAGATATTAGTCAGTACGGCGTTTACCATCAAAGGATCAGGGATAAGCATAGGCAGGCTCCTTTTTAGTTACTACTCGCCATACTAGCATATTTATGCCCGGACGGCCAGAGTAAATTTACATTGTGCCTGACTGCTGCTTTATCATTTGCTTATACGGCGTAGGCAGTGCTTCGTATGCGGCCGGATCGTTTTTAATAGAATTAAAATCGCTTTCGGAAAACAGCTGCTGCATCGAGTCGTTATAAGGCATGGCTGAAAGCGTTGCTGGATCTATCGAGTATTCCCCGACGAGTGTGACGGGCGCGGCAGTTTTTTCGTTAACGCTTTTGCCGGCAGCAAACACAGCTCTGTAAGGATCTGAAAAGCTTTTATTATAAAGCCTGTCAAGACCAAATTCTTTATCTAATTTGTAGAGCATGTTTGCTATCTTCTGCAGGCTCTCTGTTTTTGCAGCAGATTCCAGCACGTCTAAAGCCTCTCTCACTTTGTCCGAGGCAACTTTTTCTTTTCTTATTGCGATCTCATCAGAGAAATTAGGATTTAATCTGTTGTTGCAATAAGACCGGATATCGTCGGTTACGAGATTACTATCGTAGCCTTGTGAAGCGCATTTTAGTACAATCGACTTGGCAAATTCGTGTCTAAGGTGCACTGGAATCGTATTCAGATTTTTGGAAAAATATTCTGAAGCGATCTTGCAGTTATGTTCGTTGTTGATAGGATACAATCGGGTTTTTAGGCCAGAGTTGTTTATTACAATTGCGTAGTCTTCGTCAGCTAGTTTATCACGAGTGCTAAGTGCTGTGCTAACGCCAGCAGTTTTTTCTTGTGAAAATAATTCTTGCGTGGTGATCGTATTTTCGCCACTCTTGCCTTTTGTAATAAAATCATTTATATTGCGCTCGGCAATTTTGTAAAGCGTGTCAGGAATCTCGGCTTTATGAGCTTGCAGAAACACTTTGCTTATTGCTGCAGTTTTCACATTGCAAAGCGGATATTTTCTGAGCTTCTCCCTGCCTTCTTTTATTACCAGCGCAAAGTCGCTGTCGTCTAATATTAGCGTGTCATCATAGGACAGCACAGCCTTGCCATCGCTGGCGATTTTCTCAGACAAAGCCTTGCGCTCGACTGACTCTGGGTAGTCGTACAGATCGAATTTAATTTCCTTCAGTTCTGCTAGCAGCATATAGCAACTCCTTAGTTGGCTTCGTCACGGTTTTTCAGAGAATAATATAAATCTTTCGGCGTTATTTGTGAAGTTGGGAGCTTAAATTGCATGCCGGCAGCCTTTAGACTTTCGGCGACAAGCTCACTGCACGTATAGCGACTCACGCCATTTAGTAAATTCTCTCGCCATCTGGATAATTTTAGCAGCTTTGACAGTAAACCACCAGCTAAAATTCCATAATCGTAAAAGCTGCCTGCCCGTTGATTTAGCTCTGCGATAAATACATCAGGGTCTACACAGGCTGGTAGCTTGACTAATTCTATGCTAGTAAGTTCGTCATCTAAATATCGAGCAGCCGGCCTTATTTTTACACCACCCACGTCAGCTTCAATCACAGCTCGGTCGTTAACTTTTACAAACACGTGCGAAAATGGGCTGCGCGTAACAAAGCGAATTACCCAAGACCTGAAAGTCCTGCTACGAGAGAAAAATACATCTCCTGACGCAGCTGCTAAAAATATGTCATGTTTCAGACTATTCTCGCTGGATTTCATTTGCGCCTCCCGTATACAATTACGCGTACGCCCGCAGCATTAGTACCACCGGCTATAGCCTCAGATATTTTAAGGCTGATATTCTGAATGGGCAGTGTAACTTCAAAGGCTTTAATAGACGAAGGGTTTATCATGGCGTCGCTTATGATATGATAAAAGTTCTGGCCCATGTAACTTGTCTCGGCTCTGAGCTTAGCGTTTACTCCTACGCCGTAAGTTAATACGACTAAGTCATACACAGCCCAGCTATTTATTTCTAAAAGCTCCGGAGCTACTTCGTCTAGCACACGCAGCTCAACTGGGCCATTGGCAAACGACATTTCTTTTTCTATTAATTTCACACGATTAACACGGAGCATGGCCGTGTCTGCAGCTATAGCCAATAGGGCATCTTTGATTGGAATTAAAATGCTGGGGATTGTCTTCAAGGCATTATACAGCTCTAACAGCACGTTGCCGGCAGATCTCAGTGTGGCTTCGGTAGCGGCGTTTTCTGGCAGAATCGCATTATTTACATTTACGGCCCCAATCGTGTTATCGCCAGTTGGCAGCGCGCCAGTAATATGTGCCGTAGTGCCTTGATTTAATAGTTGCAAGTAATTCTTGATTTGATTTAAAGCCGAGAGTGAGGCACTATCCGGGAAATCCGTAGGCATATTTTCAGCATGCGCAATCACTGCTCCGGTAGCTTCATAACGAAAATCGTTGCTTTGAAGCATGCCGTCAGTCATGGCCTTAATTAACAAGAGCGTGTCTTTTATCTGTTCGGAATAAGTGTCGACGCTGTTTAGTATTAAATTGCTGTCTGAGATGGCTGTGATAATGTCAGACAAAAGCGATAAAGCCTCGGCCAAGCGACTGGCTATTAGCGCGGCCGTGATGCTTGTGCCTTCGGTATGTAATTCTGTCTCTGTAGCAATATCTGTATTTACCTGCAAGGCCGTTAATAGATTCCCGGCTATGCCAGATAGAGCATTTACAGCAGAAAGCACTGCGCTGTCTGGAAAATTACTTGGAATATTGTCTACGACAACGCCGAGGCGCTTACTGCCGTCTAAATTTAAGTCTGTCGGCTTGAGCAGCGCTGTTAATAAATTATTCGCAGCTACTACCGAGCTGTCTTTTGCTACGCCGGCTTTAATAGCCTGCAATTCTGATAGCGCAGCGCTATCAGGAAAATTCAAAGGCTGGTTAGTGACTGTTACGCTTTTTAGGGCAGCTACTACGGCGGCAGACATACCGACGTCATTTAGCTTGCTTAGAACTTGATTTAATGCTAACACGGCATCAGATAACCGCGTAGCAATCGTATTGCTTACGGATATTTCTGTTAACTGATTGGCAGCACTGGCATCCCCACCGTAGTTATTTACCGTAGCGCCAGTGACTTTGACGATGCCTTCTGGAGTCGTGGCTAAAAACGTATGCCGGCCGCTGTCGTCTATGCCGGATAAGCAGGCTTCATGAATTGAAGATGTGTTCCGGATATTTATTGACAACGTCTCTGAATAATCCGAAATATCGCTAAAATCTAAAGCGTTTCTGACTGCGACTTTAACGGCAGAGTAGGGCCCAGACACGACTGTGGCGGCAATGCGCGTAACTGCTACTTCGTTCCATAGGCCAGTGTTATAGTCTAATGCCGAGACAGTGTATGTGTAATCGCTACTGGGCAGCACGCCTTCCCACGATATTTCTACCGAGCCACTGAAGTACATTGCTACGCTTAAGTTTTTTGGCGCCTGCATTTAACGATTCTCCTGGGTTAGACGTAATATTCCATCATGAAGCCTACTTTTTTAGCCTTCTTGTTGTTATTTGTATACTGCAGCTCTAGAACAGAGCCCTCCGGCATAAAGGCTCCGCGAGTAGTGCCGTCGCCAATTCTAATACTCCCGACAGTGCTGGTTACGTGAAATATTGGGATTGGAACTGCCACGCACTTTATGTAAAACCCGGCGCCAATGCTGTTTGGTATCGGGGAGTCCAGATATACTTTGTTACCTACTATTTTTATGCATTCGCCAAGCGCCGTGTGCTGCCCATTATCTGGATTTACAGCTGTTAATTCGTAGCTCTTCCATATGTACTTATTCTGGATGGCATCCGCGTTTACTTCTACATAGTTACTTCCGGTATCGGCGGGGGCGGACACATATCCCACGACATCATCAGGCGCAAAATGAACGATGCATTTTACTGAGTCGCCCTTCATATCTGGATCCAGGTATAAATCGCCGCCCAGCAGGACTATAGGATATTTAAATGTAAAAGATACTAAGAACGGCCCCACTGAATCAGCATCAGTCTCTATTAGCAGAGACCGTTCTATGTATGTGCGGTCTATCAGTGGTATTGCGTATTTTGGAACTTCCAGGAGCGACACTTCTGCAGGCATCTCGTCTGGTAGTAACGCAGCGTCGTGCTGCTGCACAAGATTGCAAAGAATCTGGTAGTCCTCCGCAGACAGCTCTTTTTTAAATGTTATGAAAGAGTAGGTCCCGTGGGTACTTACACCCATCAGGCACGTCGAGATCCCAGATTTTTGTACCTCCCGCATAAAAGTGTCTGGATTTACAAGTTTGCTAAATTCGTAGGTCTTAGGTGCTAATTCGCTCATGATAATCTCTCCAGTATTAGAGCCCTGCTATAATAGTATAAAGTTGCGAAGGGTGAGTGCGCACACAGGGCTATTTTGGTCACCCCAGATATAACATTGACTACAAAAATATCGGTGTGTCGGTACCTGTATCCGGTGCCATTTCTTGGCGCCCTCATTATAGTCTCAGTACTTGGGAGTAGCACGTTATCTATCCTCGCCCCTAATCTAAAATCAGCGAAAGTGCTGGAGACTGCATATTGGAGCGTGGTGCTAACTTTGTACTGTCCGCTTGGTACGGACGGGACTAGCGCCAGGAGATCTGTGTAGCCATCTGTCATTGCCACGCTGCCGCTAGTGTTGCTACTAATACCTTGATAAGTTGGCAGATTTGTAGTTGGCCTATATTCCGGAGGAATCGCCGCGCCCTCGTGATTGTCAATTATGCTGTCTAATATTGCGCGCTGCGTTGAGTCTATGACGGTGCTTGTGTACACTGTCAATTTTGAGGTGGCATGCTCGTAGTCGAAGCTGTCTATCAAAGAAGCTATTGCCGAACTTTTAAACTCTGTATCCAGCACATCTGGACTGATTTGCTTGTGATACTGTATGGCGGCTATTCGCATATTATTACCCCACTTTAACTACGGCCAGTGTTCTGTAGCCGTACATTGTGCCAGTGTTGTTTGTGACGCGCCATCTACCAGATATGGCCGTGCTGCCGTCAACGGTCAACACGGCAAAGCACACAAATGGCGTGTAATAGTTATTCTGGTCTACAAATTGGCGTATAGACCCCAATATTTTTGTGGAGCCTTGATATATGCTGGTTTCTACAAATCTGCCGGCCCCCATGTAGCCGCCTAGAAATGCGGAGCCCGTGAAAAAGCAGATATATACTCCGGCTACCGGCGTGACTGTCATGCCCTGACACAAAATATCTGATGTGCTTGTAGTAGTTATGGTGTTATTTGCTACAACTTCTTGCTTTGCAAAAGATGGCGCCGGAAGTGTCGCTACGGTCAGGTATTTTTTAGTAAATCCGTCCGCAGCATCTTCTATAAGTATTCTATCACCAGGACCGGAGCTTAGCTTGTTTGAAAAAGTCGCAAAATCTCCGGGGGCTCTTAACAACGGAGCAGGAGGAGTCTGCCAGGAAACGGTGCTTGGGCCCTGTGCAGTAAGCACTTGACCTGATGACGGCGTGCCGGCTGTGATATTTATCTCACCAGAAGCACCACGAATGGCGTTAGCCGTCTTATCCTGGGTCAATATTGGATCTCCGCCAGTTACAAATTTATTTGTAGCTGAGGGGGTGCCAGCGGTTCCCTCCAGGGCATCCACAGTGTCTACTGGTAGATACAAATTCCCCACCGGGGTATGTATAATAGGTATGGACACGAAAACCTCCCGAATCAACTAAATTGCCAACAAAAGCTATGCTAGCACTCATACAGTCATTTTTCAACCAGCACTAGCACAGCTTTTGTTACATTAGTTTTTAGTGACTCTGACTTTTACCGAGAATGACGCTGCGGCAGCACTGTTGTTTATCACTTTTACATACAGATTCTTAGCAGCGGTCGGTGACAAAAAGGCTCTGTTAAGCACCAGGGTCAAATCCCCGTCCCTAGTAGAATTCCACCGGGTTACTCTGGCCAGGAGGCTGTTTAATGTCACGTCTTCATACAGCTCAAACGCATAGTTAGTGCAGCTTGTTACCGGATTAACCGAGATAGTATTCACGTTTCCGAAATATTCCTGCATGCCCTCAGTTACACCAAGCACCACGGTCTCATTTCCAGAGGCGGCTATGTTGCCAGAGGTCTTAGCAGCATCCCAGATGGTAGGGCCTGCCGGGGCACCTATAACAGCCAGTGCGGCAGAAATAGCTTCTAGGGACATGGTCTCCCTGTCGTACGTGCCGCCGAGCTTTGTGCGGATGGCCGGAAGGTCAGAATTAGAAATCAGATTTATGGCAGTGTTTGCAGTATCCACTTTGTTTTCAATAGAAGTGGTCTGAGTTTTGACGGCTGCTATATCGTTAGATACAGTGATGTTTGCCGGAACCCCGATTTTGCTCTGCACGTCAGTAGTAGTGACGTTTACAGCCCCTAGTAGCGCTCGGTCCGCCCCGGTGAATGTGCTGCTGATTTCTTCCACAGTCACGGCTGTCTTTACCATGTATCTGGTAAGGGCGTTTTCTACAAGGGTGAACGTAAATACCAATTGCTCGTTAGCAGCGGCAGTGTGCGTCAGGCGGTAAAAGATGTAGTATCTACCGTCCGAAATTTTCTGCATAGTCACGCCAGTAGAAAATACAGACCCGTCCCAATCACCGACATTACTGTCTCGGCTGGTACCGGTCTGTGTTTCTACGTGCATAACCGGAGCAGAATCAGGCTCTTCCATATTGCCTGCGCTATCGTAGTTAGTGAGCAGGATCTTAAAATATTTGGTCTGGCCGGCCGCTGGCATTTCCAGCTCTGTGTTAAGGGCAATTACAGTCCTGGTGTTGTTCTGGATTTGAGATAGGCGCGAGTCCAGCGCAACTAGATCAGCAGCGACAGTCCCGTTAGCCGGAGTTCCGACCAGGGCTTCTACAGCCTCTACGTGGGAGGCTACAGTCCCAGAGCTTGTCTGGCCAAGGGCGCTTTTTACTGCGTCAACAGTGCTAGCCACAGTACCAACGGCGGCCACACCCATGTCGGATGCAATAGTGTCGACCACAGCCTTCACAGCATCAGACTTGGTGGCAATTGCATCTAGCCCAGAGGCCGGGCTGTCTATATCCGCCTGGATGGCATCTATCTTGGTTTCTATGTCACCAAGGTCAGTCTGTGCAGCCATCAGGTTACTCTCGATGGCCACGACTCTGGGCTGGATATCCGTGGTATCTGTAAGGACTTCGTTTAGCCCAGACTGCACAGTATCTAATTTATCGTGTGCGGTAAGACTACTGGCTGAGGCATCTCTGCCCAGGTCGCGAAGCAGCCTGATATCGGTAGTATTCAAGGGGAAAATTTCTTCGGCCATATCGGTTATCTCCTTAAGGTTAGAATGCCAGACTGCCGGCTATTCTTACATAAAAATTATTACTAGTGCCATTGTCAGGAAGGACTTGTATGGTCACTTCGTCTATTCCGTCTAAGTTTATATACGGGATTATCTTTATAACGTCAAGACGAGGGCTGTTATAAGAATCAAACTCCGCCAGCATGTCCCTGGTCTGGGAGGCTGTTTTTTTACGCCATACCCGGACTGTGAATTTAGTAGCAGTACCGCTTTCGTGTATTGCTGTTATTTGTTCTATTTTAGCTTTAGCCCAAAACGGGAGAGTGATCTTGGTACCCACAGGTCCTACAGAGATCATGTCCGCTTCAGACACTACCAAGTTTCCTATCTTGGTGTTGTTATTTATTTGTGCTAGCCAATCAGCCACGTCTACAAGCCGGGCAATAGTCTCATCTTGCTTGCTCTCTTTTGCCAGCCCGGGCAGGAAAAAACTTCGTATTTCAGCAAGCAGCGCGATCTGCGCATCTTGTTTGGAGGCGGTACTAACACCGGCCAGCGCGGCGGCGATGCCAGCGTCCGACACGGCCAGCGTCCCGTTTGCGTCAATTTTTAAGTATCTAGACTTACCAAGCTCGTCCACGCCTACCGGAGTAGCTTCTTTGTATTCCGCTAAAGTCACTGGGCCTTTTATGGCAAGTGCGGCCGACTTATCTGACTCACCAAGCATTGGCGCCAGACTACTAATCTTGACAAATGCGTTCTGTGGTGATAGGGGGACTGCTGCTTCCGTCCTGACCACTGTCGCCAGCAGTGTGTATGCCCCGTCATCCGGAGAAGTGTAGACGTTGTATTTCGTTCCGGATTTAAATTCAATGGCGTTATGAACATCCCATTTTAGAATGGCTGTGTCACCTATTATGGTCTTTATAGAAAGGTCATAGGGTGTGTAAATATTGGCCATTTAGAAGCTCACTTTCTTTTTTTAGCTTTGGCTTTGACAGCAGGCCTGTGTTCTTTTTTAGCCTCCGGCACAGCCAAGGCAGCAACAGCTATTTTTTCGATTACGGGCTCACGGAACATTTTTTC
>Ga0116183_1003221_pt1 | contig 16759 bp, 14 predicted proteins | sample AD_UKC078_MetaG_FD_89753 | JGI IMG/M metagenome (GOLD analysis project Ga0116183, IMG submission 89753) | Active sludge microbial communities of municipal wastewater-treating anaerobic digesters from USA - AD_UKC078_MetaG | ecosystem: Engineered > Bioreactor > Anaerobic > Digestate | place: USA... | reverse complement strand
CCGCATTAATGCGGGCCTCAGGCGTATCATTTTCAGCAGCCTGAATCACGCTCACCGAAAAGAGTAAAAGTGCAGATAAAGCATAAAGAATCCTTTTCATATCATTTGCCCCCTTCCTGAAAGAAACTGTCCAACCTGGACTCCTGCTGCTTGAGCTGTGCTCTTTTCAGAGTAGCCTGTTCAGCCGCCTCTTTTTCAGCAGTTCTGGCTTCCGCAATGGTCAACTGGACCTCTGCAATCTCAAGTTTTTGCAGCGCCAGCTTCTCATTTTTGGCAGCTTGAGCCAGTTTGGCAGCCGAAATGCTGGTTCTGGCTGCCGCGATATCATCTTTGGCATATTCCCCGACCTTAGTGGAAGCCAATTTTGAAGCCCGTTCAGAGAGTTGATCAAACCGACCTTGAATCTCCTTAGGTGCTTCCGCACCATAAGCCGTTGCAACCATCAGGGTCAGCAAAACAAAGGGCACTGCAACGATCCGTCTCATAAGCACCTCCATGACTAGTAAGTTCAAATATTCAAGCCATACAGACATTGTCAGCCCAAGTCAAGCAGCGGTCTGGCAAGCTGCACCAACTCCAGTCCAAAGGAAATATTAATGGCAAATCGGTTAAATGATAACACTACCTGCCGGTATAGCAAGCAAGCCTGCCCAACCTGAATTATGCAAGGCTGCTCCCTATAATTGCATTAATTTTAATATTATGTTATTTCTCTTCTGCAAGTTTGTTAACCGCAACTCAGGCTAATACCTCCGACATTTAATCAAGCAGTGGGAACATATCGATACGGAGAGCGTCACAGATACCATGACAGTGGACAGACAGATCATGACAGACGACAGCCGCCTGGTGGCAGAATGCAAAAACGGCAACACAGCAGCCTTCGAGTCATTGGTAAACAGGTATCAACGGCTGATCCTCAATATCGCCTTTCGCATGACCGGCAACCATGAGGAAGCCTGCGATATATCCCAGGAAACCTTTCTGGCTGCATGGCGCAAACTGTCAGATTTCAGGGGCGAAGCACGCTTTTCCACATGGCTGACCGCCATTGTAATCAACCAGTCACGAAACAGACTGCAACAACTGCGCAAAGCCGTTCAGCAGGATGCATACTCGCTGAATGACGACACCCGAGTGGATTTTGGTCTCATGCCATTTGACCCACCCTGCGGCAACCCCTCGGCGCTTGACCTGCTGGAGGAGGCTGAGCTACGTAGAATACTGCATGAATGCATGGACAAACTGCCGGTGGAATTCAGGGAAGTACTTGTGCTGAGGGATATGCAGGATTTTTCCTATCAGGATGTGGGGCAGGCGCTGGGTATTAAAGACGGCACCGTCAAGTCCAGGCTTTTCAGGGCACGAGACGGCATCAAGGATTGCATCAAAGGTGCGGCAGGAATTGCTCAAAACTAAAGCAACGGCTTATTTGTTTCAGCTGAGGCGGGATAACAGCCATGACCCATGACGAAATTAAAAAACTTCTCCCAGCCTACTGCAGTGGCGATACCACGCCCGCCGAACGGGCCTGGATCGAAGAGCATCTCTCATCATGCCGTACCTGCCGGGCTGAACTGGCCGACCTGAGAACTACACTTGCGCTTATAAAGAATACGCCAGAGATTGACCCGCCCGACTGGCTAGCGTCACGGATCATGGCAAGAGTACTGGATCAGCCGGCACCGTCACGAAGTTGGGCAGAGAAACTGTTTTTTCCGCTGCATATCAAGCTGCCGGTTGAAATCATGGCACTCCTGATTGTTTGTATAACCGGCTACTACCTTGCCAACCCGGGTGACGATGAAATCCAGCAGGCTGTCCCGCAGCTTAAATCCTCAGCGCCTGACACCCGTTCTCCGCAAGCACCACTGACCGTACAACCGATACCGGAGGGGCTCCCGCAGTCCCAGCCTGACTTACAAACTACTGATCCGCCCGGATTGGAGCAGAAATCCCCTGTATCCAGACAAGGCCGGACACACCGAAATAGATCGGTTCCGTCCCCGGCACCGTCTATTCAAAACACAACTGAGGTAAAGCCAACCTTTTCCAAACCAGCACCCCAACCGGAATCGGGTTTCATGAAAACCGTCCCAAAGGCCATGAAATCAGCAGTTGCGCCAGGTGCTGTCACCGAAACAAAAGGTTTCACACATCCAGCAGAGCTTTTTGAACCAAAAGGCCAAACACACACCGAAAAAGTCAACTCCGAGGCAATAGCGCCTGATGAAATCAAACAGGCCGTCACCGAGCCAGCCCATGTGACAATCAAACTGCAGCCGGTCGATGAGGCCACTGCTGAAAGCAACGTCCGAGAGGCGGCAAAAAGTACGGGCGGCAATGTGGAAGAGTCGGACATCCCCTCCACCAGTCGCATAATCAGGATCAAACTTCCAGCGAACAAAGCCGGAGCATTTCTAGACAAACTTGAACGTGCCGGAAAAATCGAACAACGACCGGCAATACCGGAGTCAACCGAAAGTGTTGAGCTGGAGGTCGCCTGGTAATCATCATCCCAAGCCCGGGAAACAAACGCTTACGCTTCACATCACAAGCAGCATAAAATTCTCCGTCCTGATTCACACCGGACATGCCCACCCACCCCCATTTCAGGGACCACGATCACAACGGCTGTTTTTTTCAGGAACATTTGGCTCCATGGTCTGTCAAACCCTTCATAGAAAGCAATCGAAGGGAGGACAAATCATGAAAACCATTGCAGGCATCATACTGGCGCTGGTTGTCCTGGCAACTAACAGCCTGGGGGCAGGCTCCGATGAGGCAATCGAAGTACGCATCATCACCGATGAAGGAAGGGCACTACCCACCTATCTGGTCAGACAGAACAAAGATGTCAAGAAGGTATATGCAGAGGCGATCAAAGGGGAGCACTATCATATCGAGGTCATCAACCGCCTCAATCGCAAGGTCGGGCTGGTTATTGCCGTTGACGGCCGCAACATCATCAGCGGCGCAAAATCATGGCTGAAACGCAGTGAGCGCATGTATATCCTGGAACCATACGCCAGCGGCAAGTTCTCAGGATGGCGCACCGGGCAGAACCGTGTCAACCGCTTCTATTTCACCGATCCGCCAGACTCATACGCCAAAGCCTTCGGTGACAGCAGTGCCATGGGGGTCATCGCTGTAGCAGCCTATCCCGAGCGGCAGCGTCAGGTGACATCACCACCGATCGGGCAATGGCCGCCATTTTTGAACAGCAGCAAGGGGGAATCCCGGGGCGCTGCGCCAGCCCCGCAGGCAGCGGATCGCAGCAACAAGGCAAGATCGGGTGGACAAGCAGAAAAAGTACTGGAAAGCGCCGGCACCGGATATGGGCGCGGTGAATACTCACCCGTAAGGACCGTGGCGTTTGAACCGGAACGGCACGCAGTACAAGCAGTTTATATCAAGTATGAATGGCATGCCACACTCTGTAGTCTGGGGGTGATCAATTGTAGGGCACCCAGTCTTCAGCCCCCCAATCGCATGTGGGGAGAAAATAGCTATGCCCCAGCGCCTCCTGGCCGTTGAGCAGGTGAGTAGGCCACAAACCAAGCCAGGTGTTTCTGCGTTACCGCGTCGAACGCCTGGCTACCAGTATGGCCGGCAATGTGACCAGAGCAAACAGTGCTGTAAAACCAACCCCCAGATTAGTACCCCAACCAATGGAGGCCAATGCCGGATAATCGGCAAAGGCCAGGGAACCAAAGCCGGCAATGGAAGTCAGTGCAGAGATCAGTACCGCACGACCGGCCTGAACAAAGCTCTCGGCAGCTTCACCATTGCCGGAGTTGCTGACCCTGTGTGCAACGTGCAGACCGTAATCACTGCCCATACCGACAATTGTTACCAGCACCATGGCATTCATGAAGTTGATGCCAATCCCCAATACGGCCATGCTGCCCAGCATCATCAGTGCTCCGCCGCCAACCGGGAAAAGGGTATAGAAGATGCCCCTGCCTGATTCAAAATGTGTCACCAGCAGAAACAGTACGATCGCTCCCCCCAAGAGAAAGCTCCACATGAAACTATGGGCAACGGATTCAGCCAACTGGCTGCTGACCAGCTCGACGCCGGTCACCCTCACCCCAGGAACGCTGGCCTTCAGATCGGCCACAAACCTTTCCAGTTCCAATTCATCATCCGCATAAAAGACGTACATCAGCCCATGATAGCCACTCTTGTCTTTGACCAGGTGACGATTTACCACCCCCCGCAGCGGAGAGGCCGCAAGCCTGGCAATGGCCTCTGTTTCGGCCTGCGGTCCGCTCTTGCCAAAACTGGCCATGGCCTTCGTAAACGGCTGAAATGGTGTTGTTTCGAAACCGGCCTGTTCCAATGCCACCTTCAGAGAGACCGTAGCAGCCCCCATATCCAGACAGGACATACTGCTGATAAGCTGCTGTTGTTCTTCCCTGCTGTTGATGACCTGACCCAGGGAAGACCAGCCCCTGATACGGCCTGCGTTCCTGTATCGTTCGGCCAGTTGCCCCCCCCTGCCGAGACCGGACATGACCTGGCTTACCTCGGTTCCGTCGATGGCGATCAGCAACTGCCTGGGAGCCAGACTCAGATGTCTTTCAATCTTCTCTTGGGCCTTGAAGGCTTCGGAATGACGGGGTTGCAGATTTTTCAATTCACCATCGAAACTTAAACGGCTTGTCGCCACACCTCCTCCAAGCAGCAGCAGAATTGTCGCTACCACGACAAGCCGGGGATGTGTGCCTGTCCAGCGCCACAATGCACGCATGCCCACAGCCGGGATCGGACTGAAAGGTGCCGGAAACCTCCGTTCCATATAGATCAGCAGCGGCGGCAGGAAAAAAAAGGTCGCATACATGGAAAACAGCACACCCAGACCGACCAGCAACCCCAGTTCATACAAAGCCCGAACATCAGAGATAATCAGGGCCAGAAAGGGAAGTGCCGTGGTAGTTGCTGCTGTGAAGATGCCATGCCCGGTATCGACCACAGCCAGTCGGATCGCCGCCATCATATCCCGTCCGGCAACCCGTTCACAGTGATAGCGATCATACAGATGCACGGAATAATCGGTGCCGAGACCTATAATCAAGGCCATGAAGGCAAAGGATATGATGTGGATTGATGGAAGCAGCAAGGCAGCCGTAGCCAGTGCAAGCACGACACCCACCGCCACAATCAGCGGCAGCAGCAACGTGGGCAAAAGCCGGCGGTAGACGGAGTAGAAAATCATCAGCACCACCACCAGAGAAGAGAGAATACAGGCCAGTATATTGGTCTTCATCTCCGCTTCGTCCAACACAGCGCTCATATGGGCTCCGGCACAGCTGACCGAAACCTCCAGTCCCTGGCGGGCCTGATTGATCCCGACCACCAGACGACGGGCAAATTCCATGTCCTGCACCGGACGGGCAGGTTCGGCAATCACAATCATGACCTGGCCATCGCGGGAAAGAAAATACGGTGAAGATGTATCCAGATCCAGCGACTGACTGGCCGCCTTCAAACGTGGCAGTATCAGCTCTCGCAGATAAAGCGGATCAGCGGTAACCAGCATGGTGGAAGCACCACCGAACTGTCCGGACAGATCGGCCTTGACACGCCCCAGAGATGCAGCATGACTGGCTGGCGAAAGACGGGCAATTAACTGTCGGGCACCTGACAGTTCAACAAAGAGTTGAGGATTGCTGGCGGCGTAGGCAATAAACTCAGCAAATAAACGTCCCTCGGATTCATCATAAATTCGCCATGTAACCCGTGAGAAGGCCGGTTTGCCATCCAGTTGCAAACTCTGCAGGCGGCTGACCAGTTTTTCTGTCTCGCCCGGAAGAATAGCCTTGTCACCTTCCACCAGAAAATAAGCCTCCCTGGAACTGCCGGTCCATTCCAGAGAGTCCATCAGCAGGTGCAGAGCAGGCAAATGCCTTGGGAACAGCCGAAAAATGTCCGACTCGAAACCCGACCTGAAGATGATTACGCCAGAGCAGATCAACAGCAGGATTGTGGCCAGGGCGACTTTAAAGGGGGCCCGGCTGGTAATATGAAAAATCCATTCCAGATGCTTGCGGGTCATGGCATTGGTAAAAGCGGTTATGCGGGTTAGTATCCTGGCGATCATAAACTGTTGCTGGCCTTTCGCTGGGGTGTTGCGGATGCTACACCTATAGCAGATTGCCACACGTCCATCCAAGAGTAATATGGCATAATCGGGTTTTTCACTTGAAGGCAGAGCACATTTTACGTATACTTTTTCACCTGCATGTACAGTCTTTGGAGGCCCACAATGGATATCAGTATCTACCCCCTGCCGGCAGATAAAATGAAACAGAAAATTTCAGACGAAAGTCAGTTGGGGTTTGGCAAACACTTTACCGACCGCATGCTGGTGGTTGAATGGAAACCAGAAGCAGGCTGGCACAATGGCCGCATCGAACCCTATGCGCCTTTTTCCCTGGACCCGTCCTGCATGGTGCTGCACTATTCTCAAGAGATTTTTGAAGGCCTGAAAGCCTATAAGTGGGCTGATGGGCGTGTTGCGCTGTTCCGCCCCGAAATGAATGCACGCCGCTTCAACCAGTCTGCCGACCGCATCTGTATGCCGGAACTGCCGGAAGAAATATTCCTGAAGGGTATTGAACAGCTGGTCAGCCTGGAAAAGGACTGGGTACCGTCAGCTCCCGGAACTTCGCTTTATATTCGTCCAGCCATGATTGCCGTAGAAGCCGGTCTGGGCGTCAAGCCTTCCAGCCACTACTACTTCTTTGTAATTCTTTCACCCGTTGGCGCATACTACAGCGGCGGTTTCAAACCGACCGGCATCATGGTCGAAGACAAATATGTACGTGCCGTACCGGGCGGTACCGGTGAAGCAAAAACAGGCGGCAACTATGCCAGTTCGATCAAAGCCGCCCTGGAGGCCAAGCAGAAGGGCTATGATCAGGTACTCTGGCTGGACGGATGCCATAAACGCTATGTGGAAGAAGTAGGATCTATGAACATGTTCTTTGTGTACGGCAGCAAGATTGTAACCGCCGAACTGAATGGTTCGATCCTCTCCGGAATTACCAGGGATACGGTTTGCACAATAGCCCCAACGCTGGGTTGTGATGTTGAAGAACGCCAGATTGACATTGAAGAGTTGATGGCAGACATCAGAAGCGGCAAAGTGACCGAAGCATTCGGTAGCGGCACTGCTGCCGTAATTACACCTGTGGGTAAGCTCTGCTACAGAAATGAAGTGGTTGAATTCGGTAATGGAGAGGTTGGCGAGGTGACCCAGAAGTTGTACGACACGCTGACCGGCATCCAGACAGGCAAGATCAGGGATGAATTCGGCTGGATCAGGTTTGTGAGCTAAATGACATAACCAGACCTCCGGGACAGACTCCCGGGGGTCTGGTCAATGCATAAATCATCCATGAACAGAGATAATACTAAAAATATCACACCAAACAAGCTCTGCACCTCATGTCGCCGTACATGCAAACAGACAGCCAGTGCCGTTGTAGCCAGCTGTCCCCGCTATTATCCCTTTAACAGAAAACAGACCAAAGCAGAATTCACATGGAAGCAAATGGATCTGGAATTATAAAACAGGTGTGCATCGACCAGCTGCGCTGCTCCGGCTGTGGACGCTGCGTAGCCGCCTGCCCGTTACGCTTGTTTACGCTTGAAAGCCACGGCGGCAGAAAAAGCGCCCTGATTGTCGACATAGCCGCATGTACCGCTTGCGGTAAATGTGTGACAGATTGTCCGATGGCGGCCATCAGACTTGGGCTAGCCCCCTGAACAACATTGACAATACTGATGCAATCGGTTATTTTTTGCATCCGCTGTAGTATAGAGCATGTGCACATCCCATTATAACCAGGCATTGCATTGCCGATTTAGCTCAGTTGGTAGAGCACATCACTCGTAATGATGAGGTCGTCGGTTCGATTCCGACAATCGGCTCCAGAAAAAAGGGGGTTACGTTAACAACGTAGCCCCCTTTAACTTTATCTGCGGTTTAGTCAATCATCTGCCCTGACCTGCCGTGCGCGCACCAGATCAGAATACACATTGACCGGCTTGGGACTGCCAGACTGCATGCCAATCACCGTCAGATGGAGATGCGTCGGAGAGCGGCGCTTGTCAGCATTCAGCCCGCTCCGCCCCACATTAGCCAGCACATCCCCAGGCCTGACTATCGTGCCCAGATCCACAAGCAGTTCACTGTTGTGTGCGTAATAGACCAGCAGCTTATTTAGCGGGTCGTAAATCCATAAATATTTTCCGCCGCGCAAACGACTGCCACGCGCCCATGTCTTCTCAAGAGCAACAACAACCCCTCCCCCCAGGGATAACACCCTGACCGGTCTGCCGATACGGTCATCAAGACTATCCTGATTGCGATCACGGATGAATATGTCAAAAGAGGGATGCCCGCCATGGCGATTACCGCTGAAATATTTGTATCCGGAAGCCACATAACCCTTGTTGCGACCACCGGTAATCGATCGCACACCATGACCTTCCAGTGGGAAGACCCAGTCACTCCTGGGATAATCCCTGCCGCCCCGACGATAATAATCCTGCCCGATCTCGTCCAGCAGCATATTCATCATCTTTAGCGCCGGTTCTGGTTTAATCTTGCAGTCACGAACCAGGTTGTTAAATGTGTTGAAACGGGCATACACATCTGCAGGTTTTACAACCGAGACGCCGTTTGCAGCACCAGCCGCCCCACCCTCACCGTAAGCCAGCGAGGTAAACATGCCGAAAAGGCCCGGCAGTAAAGTCAGCAACAGCATAATCGTCGAACGCACAAAGCACAGCACCACGGATCTCCGATCAAACTTTAACATATTGGTTTTATGCACATAAAAAGACAGCCCTCCATGCCTGCGCATGAGGGCTGTCATAAAATACAGCTAAAAACCTTCAGAAGCGCCAAAGTACGAAACCTTCCGGTGAGGCGCGGCTCCACTCCTTGCGGTCAACCCTGCCGTCACGGTTGTGATCGGCCTGTTCCCAAAATTTGCGTTTCTGCATCTCGGACAGGGCGGCAGCCTTGCCCTCTTTGACAAAATCCTTGTGCTGCAATTCCTGTTTACCATCTTCACGGGTTACCACGACGATATCACTTCTCATGAACTCTTCCATGCTAACGCTGCCGTCACTGTTTTTGTCAAGCTTTTCAAACAGCTTGTCATCCGCTGATGAGCAAAATACCGGCAGCGAAAGGGCAAAAAATACGGCAAAGACGATCAATTCATTTTTCACATCAGGCTCCATTCTTACAGGTTAGTAATCCGTACAGTCGGGATGTTCAAATCTATCATGGCAGGGTGCATTTAAAAACACAAAAAAGGCCGACTTGACGGTCGACCTTGATAACCACAACATATACTGGCATCAATCATGCGTAGGTTGAAAATCCAAATCCACCCTGATTAACAGGCTGTGGGGCCTGTTTGGCGTTCTGGGCCAGCATGTTGGCCATCTGATTCTGCTGTTCAGCGGCCATTTTCACCATGGCCATGGACATCGCTGACTGCGTCTGGCTCAAATTCATCATCAATGATGTTCCAGCTATTGTGCTAGTATCCATATGGCACCTCGTCATAATCTGCTTTTGTTTGACTAATATTACCACAATTAGCGGATCGTTTGGCAATATCTTTTTGATGACCATCTTTGAACATCTTTTTTGATTAAACCGTTTTTTTGTGTGGTACAATTCCAGACACTCAACGCCAACAAACAAGGGGAACAGCGCATATGCACATCGAATGGTGGCACTGGATAATCGCCGGTTTCTGCATGATTGGCCTGGAGCTTATTATACCCTCCTTCACTATCATATGGTTCGGCATGGGCGCACTGGTGGTAGGCATACTTAAAGCGGTCTGGCCCGGATTTCCGCTGACCGGTCAGCTGATTTTATGGAGTCTGGCCTCGATTGCCTTTACAATCATGTGGTTTAAATATCTCAAACCCAACAAAAATCAGACCGGCGCTGGACAATCCAAAGAGGGTATCGTCGGCGAATCCGGGATTGTCATCCGCGGTACTGCCAACAGCTACGAAAAAGGCGTCGTAAGGTTCCGCATTTCCATACTGGGTGCGGATGAATGGACCTGTTATTCAGATGACACGCTGCAGATAGGAGATAATGTCAGAGTTGTTGATATAGAAGGACAAATACTGAAAGTTGCCAAACTGTAAAAGGAGAATCCCCATGGAGTTTACGTTTGTTGTTTTCTTTGTACTCGTCGCCGCCACTGTTTTTGCCGGCGTAAAAACAGTGCCCCAGGGGCAGGAATGGGTTGTTGAGCGGCTGGGCAAGTATTTTACCACTTTAAAACCGGGGCTGAAGTTTATCATCCCCTATGTGGACAGGGTCGCCTATCGCGTATCGACCAAAGGTGATGTGCTTTCAGTCGGCTCCCAGGAAGTCATCACCAAGGACAATGCCGTAATAATCACCAATGCCGTGGCATTCATAAAGGTCACCGACCCTACCCGGGCGGTGTATGAGATACAGAGCTATGAATATGCCATCCAGAATCTGGTAATGAGCTCACTGCGTGCAATTATCGGTCAGATGGATCTGAACAGCGCCCTTTCTGAACGTGAACATATCAAGGCCAGGCTGCAGGAAAACATTTCCAAAGAGGTTGCCGCCTGGGGTATCTATGTCCAGTCAGTGGAGATTCAGGACATCAAACCGTCCGAGTCCATGCAGCGGGCCATGGAACAACAGGCTAGCGCCGAACGCTTCAAACAGGCCACCATTCTTGAGGCAGAAGGCAAGCGAGAAGCAATTATCCGTGAATCTGAAGGCAAGCTGGAAGCAGCCAAACGTGAGGCCGAAGCCCAGGTAAGACTGGCCCAGGCATCCTCCAGGGCAATCAGCGACATCAGCGAAGCCATCAAGGATAACGACCTGCCGGCAGTCTTCCTGCTGGGCGACCGCTATATCAATGCGATGCAGAAGATTGCCGTATCACAGAACTCCAAGATGGTCATACTGCCTTCTGACCTGCCAGCTGCAATCCGGGGAATTTTGGGTAAAAACTGAGCAGGGGTACAACGGCCAACTCCCATATCAAAGCCCCTTTCCGCATTTGGAACGGGGCTTTCAATTGTATCCGCAAATTCAGCATACATCATCAACAACAGGACAAATATCCATGCAGCTGACCAAGAAAAATATTCTGGCCTTCCTAAAACAGCAGGACGGATCAACCCAATTTGCATCGATCTTGAGATACTTCGGCGGCAGGCACGTCAAGGGTGTCTTGAAACAGATGCTGGAAGACATGGCAGACGACGGAGAAGTGGTCAGGTTTAAAGGCAACAGCTATGCCCTGACAGCTTCGGTAAAAAGCATCCGCGGCAGGCTCTCCATGCATCGCGACGGATATGGGTTCGTGACCCCCGAAGGAGGGGGCGAAGACATCTTCATTCCCAGCCGTGACATGAAGAACGCTATGCATGGCGATCTGGTTGAAGTGCGAGCGGAAAAAAGCCGCATGGGAGGCAACAAGCAGCAGGGACGCGTCGTTGCGGTCAGTGACAGGGCCACAACCCGGGTGGTCGGCCGCTATGAAGAGACACGCCGGGGAGCGATTGTCATCCCCGAAGAACAGCGCCTGCACACGGTTATCCTGATTCCATCAAAAGGTCGCGGTTTAGCCCAGGACGGCCATCAGGTTGTTGCGGAACTGACCAGCTATCCGGTTGGCGGTCGGCCTGCTGAAGGTCGCATCATTGAGGTTCTGGGATGGCCTGATGACCCGGAAGTTGAGGTTCAATCAGCGATCAGGCGTTTTGACCTGCCCCATCTGTTTTCAAAAGACGCCATCAGCGAGGCCGAGGGTATATCCGAGTCAGTTTCAAGGGAGGAGCTGCAGGGACGGGTCGATCTGCGCCATATGCAGACCGTCACAATTGATGGGGAAACAGCCAAGGATTTTGACGATGCGGTAGCGCTGAAACTGGAAGGAAACAACTTTCGTCTGTGGGTCTCCATCGCTGACGTATCACACTACGTCAAGCCAGACAGTCCGCTGGATCGCGACGCCTATCTGCGCGGCACATCGGTCTACTTTCCTGACCGTTGCATTCCCATGCTTCCCGAACGGCTTTCCAACGGCATCTGCTCACTCAACCCCAAGGTCGACCGGCTGACCATGACCGCCGAAATGCTTTTCAGCAATCAGGGCAAGCTGCTGGAATCCAGTTTCTATCCCAGCGTAATCAGGAGCACAGCCCGACTGACCTACACACTGGTCAGACAGATTATAGTTGATCAGGATCAACAGGCCGTGGAAGAAAACCGGGAACTGGCCGGGATGCTCAACCAGATGAAGGAACTGGCCCTGATCCTGATGAAGATGCGCCAGACACGAGGCAGCATCGACTTCGACCTGCCTGAACCGGAGATCATCATCGGACTGACCGGCCAGACTGAAGGCATTATCCGCGCAGAGCGCAACCTGGCGCACCAGCTGATCGAGGAATTCATGCTGGCTGCCAATGAGGCGGTCGCCGCCTTTATCACCGCCCGGGAGATCCCCTTCCTTTACCGTATCCACGAGAACCCCGATCCTGCCAAGCTGCAGAATTTCCAGGAATTCATCTACGGTTTCGGTTATGAATTTGCCCTGGTCGATGAGCGCGTAAACCCGAAGGAACTGCAGCGACTGCTGGCCGAGGCAGAAGGAAAGCCGGAAGAACGCATGCTCAATTATGCCCTTTTGCGTTGCATGAAACAGGCCCGCTACGCTGCCGAGAATCTGGGACATTTTGGCCTGGCTTCACGTTGTTACTGCCACTTCACATCACCGATCCGTCGTTATCCCGATCTGGCAGTTCATCGAATACTCAAAGCGGCCCTGATGCATAATGATCAGAAACAGAGCAGCAAAGCGGACAAGCAGCTCAGCCTGGCGACACGCAACCTGTCAGAGACGGCCGAACACACCAGCAAACGGGAACGGGTCGCCATGGAGGCCGAGCGTGACATCGTCGAACTGAAGAAGATCCAGTTCATGCAACAGCATGTTGGAGATGAATTTGACGGCTACATCGCCGGGGTGACCGGCTTCGGCTTCTTCGTAGAGCTGGATCAGTTTTTCGTCGAGGGGTTGGTGCATATCTCGACCCTGGAAGACGACATCTACACCTATCTGGAAAAGCAGCACGCCCTGATGGGGCGGCGCCTGAAAAGGGTGCTGCGCATCGGCGACAAGGCGCGCGTCAAGGTGGCAGCAGTTAACCCTGCCACCCGGCGAATAGAATTCATCCTGGCAGGGCATAGCCCCGCCGTCCACACTGCGCACATGTCGGAACATATCAGACCCGAAGATGAGTACCAGCGCATACCGATCAAAGGCAAACGCCCCAGGGCAGCTATCGCCAGCAAACAGGATCGCTCCCCTGGCAATCAGTCCACCTCGAAACAGAGGAATAAAACCGGTACAGGAAAACGGCATCGTTAGCACCACCGATTCCACATACTTTCAGCTTTTGCTTTTGTGCAATCATGCTATAGTTTCACAATAAAATCTGACTTTTTGAGACGTTTCCCCCTATTTTCCTTTCAAAAGGAGATCACACCATGGGAAATCAGCACCAGATCAGAAAATTTGTCAACCCGGAGATCGTTTACGGAAACGACGCACTCAATCTGGCAGGCCAGTACGCCAGGACATATGAAGCCGAAAAAGTACTGGTGGTGACCGATAAAGGGGTAATGGAGGCCGGCTGGGCAGACAAGGTCACCAGTTGTCTGAATAATGCCGGCATAGAAACAGTTACGTTTTCCGACATTTCACCCAATCCGCGCGATCACGAGGTCATGGCTGGAGCAGATCTGTACATCTCTTCCATGTGCGATGCCATTGTGGCCGTCGGTGGCGGCAGTCCGATGGATTGCGCCAAGGGCATTGCCATAGTCGCCACCAACAACTGCCATATTCTGGATGTGGAGGGGGTCGACAAGGTCAGGTACCCGATGCCGCCGCTGATATGCATACCGACCACCGCCGGCACCTCTGCCGATGTATCCCAGTTTGCCATCATCAACAACACCGCTGAAAAGGTCAAAATTGCCATTGTCAGCAAATCAACCGTACCAGATGTCGCCCTGATAGACCCGCAAACCACAACCACAATGCCGTCATATCTGACCGCCTGCACCGGCATGGATGCCCTGACCCATGCCGTAGAGGCCTATGTATCCAATGCCAGCTCTGCCATGACCGATCTGCATGCACTGCAGGCCATCAAGCTGGTCGGCCTCCATCTTCAGAAAGCCATCGACAATCCTCAAAATCTGGAATACCGGGACGGCATGATGCTGGCCAGCATGGAGGCCGGACTGGCCTTTTCCAATGCCAGCCTGGGGGCGGTGCACGCCATGGCCCACAGCCTGGGCGGCCTGCTAGACCTGCCACACGGCGAATGCAACGCACTTCTGCTGGAACATGTCATCCGCTACAACTTCAGTGCCGCGACTGAGCGTTATCGTGATGTGGCGGCAGCATTGGGGCTGGATGTCTCCAACATGGGTGACGACGTATGTCTGGACACACTGACCGGATGTATCCGTAATATGCGCATCAGGGCAGGCATCACAAATTCACTGAGAAAAGCCGGCGTCACAACAGACATCATACCTTCACTGGCGGTCAAAGCCATGAAGGATGCCTGCATGGTCACTAATCCGCGTCGACCTTCACTGTCGGACATCGAGACCATTTATGAAAATGCCGCCTGATAATATGGAGGACTGGGAAGTCCGCAGAGCACAAATTATCGGGCTGGGTGAACACTCCGCCCGAAAAAGCTACTATCCGGAGTTGCAGCAGCGGCTACGCGAACTGGAGAGAACCAAGTCCACTCTGGCTGCCGCCAATCTGCAGCTTCAAGCAGTGCTCGATGCTGCCTCGGAGGTTGCAATTATTGCCACCAATCAAGAGGGCATCATTACTATCTTCAATAAAGGCGCTGAAAAAATGCTCGGATATACCGAGTATGAGGTTGTCGGAAAGATTTCAATTTTAAGCATGCATCTGCCTAAAGAGATCGCAGATCGTGGACAGGAGCTCGGAGAGAAACAGGGAAGCCCCGTTGAAGGTTTTAATGTAATCATCGAACTAATGATGTCCCATAGCTCTGACAGGAGGGAGTGGACATATGTTTGCAAGGATGGCAAGCATATCCTGGTATTGGTAACCATCACCGCCATGCGCAACTCCAAAGGAGAGATAACCGGTTTCCTGTCCATTGCCAATGACATCACCGAACAGAAGTCCCTGGAATCAAAACTGCTCCAGTCACAAAAAATGGAATCCATCGGCCAGTTGGCCGGGGGCCTGGCACACGATTTCAACAACGTTCTCAGTGTGGTGATCGGTTTTGCCAGCCTGCTACAGATGAAACTGCATCTGCCAGAGAACGAGGCCAAGATGCTGGATAACATTTTGACCGCCTCCAAGAAGGCGGCCAACCTGACCCATAGCCTGCTTGCCTTCAGCCGTAAACAGATCATGATCAAGCACTATCATAACCTGAACAATATAGTAACCAACGTGACAAAACTGCTGGGCAATCTGATCGGGGAAGACATAGAGTTCAAACTCAACCTCTGCAATCAGGGACTGCCCGTTTTTGCAGACAGCGGCCAAATCGAACAGGTGATCCTGAACCTGGCCACCAACGCCCGCGACGCCATGCCGCAAGGCGGCCTGCTATCAATAATAACAAGGCAGGAATCTTTCGATGAGCATTTTGCCATGCTCCACAACAACTGCGGCCCTGGCGAATTCGCCACTATCATAGTATCCGATTCCGGTAGCGGTATGGATGAAGAAACACGCAAGCGCATTTTCGAACCGTTTTTCACCACCAAAGAAGCCGGTAAAGGGACCGGATTGGGCCTCCCAATGGTCTACGGCATCATCAAGCAGCACAATGGATGTATCAGTGTTTACAGCGAGCCGGGTATCGGAACCACATTTCAGATCCATCTGCCGCTGATCGAGCAATCAGGAGAATTATCCAAAGATTCTGTTACACAGGAGCGAGATGTTCCGCCAGGTGGCAGCGAGACCATCCTGGTTGCTGAAGACGAGGCGCCGGTCAGGGAGCTGATGGAAAACATCCTGACCCACTTCGGATACAAGGTCATCATGGCGGAGAACGGACAGGACGCCGTGGATAAATTTATTCAGCACAAGGACAGTATCAGCATGATCATCCTGGACATGATCATGCCGCAGAAAAGCGGCAAGATTGCCTACGACGAAATCATGAAACTTCAGCCCTCTGTAAAAGCGCTGTTCTGCAGCGGCTATGCACCTGATATCATTCAGCGCCAGGGAGACCTGCAAGGCACATTCGACTTCCTGATGAAACCAGTCAAACCCAACGAACTACTCAGAAGGATCCGGAGGCTGCTGGACAGCTAGTCAGCGTATGGGTCATCTTGTGATTATGGATTGGAGAACTGTTTTGTGTTGACTTTGTCACCTGAAACCCCTAAAAGACTTAAACTGTCTTTTTAGGGGACTTAAGCCATGATGGAACTGACACGCAAGGGTGAATACGCCGTCCGAGGAATCGTATATCTGGCAACCAGACCGGGGGACAGGGTCTGCCTGCTGAGCGAGATCGCCGAGGCCGTGGATGTGCCACAAACCTTTCTGGCCAAAATATTTCAACAGTTCAGCAAAATCGGCTTGGTCAGGTCCTACCGCGGAACCGGCGGTGGATTCGT
>Ga0116183_1003217_pt1 | contig 16768 bp, 14 predicted proteins | sample AD_UKC078_MetaG_FD_89753 | JGI IMG/M metagenome (GOLD analysis project Ga0116183, IMG submission 89753) | Active sludge microbial communities of municipal wastewater-treating anaerobic digesters from USA - AD_UKC078_MetaG | ecosystem: Engineered > Bioreactor > Anaerobic > Digestate | place: USA... | reverse complement strand
TCGCCCCGCTGCTGTCGCGGTCGCTGATCCTGCACCTGCAACCGCTCGGTCCCGATGACATCCGTACCGTCGTCCGCCGCGCCATCGCCGATCCCCGCGGGTTGGACGGGACAGTCGCCGTCACCGAGGATGCGGTCGACATGCTGGTCCGGATGTCCGCCGGTGACGCCCGGCGGGCGCTGACCGCGCTGGAGGTGGCCGCCGAAACCGCTTCGGCGGCAGGGGAACCGCTGACCCTCGATATCGTCGAGCAGTCGGTGGACGAGGCGGCCGTGCGCTACGACCGCGATGGCGACCAGCACTATGACGTCACCAGTGCCTTCATCAAGTCCATCCGCGGCTCTGACGTCGACGCAGCCCTGCACTACCTGGCCCGGATGCTGGTGGCGGGGGAGGACCCCCGCTTCGTGGCCCGCAGGCTGATGATCCTGGCCAGCGAGGACATCGGGATGGCGGATCCCACCGCGTTGCTGACCGCGGTGGCCGCGGCGCAGACCGTGCAGTTGATCGGGATGCCCGAGGCGCAACTGACGCTGGCCCACGCCACCGTGCACCTGGCCACCGCCCCTAAATCCAACGCTGTCACCACCGCGATCGGCGCGGCGATCGGCGACATCCGCGCCGGCAAGGCGGGACCGGTGCCGGCGCATCTGCGTGACGGCCACTACTCGGGTGCCGCCCGACTCGGTCACGGCCAGAGCTACCGCTATCCGCATGACGACCCCGATGGCGTGGTGGGCCAGCAGTACCCGCCGGACACCCTCATCGGCGCCGACTACTACCGGCCCACCAACCGGGGCGCCGAACGGGCCCTCGCCGCGCGGCTGGACAAGCTGCGTGCCATCATCCGCCGCGGCCGCCGGTAGGCGGGAACACCGGCCGCGGTGAATGCTCCCGGTACTGTGGGGCGGTCGATGCTGCGGTGCGGTCGGGCCCGAGCAGCAACCCCGGATTTGCGAGGACAGGTTTGCACACACACGAGATCAGGAAGCGGTTCATCGACCACTTCGTCAATGCCGGACACACTGAGGTGCCGAGCGCCTCGGTGATCCTCGACGATCCCAATCTGCTGTTCGTCAACGCCGGGATGGTTCAGTTCGTGCCGTTCTTCCTGGGCCAGCGCACCCCGCCGTACACCACCGCCACCTCCATCCAGAAGTGCATCCGCACCCCGGACATCGACGAGGTGGGGATCACCACCCGGCACAACACCTTCTTCCAGATGGCCGGGAACTTCTCCTTCGGCGACTACTTCAAACGCCGCGCGATCGAACTGGCCTGGACCCTGCTGACCAATCCGGTCGAGGAGGGCGGCTACGGGTTCGATCCGCAGCGGTTGTGGGCCACCGTCTTCTACGACGATGACGAGGCCGTGCAGTTGTGGCAGGAGGTCGCCGGGTTGCCGCCCGAGCGGATCCAGCGCCGCGGCATGGCCGACAACTACTGGTCGATGGGCATTCCCGGTCCGTGCGGGCCGTGTTCGGAGATCTACTTCGACCGCGGGCCGGATTACGGGGTCGAGGGCGGCCCGGCCGCCAACGAGGACCGCTACATCGAAATCTGGAATCTCGTGTTCATGCAGAACGAGCGCGGCGACGGCACGTCCAAGGACGATTTCGAAATCCTCGGTCCGCTACCGCGGAAGAACATCGACACCGGCATGGGTGTGGAACGCATCGCCTGCCTGCTGCAGGGCGTCGACAACGTCTACGAGACCGACCTGCTGCGTCCGGTGATCGACAAGGCGGCCTCCTATGCGCCGCGCGGCTACGGCCGGGGCAACGCGGCGGACGATGTGCGGTTCCGGGTCATCGCCGATCACAGCCGTACCGCGGCGATCATCATCGCCGACGGGGTGACACCGGCCAATGAGGGTCGCGGCTACGTCCTTCGCCGTCTGCTGCGCCGGATCATCCGGGCCGCCAAACTGCTCGGCATCGAACGGCCGATCATCGGCGAACTGATGGAAACCGTCCGCGACGCGATGGGGCCGTCCTACCCCGAACTCGCCGCCGACTTCGACCGCATCAACCGGATCGCCGTCGCCGAGGAGACCGCGTTCAATCGCACCCTGGCCTCCGGCTCCAAGCTGTTCGAGGAGGCGGCCACGGCGACCCGCGCGGCCGGGAAGTCCGAACTCGGCGGATCGGATGCCTTCGCCCTGCATGACACGTACGGCTTCCCGATCGAGCTCACGCTGGAGATGGCGGCCGAGGCCGGGTTGAGCGTCGACGAACTCGGCTTCCGCGAACTGATGGCCGAGCAGCGCCGCCGGGCCAAGGCCGACGCAGCCGCCCGCAAGCACGCCCACGCTGACCTGTCGGCGTTCCGCGAGCTCGTCGACGCCGGGCCCACCGAGTTCACCGGGTTCGACGAGCTCAGTTCCCAGGCCCGGATCCTGGGTATCTTCGTCGACGGTAAGCGCGTGCCGGTGGTGGCACACCACCCGCGGGTGCACTCCGAAACCGTCCTCCCGGAGCGGGTCGAGATCGTGCTGGACCGGACCCCGCTCTACGCCGAATCCGGCGGCCAGATCGCCGACACCGGCGAGATCGCCGGCGTCGGTGGCAGCGGGTCGGCCAAAGCCGCCGTCACCGACGTGCAGAAGATCGCCAAGACGCTCTGGGTGCACCGGGTCAACGTCGAGTCGGGGGAGTTCGTCGAGGGCGACACCGTCGTAGCCTCGGCCGATAAGAAATGGCGTCATGGCGCCACCCAGGGTCATTCCGGGACGCACATGGTCCACGCCGCGCTACGGGAGGTGCTGGGCCCCAACGCCGTTCAGGCGGGCTCCCTGAACCGCCCCGGCTACCTACGCTTCGACTTCAATTGGCAGGGCGCGCTGAGCGAAGACCAGCGCACCCGTATCGAGGAGATCGCCAACGAGGCTGTCGAAGCCGACTACCCGGTCAACACGTTCACCACCGAACTGGACAAGGCCAAGGCGATGGGCGCGATGGCACTGTTCGGAGAGCAGTACCCCGAACAGGTGCGGGTGGTGGAGATCGGCGGCCCGTTCTCCCTGGAACTGTGCGGTGGCACCCACGTGCGCAACTCTGCACAGATCGGCCCGGTCACTCTGCTCGGCGAGTCCTCGGTCGGATCCGGGGTCCGTCGTGTGGAGGCCTACGTCGGGCTGGACTCCTTCCGTCACCTGGCCCGCGAACGCGCACTGATGGCCGGGCTGGCGTCATCGCTGAAGGTGCCCTCCGAGGAGGTGCCGGGGCGGGTGGCAACTTTGGTGGAGCGGCTCCGGGCGGCCGAGAAGGAATTGGATCGGGTGCGGCTGGCCAATGCCCGCGCCGCCGCCGTCGAGACCGCCGCGGCCGCCGAGCAGGTGGGCGACGTCCGGCTGGTGGCGCGCCGGATGCCGGCGGGTATGTCCGCGGGTGATCTGCGGTCCCTGGTCGGCGACCTTCGTGGCCGGCTCGGCTCGGAGCCCGGTGTGGTGGTGTTGCTCTCCGAGAACGACGGCTCGGTGCCGTTCGTGGTGGCCACCAATCAGGCTGCCCAGGACGCCGGCGTGCGGGCCAGCGATCTGGTCTCCACCGTCGCCGCCGCGGTCGGCGGGCGTGGCGGCGGCAAAGCCGACCTGGCGCAGGGGTCGGGCAACGACCCCGCCGGAATCGACTCGGCGCTGGCGGCGGTGCGCACCGAACTGCTCCGGAACTGACCTCGGTGAGCGCCGACGACCGTCAGCCCGACCGGCCCGGTGACGACGATCCGGGGCGCGGCCGCCGGCTCGGGGTGGACGTCGGAACGGTACGCATCGGTGTCTCGGTCAGCGACCCCGACGGAATTCTGGCCACACCGGTGGAGACCGTGCGGCGGGACTCCCGCGGCGGGCACCTGCGACGGTTGGCCCGCCTGGCTGACGAGTTCCAGGTCGTCGAAGTGGTCGTCGGGCTACCGCGCACCCTGGCGAACCGCGTCGGCAGTTCAGCCCAGGACGCGGTGGGACTGGCCGAGGCGCTGGCCGGTCGGCTCGATCCGGTGCCGGTGCGGCTCACCGACGAGCGATTGACTACCGTCAGCGCAGCACGCGCGCTGCGCGAGGCGGGCGTGCGAGCGAAGAATCAGCGGGGACAGATCGACCAGGCCGCGGCCGTGGCGATCCTCCAGGGCTGGCTGGACCAACGCCGCGCTGCGGCGCCCGACCGGTGTAGGGAGTGACGTGGCGATGACGGTGACGTGGCGATGACGGTGATGTGGTGATGAGCAACTCAGACCAGACCGGCGCCGACCGCGCCAAACCCGAGTCGGTCGGTGCCCGGCCGCGTGCCCGGCAGCAGCGCCGTGGTGGGCAGGCCGCCGGCCGCTCGGCCGGTCGCCGTCGACTGTTCATCCTGGTGGGACTGGTGGCCGCGGTGCTGGTCGCAGTGCTGCTGGGCCCGTCGCTGCTGAAACTGATCAGGCCCGCCACCGACTTCACCGGCGAGGGCAAGAAAGACATCATCGTGCAGGTGCACTCCGGGGACTCCGGATCGGTGATCGCGCAGACCCTCAAAGACAGCGGTGTGATCGCCAATGTCGACAACTTCCTGTCGGCCGCTAAGGGCAACGCTCAGTTCGCCGCCATCCAGCCCGGGTTCTACAAGCTGCGCACCGAGATCTCCTCTGCCGCCGCCGTAGCGGACCTGACGGAACCGCAGAACCGGGTCGGCAAGCTGGTGATCCCGGAGGGCCGCCAACTCGATGACATCGAGGCGGTCGGAAGCGGGAAGGTCACCGACGGCATCTTTACGCTGATCGCCGACGCCAGTTGCGTCGAACTCAACGGCGAACGCACATGTCTGTCCGCCCAGGACCTCAAGAACGCCGCCGGGGACGGCCCGCTGTCGTCGCTCAACGTTCCGGAGTGGGCGACGGTGGGCGCCGGTGCCATGGGCAACAGCCATCGCCGGCTGGAGGGCCTGATCGCCCCGGGAACCTGGAACATCGACCCGTCGGCGCCACCCCAGCAGGTGCTTGCCACCTTGGTCGCCGAGAGCAATGACCGATACCTCAAGGGCGGGTTGCTCGAGACCGCCCAAGCGCTCAACCTGTCGCCCTATGAGGTCCTCATCGTGGCGTCGCTGCTGCAGAAGGAAGCCCAGCCAGGCGACTTCGCCAAGGTGGCGCGGGTCATCTACAACCGGCTCAACAGCGACTACGACCGACTGGAGTTCGATTCCACGGTGAACTACCCGCTGGCGCGTCAGGAGGTGGCCACCACTGACGCCGACCGCCACACCGAAACCCCGTGGAACACCTACGCCAAGGCCGGGTTGCCGGCCACCCCGATCTGCTCGCCGAGCGATGAGGCGCTGGCCGCCGCCGAACGTCCGGAACCGGGGGACTGGCTGTATTTCGTGACCATTGACATGGACGGCACCACCCTGTTCACCAGTGACTACCAGGAGCATCTGGCGAACATCGAGAAGGCGCAGGGCAGCGGCATCCTCGACTCGCAGCGATGAGCCCGGCACCGGGCCGCAAGGCTGCCGTCCTGGGGTCCCCGGTCGCGCACTCCCGCTCCCCGCAACTTCACCTGGCCGCCTACCGCGCGCTCGGCCTCGACGACTGGACCTACGACCGGATCGAGTGCACCGCTGAGGAACTGCCTTCGCTGGTCGGCGGATTCGGGCCGGAATGGGTGGGGGTGTCGGTGACCATGCCGGGTAAGTTCGCCGCGCTGCGGTTCGCCGACGAGCGGACTGCGCGTGCCGAACTGGTCGGATCGGCCAACACCCTGGTGCGCACCGGCGCCGGTTGGAGAGCCGACAACACCGACGTCGACGGCGTCACCGGGGCGCTGGGATCGCGGACGGTCCGCCGTGCCGTCGTCGTGGGTTCCGGCGGCACTGCGCCGGCCGCCGTCGTCGCCCTGGCCGGACTCGGCGCGACCGCACTGACGGTGGTCGCGAGGAACCCGGCCAAGTCCGCGCGACTGATCGACCTGGGCGAACAACTCGGGATGTCCACCGTGCTGCGGGACTTCACCGCACCGGACCTGCCGACGACCGTCGCTGCCGCCGACGTCCTGGTCAGCACCATCCCGGCCGATGTGGCCGAGCAGTCCGCCGCGGTGTTCGCCCGGACCCCGGTGCTGCTGGATGCCATCTACGAGCCGTGGCCCACACCCTTGGCTCGGGCGGTGACGGCAGCCGGCGGGGAAGCGATCAGCGGGCTGCAGATGCTGTTACACCAGGCGTTCAGCCAGGTCGAACAATTCACAGGCAGGCCCGCTCCGCGCACCGAGATGGCCGCTGCACTGGCCTAGCCTGGCCGGCATGGGTGCGCTCGGCTGGGCGGGATGTCTGGCTGTGATCGGTTGGGCTGCGGCTTTATGCGTCAAAGACATTCGTGAACTGCGGCTGCCCAATGCGCTGACGCTGGGCGGAGCGGTGGCGATCCTGGGGGTCGCGGTGTGCTGCGGGCAGGGCTTGCCCGCGCTGTGCGGTGCGCTGGCGCTGGGGCTGCTGTATCTGCTGGTGCACCTGGCCGCACCGGCCGGACTGGGCGCCGGTGATGTGAAACTCGCACTCGGGGTGGGGGCGCTGACCGGCGCGCTCGGTGCCGGCGTGTGGGCGTTGGCGGCGCTGGCCGCACCGATGGCCACGGCAGTGCTCGGACTCACCGCCACAGCCTGCGGCCGCCGCGGCCCGATCCCGCATGGTCCTTCCATGCTGGCCGCCACTGTGGGCGCGGCCGCCCTGGCGATGTTCTGACGCCGGAATCCGGGCGGATAGGACCGGCGTTGTCAGATCTGGGATTCCGGACGTGGGAAGATGGTCGGGTGTTGCGATGGACCACCGCCGGGGAATCCCACGGCCCCGCACTGGTTGCCGTAATCGAGGGAATGGTTGCCGGTGTGCACGTCACATCGGCCGATATCGGTGCGCAGCTCGCGCGGCGCCGCCTCGGCTACGGCCGGGGTGCCCGGATGAAGTTCGAGCAGGACCAGGTGCGGGTACTGGCCGGGGTGCGGCACGGCAGCACCCTCGGTGGCCCGATCGCCATCGAGATCGGTAACACGGAGTGGCCCAAGTGGGAGACGGTGATGGCCGCCGATCCGGTCGACCCGGCCGAACTCGACGTGGCGCGCAATGCGCCGCTGACCCGGCCCCGCCCGGGCCACGCCGACTATGCGGGCATGCTCAAATACGGATTCGACGACGCCCGGCCGGTGCTGGAGCGGGCCAGCGCGCGGGAAACCGCCGCGCGGGTCGCGGCTGCGACGGTCGCCCGCGGCTTCCTGCGCCAGGCTCTCGGCGTCGAGGTGGTGTCGCACGTCGTGTCGATCGGGCTTTCCACCCCCTATGAGGGTCCGCCACCCGCCGCGGCCGACATCGACCGGATCGATGCGAGCCCGGTGCGCGCCTTCGACCCCGCCGCCGAGGAGTCGATGATCGCCGAGATCGAGGCCGCCAAGAGAGACGGTGACACCCTTGGCGGTGTGGTCGAGGTGGTGGCGCACGGACTTCCGATCGGGTTGGGTTCGTTCACCAGTGGCGAGGATCGCCTGGACGGGCAACTCGCCGGCGCGGTGATGGGCATCCAGGCCATCAAGGGGGTGGAGATCGGTGACGGTTTCCACACCGCCCGGCGTCGCGGCAGCCAGGCCCATGACGAGATGTTCCCGAGTGCCGACGGGGTGGTGCGGTCCACCAACCGGGCCGGCGGGCTCGAAGGCGGCATGACCAACGGGCAACCCTTGCGGGTGCGGGCCGCGATGAAGCCCATCTCGACGGTGCCGCGCGCGCTGGCGACCGTCGACATGGCGACCGGCGCGGAGGCGGTCGCCATTCATCAGCGGTCCGATGTCTGCGCAGTCCCCGCCGCGGCGGTGGTGGTCGAGACCATGGTCGCGCTGGTTCTGGCCCGGGCCGCGCTGCAGAAGTTCGGCGGCGACTCACTGGACGAGACCCGCCGCAACGTCGAGGGATACCTGCGTGAACTGGCCAGGAGAGCGGCGTTCGACGGTGACGTCGACGTCGCCCCGGTGGCGTCGGGATAGCGGCGATGGCGCCGAAAGCCGTGCTCGTCGGGTTGCCCGGCTCGGGGAAATCGACGATCGGGCGGCGACTGGCCAAAGCCATGGGTCTGACCATGCTCGACACCGACGCCGCCATCGAGGAGCGAACCGGCCGCAGCATCGCGGATATCTTCGCCACCGAGGGTGAGCCAGGGTTCCGCCGCATCGAAGAAGAGGTGATTCGTGAAGCGCTGGCCGACCACGACGGCATTCTTTCGCTCGGCGGCGGAGCGGTGACCACCGCCGGCGTCCGAGAGGCGCTGTCTGGGCACACGGTGGTCTACCTGGAGATCACCGCTGAGGAGGGGGTTCGGCGTACCGGCGGCAGTACCGTCCGTCCGCTGCTGGCCGGACCGGACCGGGCTGAGAAGTACCGCCAGCTGATGACCGACCGGGCCCCGCTCTATCGAAAGGTGGCCACCATCCGGGTCAACACCAGCCGGCGCAATCCCGGGGGCGTCGTGCGGTATCTCGCCACCCGCCTGGACGATCCCCAGTCGCTCGCCGACGAACAGCCCACGTCGCCATCGTCAACGCGCCGCCGCCGCACGTCATGGCGCCGCGGCGGTGCGGCCGCACCGCCCCCGCCGGCCGCCTCGGGTGCTGCGCCGGTGCGGTCCGAGCCCGCCGGTTCCCCGGTGACGCCGGCCACGCTGGCCTCCCGTCGGACCGGAGCCGGCTCATGACCTCGGCAGCCGGGGCCGCCGGCCCGGTGACCATCGAGGTCGCCGTGGATCCGCCGTACCCGGTGCGGGTGGGCCACGACCTGCTCGACGACGTGACCGAGGTGCTCGGGTCCCGGCACAAGGTCGCGATCCTGTACCAGCCGGCACTGGCGGAGACGGCCGAGCTGATCCGGAAGCGACTGTCCGACAACGGGGTTGACGCCCACCGGGTCGAACTTCCCGATGCCGAGGCAGGTAAAGACCTGCCGGTCGTGGGGTTCATCTGGGATGTGCTGGGCAGGATCGGGCTGGGCCGCAAGGACGCCATTGTCAGCCTCGGCGGGGGAGCGGCCACCGACGTTGCCGGCTTCGCCGCCGCCACCTGGTTGCGCGGGGTGGACGTCGTGCACGTACCGACCACTCTGCTGGCGATGGTGGATGCCGCGGTCGGCGGTAAGACCGGTATCAACACCGAGGCGGGTAAGAACCTCGTCGGCGCTTTCCACCAACCCGCCGCCGTTCTGGTCGATCTCGACATGCTGTGCACGCTGCCCACCAACGAACTCGTCGCCGGGATGGCCGAGATCGTCAAAGCCGGTTTCATCGCCGACCCGGTGATCCTCGACCTGATTGAAGCCGACCCGCGCGCCGCCGTGGACCCGGCCGGCACCGTGCTACCCGAATTGATCCGCCGTGCCATCGCGGTCAAGGCCGAGGTGGTGGCCGCCGACGAGAAGGAGTCGGCGCTGCGCGAGATCCTCAACTACGGACACACCCTGGCCCACGCCATCGAACGTCGTGAGCGGTACCGCTGGCGGCATGGGGCGGCGGTGTCCGTCGGACTGGTATTCGCCGCGGAGTTGGGCAGGCTGGCCGGCCGACTCGACGAGGCGACCGCCTTCCGGCACCGCGACGTGCTGACCGCCCTGGGCCTGCCGGTCAGCTATGACGCCGACGCCCTGCCCGACCTGCTGGAATACATGATCGGCGATAAGAAGACCCGGTCAGGGGTGCTGCGTTTCGTGGTACTCGACGGACTGGCCAAACCCGGCCGACTGGAGGGTCCGGACCCGGCTCTACTGGCTGCGGCATACGCGGAGGTGGCCCGATCGTCCGATCCGGCAGCCGAACAGCGGGAAGGAGATCCGCGATGACGACGGTGCTCGTCCTCAACGGACCCAATCTCGGCCGGCTCGGCCGCCGCGATCCCGAGGTCTACGGTTCGACCACCTACCAGGAACTTGTGGCCATGATCGAGGCTGAGGCCGCCACGCTGGGGTTGACGGCCGTGGTTCGGCAGAGTGACAGCGAGGCTCAGCTTCTGGAGTGGGTGCATGCTGCCGCCGACGCCGGGGAAGCGGTGATCCTCAACGCCGGCGCCTTCACCCACACTTCAATCGCGCTGCGGGACGCCTGCGCGGAACTGCGCGCACCGCTGATCGAGGTGCACATCTCGAACGTGCACGCGCGGGAAAGCTTCCGCCACCACTCCTACCTCAGCGCGGTGGCCACCGGCGTCATCGTGGGGTTGGGCGTGCAGGGCTATCTGCTCGCACTGCGCTACCTCGCCGGGCAGCAGGATCAGGACTTCGAGCCGCCCTCGCCCTGAATCCGGTCGATCTCCGCGTCGATGCGCTCGGTTTCGTCGTGAATCTGCCCGGCGATCTGTTCGGTCTCATCCGCCTGCACTTCGCGTTCGGCAAGAGCGACCTGCGACGGATACTCCTCGGGGTAGTCCGCGACCGCCCCGGCCGCGACGGCAGCCGGGATGGGCGGGATCGGGCCGGTCCGGTCGTCGTCACGGACCACCTCGAACACATCGACCTCCGAACCGTCCGCCCCCCGCCGGTGCGGCTCATCGGTACGGCTGCGGTCCACCGACCAGCGTCCGATCGACACCGCCAGCATGGACGGAAGGAACACCACGAGCGCGGTGAACGCCGCGAAGGCGGTCACCTCCGGGCCCAGACCGTCGGCGTAGACGTTGCGGTAGATCAGCGAGATCAGCCAGACCACCGCGCCGCTGACCACGCCGGCCACCAGTCCGGCGATCAACCAGCGCATCGCCAGATCCCTGCGCCGGTCCGGGTCCGGGTTGGCCCGCGCATCGGCCATACCGTCCACAAAGCCCCAGATCAGAGCGCCGACGCAGAAGATCGCCATCAGCAGCACGCTGATGGTTCCCGAACTCGTTGGGTAGGTGTTGATGAGCGTGCCCTGCACCAGTCGCAGCAACACCATCCCGGCCGCGAACACAAGTCCGCGCGGCAACCACGTCGTCATGGGACATCAGCCTAGCGAGTACCGTCACCGACCGTGACGCATTCCCGGCGCCGGAGCAGCGTGGCGGCCCGACTGGCGGCCGACTGCCTCGACGCCATGCTGGTCACTGACCTGGTGAATATCCGCTATCTATCGGGTTTCACCGGCTCTAATGCGGCGTTGCTGGTATTCGCCGACGACACGCCGCCGGTACTGGCGACCGACTCCCGATACATCACCCAGGCCGCCCGGCAGGCGCCGGATGTCGATCTCGTCATCGACCGGTCCTGCGGGCGCCGACTGGTTGGCACCGCGCTGAACTGCCGGGCCCGGCGTATCGGGTTCGAGAGCCATGTCGTCACCGTCGCCGGTTTCGACGCCCTGGCCGCCGTGGTGGCCGACACGCCCGGGGTCGAATTGGTGCGGACCGCCGGGGAGGTGGAGGCCCTGCGGGAGGTGAAGGATGACGGTGAGGTGGCGCTGTTGCAGCGGGCCTGCGCGGCCGCTGACGCGGCACTGACCGCACTGATCGACGGCGGCGGGTTGCGGCCGGGTCGCACCGAACGCGCCGTCGCGCGCGAGCTGGAGGCGCTGATGCTCGACCATGGCGCCGACGGCCCCTCATTCGAGACGATCGTCGCCGCCGGGGCGAACTCCGCCGTTCCCCACCACCGGCCCACCGATGCAGTCCTCGAGCGGGGGGATCTCGTCAAGATTGACTTCGGTGCGCTGGTGGGCGGTTACCACTCCGACATGACCCGCACCTTTGTCCTGGGTGCCGCCGCGGCCTGGCAGCGGGAGATCTACCTGCTGGTGGCGCACGCGCAGCAGGCCGGTAGGGAGGCGCTGCGGCCAGGGGCTCAGTTATGCGAGGTGGACGCCGCCGCGCGGGGGGTGATCGCCGCTGCCGGGTACGCCGAGCAGTTCGGTCACGGGTTGGGCCACGGGGTGGGTTTGCAGATCCATGAAGCGCCGGGAATCGGCTCGGCATCCGCCGGTACACTGCGTGCTGGCTCCGTGGTGACCGTCGAACCCGGTGTTTACCTGCCGGATCGTGGCGGTGTGCGCATTGAGGACACCCTGGTCGTCGGCGAACGGGCCCCCGAGTTGCTGACCCGGTTCCCCAAGGACCTGGTCATCCTCTGAATCTAAGGAGAACGACCTACTGTGGCTACCACCGCCGATTTCAAGAACGGCCTTGTGCTCAACATCGACGGCCAGCTGTGGACCATCACCGAGTTCCAGCACGTCAAGCCCGGCAAGGGCCCTGCCTTCGTGCGCACCAAACTCAAGAACGTGCTGTCCGGCAAGGTCGTGGACAAGACCTACAACGCCGGGGTGAAGGTGGAGACCGCGACGGTGGACCGTCGAGACGCCACTTACCTCTACCGCGACGGTTCGGACTTCGTGTTCATGGACAGCGAGGACTACGAGCAGCACCCGCTGCCGGAGTCGCTGGTGGGTGACGCCGCGCGGTTCCTGCTGGAGAGCATGCCGGTGCAGATCGCGTTCAACGAGGGGGCCCCGCTGTACCTCGAACTCCCGGTGACCGTCGAGGTGCTCGTCGCCTCCACCGAACCCGGACTGCAGGGGGATCGCTCCAATGCCGGCACCAAGCCGGCGACGCTGGAGACCGGTGCCGAGATCCAGGTGCCGCTGTTCATCAACACCGGCGACAAGCTCAAGGTCGACACCCGTGACGGCAGCTACGTGAGCCGAGTCAACTAGGAATGGCAGACCGCAAGGGACAGTCCGGTCGGCATCAGGCCCGGAAACGAGCGGTGGAGCTGCTCTTCGAGGCCGAGGCCCGGGGCATGTCGCCGGCTGAGGCGGCGGAGAGCAGAATGTCGCTCGCCGCGGACAACGCCGATGTCTCCTCGCTCAACACGTACACGGTGACCGTGGTGCGCGGGGTAACGGAGCACGCTGCCCACATCGACGAGTTGATCGCCTCGCACCTTCAGGGCTGGACCATTGAGCGGCTGCCGGCGGTCGACCGGGCAGTGCTGCGGGTCGCGGTGTGGGAACTGCTGCATGCCGACGACGTACCCGAACCGGTGGCGGTGGATGAGGCGGTGGAACTGGCCAAGGCGCTTTCCACCGATGAGTCGCCGGGATTCGTCAACGGTGTCCTCGGCCAGATCATGTTGGTCACGCCGCAGATCCGCGCGGCCGCCGCCGCGGTGAGTCAGCAAACTCCGGAACCGAATACGGCCTGAATCGGCTCGACGAAATCGTCACACAGCGATCGAAACCGGGCACTATGGCCCAATGCAACTAGGGGCCGACAGGCAACGAGGCAACCGACGGCGTCGACTCTCCGTATCCGCGCTGGCCGCGGTGGCGAATCCCTCCTACACCCGGATCGACACCTGGAATCTGCTCGACGACGCGTGTCGCGAACTCGCCGAGGTCGACCGCGCCGGGTTGGACACCACCCACAAAGCGGCCCAGGTGCAGCGCATGCTGGACCGCCTCGGCGCCTACGAGCGGTACTGGCTCTATCCCGGCCCAGTGAATCTGGCCGCCTTCCGCGAGTACCTCGCCGACGGGGAAACCGGACGGCTCGCGGAGCAGGTGTCCCTGGCGGTCCGCCTACTGTGCGAATACGGCGACAGGACGGCGCTGTTCGACACCTCGGCACCGCTGGCTGAGCAGGAACTCGTGGCCCGGGCCAAGCAGCAGCAGTTCTACACCGTGCTGTTGGCCGATGATTCCGCGCCGCACGCACCGGAGAGCCTCGCCGAGGCGTTGCGGGCGCTGCGCGACCCGTCGGATCACGTACAGATCGAATTCCTGGTGGTCTCCAGCTTTGAGGACGCGGTCACCGCGGTTGCGCTCAACGGGGAGATTCAGGCGGCCATCATCAGGGACGACCTGCCGTTGCGGTCCGACGACCGGGTGCCGGTGATCACCACCCTGCTGGGAGCCAATGAGTACGCGGTCGGTGTCGATCGCTCCCACGACTGGGTGGAATGCGGTGAGGCCATCCGGGAGTTGCGCCCGCGGATCGACCTGTACCTGATCACCGACGAGTCGATCGCCGCAGAGACCGGGGAGGAACCGGACCTCTACAACCGTTCCTTCTACCGGCTCAATGACGTCACCGACCTCTACAGCACCGTGCTGGCCGGCATCCGGAATCGCTACGCCACACCGTTTTTCGACGCCTTGCGGGCCTACGCCGCCGCCCCGGTCGGTCAGTTCCACGCGCTGCCGGTCGCCCGTGGCGCCAGCATCTTCAACTCGAAGTCGTTGCAGGACATGGGCGAGTTCTACGGCCGCAACATCTTCATGGCAGAGACGTCGTCGACCTCCGGCGGGCTGGACTCCCTACTGGATCCGCACGGCAACATCAAGGCAGCCATGGACAAGGCTGCGGTCACCTGGCGGTCCGACCGGACGTTCTTCGTGACGAACGGCACCTCGACGGCAAACAAGATCGTCGTCCAGGCGCTCGTCAGACCGGGCGACATCGTCCTGATCGACCGCAACTGCCACAAGTCGCACCACTACGGGTTGGTGCTGGCCGGAGCCTATCCGCTGTACCTGGATGCCTACCCGCTCGAGGACTACGCGATCTACGGCGCCGTGCCGCTTCGGACGATCAAACAGACGCTGCTCGATCTGGAGGCGGCGGGGCAGTTGCACCGGGTGCGGATGCTGCTGCTGACCAACTGCACCTTCGACGGCGTCGTCTACAACCCTCGCCGGGTGATGGAGGAAGTACTGGCGATCAAGCCGGACATCTGCTTCCTGTGGGATGAGGCGTGGTACGCCTTCGCCACCGCGGTGCCGTGGGCCCGCCAGCGCACCGCGATGATCTCCGCCGAGCGACTCGAAGCGATGTTGGCCGACCCCGACTACGCCGAGGAGTACCGGCAGTGGCAGGAGTCCATGGCCGGGGTCGACCGCGCGGACTGGGCCGAGCACCGGTTGTTGCCGGATCCGGACCGGGCGCGGGTGCGGGTCTACGCCACCCATTCGACGCACAAGTCGCTGTCGGCGCTTCGACAGGCCTCGATGATCCACGTCCGGGACCAGGATTTCCAGGCACTGAGCTGCGATGCCTTCAGCGAGGCGTTCTTGACGCACACCTCGACGTCGCCCAACCAGCAACTCCTGGCATCCCTGGACCTCGCCCGCCGGCAGGTCGATATCGAAGGCTTCGACATGGTCCGGGGCGTTTACAACATGGCTCTGGTGTTCCGGCACCGGGTGCGCAAGGACCGGCTGATCAGCAAGTGGTTCCGCATCCTCGACGAGGCGGACCTGGTGCCCGACGAGTTCAGGTCCGGCGCGGTGCGGTCCTACCGGCAGGTGCGGTTGGGCGCGCTGGCGGAGTGGAACGAAGCCTGGCGGTCGGACCAGTTCGTGCTCGACCCGACCCGGCTCACCCTGTTCATCGGTAAGACCGGGATGAACGGCTTCGATTTCCGCGAGAAGATCCTGATGGAGCGCTACGGCATCCAGATCAACAAGACCTCGATCAACAGCGTGCTGCTGATCTTCACCATCGGGGTGACCTGGTCGAGCGTGCACTACCTGCTCGATGTGCTGCGCCGCATCGCCATCGACTTCGACCGTGAAGAGAAGGCCCGCGGCAAGGATGACCGCGCACTGCACCAACGGCGGGTCGTGGAGATCACCGAGGATCTGCCGGCGCTGCCCGACTTCAGTGCGTTCGACGATGCCTTCCGTCCCCCGGGCGCAACCTTCTATGGCGATATGCGGTCGGCGTTCTACGCCGGTTACGAGGATTCCGACCGGGAACATGTGCTGCTGGGTGCTGCGGGCCGACGGCTGGCGGCCGGCAAGACGTTGGTGTCGACGACGTTCGTCGTGCCCTACCCCCCGGGGTTCCCGGTACTGGTGCCTGGGCAGATCGTCTCGAAGGAGATTCTCTACTTCCTTGCCGAACTGGACGTCAAGGAGATCCACGGCTACAACCCCGACTTGGGGCTGTCGGTGTTCACCGAGGATGCCGTGGCGCGGATGACCGCGGCCCGGCACGCCACCTGACCCGATCCGCTGCCGGCGCTACAGGTTCAGCGCGGCATAGGTCCGGCGAAGGAACTTCGGCTGGACCGACTGCAGTCGGGCCAGTGAGGTGTTGCCGGCGACCGCCGCGGCCATCGAAGCCGACAGGTCCGGGTAGTTCTGGATCAGATAGATCACGACGAGGTCGTTGGCCGGGTCCGCCTGCCACCAGGTTCCGTAGGCGCCGGGCCAGCTGAAGGTGCCCAGTCCGCCGGGTCCGAACAACGGCGCCGAGCGGGCCGGGTCGGTGATCACCGACAGGTTCAGTCCGAAGCTGCGGCCGATCCAGAACGGCGCGCCCAGGAACGGCTGACGCTTCTGCTCGTCGGCCAGTCGATCGCTGCGCATGGCCGCCACCGATTCCTCCGAGAGCACGCGTACGCCGTTCACGGCGCCGCCGTTCAACAGCATCCGGGCGAAGGTGAGGTAGTCGTCGACGGTGGACACCAGGCTCGCTCCACCCTGGCAGAACCGGGGCTCCCGAACCGGGATGGGACCCATCGCGTCATTGCGCAGTCCGGTGTCGGCGTCGAGCCGATACATGGTTGCGGCACGGGGCCGCTGCTCCGGGGAAATGAAGAATCCCGTGTCGGTCATACCCAGCGGTGCGAAGATCCGCTCGTCCAGAACCGTGTGCAACGGCTTGCCCTCGATTCGCGACACCACGATCCCGAGCACCTCGGTGGAGTGGCTGTAGGTCAGCCGTTCGCCGGGCTGGTGCACCAACGGAAGCTCGGCCACCTCGGCGAGCCAGTGGTCCTGATCCTGCCGAAGCGACACGTGG
>Ga0116183_1003207_pt1 | contig 16791 bp, 16 predicted proteins | sample AD_UKC078_MetaG_FD_89753 | JGI IMG/M metagenome (GOLD analysis project Ga0116183, IMG submission 89753) | Active sludge microbial communities of municipal wastewater-treating anaerobic digesters from USA - AD_UKC078_MetaG | ecosystem: Engineered > Bioreactor > Anaerobic > Digestate | place: USA... | reverse complement strand
CTCGGCGCCAACCGCCTGCACGCCCAGCGGACGCTGCAGGAGGCGGTAGCGTTCGACGGTCCTTCGATCGTCTTCGCATACGCCACCTGCATCAACCACGGGGTGAACATGCGCTACAGCCAGGAGATCATGAAGGATGCCGTCAACTCCGGTTACTGGCCGCTGTATCGCTATAATCCTTCCCTCGAAGAAGGCAAGCGCTTCAGCTGGGATGTCCGCTCCACGCCGGGCTCCTTCCAGGACTTCATCCGAGCCGAGGTTCGCTACAGTTCCCTCTTCAAGACCAACCCGAAGAACGCCGAGGCGCTCTTCGCCCGGGCCGAAGAGGATGCGAAGCGGCGCATGGACTTCTACCAGAAGATTGGACCACTGATGTAATCAATATCAGACTTTCCTCAAGGGCTGCTCCGGCAGCCCTTGATTTATTATCTCCTACATAACAAAGTCCATGATATTCGTTATGTGTTAATAGCGTTTGTCATGAAATATGTTAAGTACTAATAGCGTTTATCATGATATTTGTTAATTAGAGCTGGTAATTTTTTTAAAATAGGGTATTCTAAGGGTGAGAAATGATTGGGAGGAAACGGTTAAATGGATGCTGCAGAGCGTTACGTCAAAAGAATATTGGATATCTCAGCTCCCCTTCGAAGAAAATCACAATTTCTGTTCGGTCCTCGAATGACCGGTAAAAGCACGCTCATTGAAAAAGAGCTCACAGAGAAGCCGGCTTTGTATTGGAATCTTTTGAGGACGGGATTACAGATGCGGGTAAAACAAAATCCGGAGCTGCTTACCCAAGAGGTTGAAGCTCGTCAATTGTCACATTGCCTGATTGTCATCGATGAGATTCAATTGGTTCCCGAGCTGTTGGATGAGATTCATTTTCTCATTGAGGAGCGTTCAATTCGCTTTCTCTTATCCGGTTCCAGTTCCAGAAAACTGCTAAGAGAAAAAGGACCTAATCTGCTTGGGGGACGGGCAGGCAAACTGTCTATGCATCCCTTCGTGTTTCCGGAAATCAAGGAGATGGGCTTGACTCTCGAGCAGGTGTTTACGACGGGTTTGATGCCTCATGTCCTCCTGTCCGACAATCCCGACCAAGACCTTGATGATTACATTTCGACCTATCTGAGAGATGAAATCGGTCGCGAGGGCGAAGTTCGCAAATTGGAAAAGTTTGCCCGTTTTTTGGATGTCGCCGCTATTACAAATGCGGAGCCGGTCAATTACACAAACATAGCCAGTGATGTCGGAATAAGCCGACAATCCGTTACCAATTGGTATCAGATCCTCATAGACACCCTCATCGGACATTACCTCCCGGCATTTACCAATGGCGTTAAACGGAAAACGTTCGGCTTGCCAAAGTTCTATCTCTTCGACCTTGGAATAACACGGGCGATACTGCAGATTCCTCCTCCAACAGAGGGACAAAGCGAGTATGGGCGCTTTCTTGAGCATTATATCTTCATGGAATTGAAGGCGTATCTCGATTATGGTCAACGAAAAGAGGTTCTTTCCTACTGGCGAACAACCAGCGGTTTCGAGGTCGACTTTATCCTTGGCGATCGGATAGCGATCGAAGTGAAAGCAACCAAACAGTCGAATGCCCGTGACTATAAAGGCTTGCTTGCATTCATGGAAGAAGGAATCGCCGAACGGCATATTCTCGTATGCCGAGAAGAGCACCCGAGAAAACTGAAGAACGGTGTTGAAATCCATCCTTGGGCATTTTTTCTCGAGCAGCTATGGAGCGGAAGCATTCTTTGAGAGAGACTGATCAACTTCGTGATTACAAGAACCTGTTGGCTTTCTAAAAAATAGAGTTCATTATCGGGCTGTTCGGAATAATCTCATTCCAAGCTTGGCGTTTCGTTATGCTTTTTCCCTTCGACCCACCGTCTGAACATCACCTTGGTCGATCGATTCATCTCCCTCATGAAGGAGCTGGTGTGTTTCCGCCGATAATAGAAGTCGGCGAGGGTCCCGGTGTTTTCATAGGGGAGGCTTTGGATCCTGCGCTTCTGCTCTTCGTGCTCGGCATAGGCATGTTCCATCTCTTTGAGGTGGGGTTCCCGGTAGGAGTCTTTCATGAAGATCGAGTCGACGGGACAGCGGGGAGTCTGTTTTACCGGGGTGTCCGCTTTGGGATATCCGAAGATGACCATCGCTGCCGGGATGACGTGACCTTTGAGATTCAACAGGCCGCTGAGCTCTTCGAAGTTCTCGATGACGTCACCGATGTAGCAGGAACCGAGACCAAGCGCTTCGGCGGCGATCACCGCATTTTGAGCGGCGATGATCGTGTCCTGAAGGGCGAGGTGGAGATCGCCAAGGCCGATCGGGCGGTAGGGAAGGTCATTCGCCCTTTCAACCGCTCCGCTTTCATGATAATAGTTCACCCACTTTTGAGCATCGGCGAGAAAGACCCACACCAGCGGGGCTTTGGCGATCATCGGCTGGTTGTCACAGATGACGGCGAGCTTCTCTTTCTTCTCTCGATCATCGACCTCGACGATCGAGTAGTACGCCATATTCCCCGCGGTAGGGGCCCTGAGGGTCGCCTCCTTGAGGGCAAGCAGAACTTCAGGCGGGATCGGTTTGTCGGAAAATGCCCGCAGCGAACGACGATTGTGTATCAGACGGAGTGTTTCATTCATGACGACAAGTATATGAAATAAGAACTGTTAGCGCTACCCAGATATACAATATGCCTCAAGTGTTGTATCATGAAGCACATGAGAAGCGTTAGGGTGTACCGCTACCGGTGGGTCATGCTGATCAGTCTTATCAACCTCGTCCTCGCCGGAAGCTTGCAGTGGCTCAATTTCGCCCCTGTGGGGCGAGTCGTAAACGCCTATTACCATGACCAGATCTATTTACGGTTCTTCAACCCGGTCGACCTTCTCTCTCTTACCTATCTGATCGTCTACGTTCTCTTCTCGGTTCCTTCCGGCTGGATCATCCGCAAGCTTGGAATGAGGGTCACCTATTGGATCGCATCCGGTCTGATCATCTTCGGAGCGATGACAAAAACCTTATACCTCTCCTCCTTCAAGACCGTCCTGTTCGGCCAAATTCTCCTCGGTCTCGCCCAGACATTCACGCTTACCAGCATCACCGAGACGACGGGTCGCTGGTTTCCGATCCGCGAGCGGGGGATGGCGGTGGGAATCATCCAGGCGAGTCAGTATCTCTCTCTGGCGCTCGTCATGATCCTTTCCCCCTCTTTTCTCGTCCGCTCCCAAAAGGGGATTGAACAGCTGATGAGGTTATGGGCGATGATCTCCATCGTCCTTGCCGCCGTCAGTGCGGCTCTCGTCCGAGAGCGACCTCCATCCCCCTCATCCACGTTCGAGCGAGAAGAGGAATTGAAGTTCGGCCAGGCTCTGAGCGCCGCATTCAGCCGTCGTTCACTCAGAATCCTCATCATGGAGTTCGCCACATCGTGGGCGGTTTTGATGACGGTCTTCATCAAGATCGATGAAATCAGTGAATTCCTGGGGTTTGTCGATTCCAACGGGATCCTGGCGGTGACGATGCTCATGTTCGGAATGGTTTCGGCAGTTATTATTCCTGCATTGAGCGACCGCTTCCGAAAACGCAAGGTGTTTTATACGTTCTGCGCTCTTACTGCGGTTCCGGGCAGTTTTCTGCTTTTGAGCGGCAATATCACGATCGCACTGATCGGAGCGGCGATCCTGGGCAGCGGGCTTTTGGCCTCAATTCCGATCGGCAGTCAATATGCCACCGAACTCGGGCATGGAATCAACGAAAAAGTCATCCAATCGATTCTTCAGTTTTTCAGCCAGCTTGCCACGATCGTCATCCTCTTTGTTACGACGATCATCAAAGAGCGATATCAGATGGTCCTGCCGGCCATCCTTGCCGCGATCCTGCTGGGAACCCTGATTGCGACATTCTTCATCAAGGAGAGCGAAGTGATCGTCACCGAAGATGAGCGCCTCAAGGCACTCATCGATCTGGAAAACGTTCAACACTGAGTTACGGTTTCTAAGGCAGAAGCCGATCGTTCCATCGGTCCTTCGCATACACCTTTTCCAGCGGCAGGCGCACCCGAGCACCGTGTTCGCTTTTAAGGTGGTGCTCCTTGAGATTGGAATCATCACCGGGATATCCGATGATTAACAGGGTCAGAAGCGTTTCGGAAGCGGGGATCTTCAAAGCTTCTTTTACCGCGTCGGCATTGAAGCCGGCGATTGGGTGGATGTACAACCCTTCAGAGACCGCTTGAGCCTGATAGGCCATCGTGGCCATTCCCGCTTCAAAGGGTGCGAACACCCGATTCCCGATGACGAGCGACCAGTCGTTGTTGGTCACGACGGCGGTGGCCGCCGGGGCTTTCTGGGCCCAGTAGTTACCGGGAGTGAGGGTACTCTTCACTTCTGCAAGAACGGCAGGGTCGGTGACGGTGATGAAACGCCATGGCTGGCTGTTGTTTGCCGACGGAGCGGTGACCGCCGCTTCGGCAAGGCGAGTAAGAACTTCTTCATCAATAGGTTTCGAATCGATGGCGCGATAGGCACGCCGCTCTAAAAATGGTGACAGTATAGGCATAATTCCTCCATGGTTGAATCAATATACTCAAGACCGAACGAATCGTCTGCATACAAAGACAGGGTCCGGAATTCCAGACCCTGCTATATGCATCTTGAATCGCTTAATCGAGTGGCGAGAAGTCGGACTTCGGTGCGCCACAGAGGGGGCATACCCAGTCCTCCGGAATATCGGCAAAAGCAGTTCCTGCTGCTACACCATTATCAGGATCGCCAACGGCCGGGTCATAAATATACCCACAAAGATTACATTCATATTGCTGCATCTCATTTCCTCCTGAAACCTAGCATACCGATAAAGTCAATTTCCCGCAAGAAGATTCGTCCGATAGCCGGTATTGGCGACAAAGAGCGGATAATGAAGTACACTGTGTTCATGAAGAAAACTTTGGTACAGTGGGGTGCCGGCAATATCGGCCGGGGATTGATCGGGCGCATATTTGCGACTCATCAATGGAACGTCCACTTCATCGATGTCGATCGACAGCTGCTTCAAGCGCTGCGACGGGAGGGTTCGTATACCGTGACCTGTGTAGATGAGCATACTCGGGAATCAATCGTCGTTACGCCCGCTCACCTGGTCGACGGCAACGATTCGAAAGCGGTCGTCGGCTCGATCGTTCGCTGCGACCTGTTGAGCCTCAGCGTCGGAAAGCATGTTCTCCCCCATATCGTGCCTCTTCTTGCCGAAGGTCTTGTCGCTCGATGGGAGATCGATCCCGAACGGACCTTGGATATCATCCTTGCGGAGAACGTCCTCAACGGAGCGCAGATGATGGAAGATCTCATACGGGGGCATCTCCCGAAGGAGTATCCGCTTGATACGCTTGCGGGCTTCATCCAGGCAAGCATCGGGACGATGGTGCCGCTGCGAGATCGCTCCAAATCCCTCGAGATCGACGTTGAGCCGTATAAGCAGCTCTTTCTCGACAAGGATCGCTTCAAGGGGAAGATTCCGGATTTTCCCGAAATCAGCGCGGTCTCCCCGATCGAAGCGTATATGGACCGCAAGCTCTTCATGCACAACCTCGGTCACGCCGCTGCCGCCTACATCGGCCACCTTCGCCATCCCGAGGCGATCCATCTCTGTGATGTCCTCAAAGACAGGGAGGTTTTCGAGGCCGTTCAAAACGCGATGGAAGAGGGTTCCGATCTCCTTCTTTCGCTTTACCCCGAAACATTCACCAAAGAGGATCTGCTTGAACACCGGGAGGACTTGCTGAAGCGGTTTCAAAACCCCGTCCTCAAGGACACGGTCTATCGAGTTGGAAGGGACCTGAAAAGAAAGCTGTCCTTCGACGACCGACTTTTGGGTGCAATGCTCAAAGCGGAGCGGCAAGGCACCTCCTATCGAGCGATCGCCGAGGCGTACGCTTCAGCGCTTCGCTTCGATGCGCGTGATGAGAAGGGAACGCTTTATGGGGATGATGAGGAATTCTTCCGGCAGACCAGAGACCTGTCGGTTCGCGAACGGATTCTCTTTGCTTCCGGTCTCACGAAAGAGGAGTTTCCATCCGGACTTCTTCAGACGATCGAGTCCTTCTATTGATAGATCGCAAGCACATCCTCAAGGCGTTTCATGAAGCGCCGCCGATAGTGCTCAGGGCCCAAAATCTCTACGGAATCACCGCATTGGATGATTCGCAAGGTGAGTTCGATCGAGTTCTCGACATCCATGTTGCAGATCCACGAACCGTCCTTCAGTTTCTCCAACTGGGGTTTGCCATGAATCAGTTTTCGAAACGCGTTCATCGCCGATCGTTCCTTCAGCTTGAGGCTGAGAGGGATCATGTCGATTGCATCGAAGATCTCCGGGGCATCGGGGAATTTGAAGGGTTTGAGGTTGTCGGGAATCGTGTAGGTCTCATCCAGGATCGTGGCGCTGGTGATCGTGGAGATATCGACGGTCACGATCTCTGTGGTATGCCTCAGCCGTCCGGTCACAGTTATGGGGTGCCGGGTTCCGTCGGTCTCTCTGAAGCCGATGAAATAGGGGGCAAGCTCGGTTTCGATCGAATCGAATCCTTTGAGCGACTGGACGATCCGAACGATCCTGCCGCTGACCCAGGAATCGATAAGGACCTCCAGGATGGCGTTGAACGCGCTGCTCTCTTTCTGGGCGATCAATTGCTTGTCGATCTGTTCGGCGAGCGAAACGATGTTTTCGCTGATCTTCGGAGCGTAGGAGCGCATGTTCATCGCGATTTTTCTGAGGCCTGATGCAAGATGGGGGTTCTGGTACTCACTGGTGTTGAGGAGCATCTCCGCCGAAAGGTTGATCGCAAGGCTCTCATAGACCGAGAGGGCATGCACCTCTTCCCCTTCCTTCGCCCGGATCTTCAACAGGTTGTTTTCTTCATAGAGGTCGATGTACTCTCCGAGCTTGTCGATGTAGCGACTGATCGTCGATCGGTGGACTCCGAGTCTGCGGGCGATTTCGGCCCGACGGAGTCCCTCGGGATGAGAATGGAGCAACAATTCTATCTGTGCAACACGTTCACCCTTCATGACACCCCCTTTTGCATCAAAATGCAACAAAACATAGGATAGTGTATCATAGGTTTGAGAAGCGGTAAACAGAATGCAACAAAATGTCGATGTCAAAAGAAGATGCTTGTGTTACGATGGAAGTGTAGTATCGTGAAAGGGAGGAGAATGAGAAACTGATGAAACGCAGCGAAATCAACCATTATATCGCCGAAGCGCTCAAGATCTTTGAAGAGCATCAGATCCATTTGCCGATTTGGGCTCATTGGAGCATCGATGATTGGAAAGAGAACAAAGCGAAGGCGAACGAGGTCTTTACCGCCCGGCTCGGGTGGGACATCACCGATTTCGGATGCGGGGCGTATGAACAAAGAGGCCTGTTCCTGTTCACGCTGCGCAACGGCGCTCCCCCGGTCTATGAGAAGCCGTATGCGGAAAAGTATATGATCGTCAAGGAAAACCAGGAAACGCCCCTTCACTATCACTGGAAAAAGCAGGAAGACATCATCAATCGAGGAGGCGGGGTGCTGGTGCTGGAACTCTTTGACTGCGACGACCGGGATCGACCCGTCGCCCGGGATTTGAAGATCCGGATCGACGGAATCGAAACGATCGTTCCCGAAGGGGAGCGGGTGTATCTAAAGAACGGTCAATCGATCGCGATGCCGAGGGGCCTGTACCATCGCTTCTATGCGTTGGAGGGGAAAGGATACGTCTTGGCCGGAGAGGTGAGCAGCATCAACGATGATGACGGAGACAACAGGTTCCATGAGGACCTTGGTCGATTCCCGACGATTGAAGAGGATGAGTTGCCGCTCCGCCTCCTAGTCGGTGATTATAAGACGTTATAAGGAGCGATCGGGTGAAGATTTCAGCAATCGGGTGTTGTTTGATTGATTATCTCTTTCATGAGGAGAGTTACTCGAAATCGGTGTTCAACGAGTATCGGAGCGTTGCTCCCGGCGACGGAGGGCTGCTCGTCGGCGGCTTGGTGTTCGGCGAGCAGCTCGCCGAGTTCACCGGATCGCCGTTCGATGCGCTGCTCCGGCGTCTGATTCCCCACCCGGAAAAAGGAATTGAAAATATCGGTGGACCGGCGATCATCTCTCTCATCCACGTCGCCCAGCTTCTGCATGACTCGCCCCACTCGTTCCACTTCCATGGCGTTGCCGGTGATGACACCGAATATCGGTTGGTCCGGGACCATATCGCCAAGACGGTAATCAATCCTCACTTTCTTGTCTTTGAGGGGGAACACACCCCGACGACCTATGTGCTGAATGACAGTCATGCCCACGGGGGAAAAGGGGAGCGCACCTTCGTGAATCTGCTCGGTTCGGCCGCTCACATCATCGAGGCGGATGTAAGCGATGATGCGTATCGAAGCGATATCGTCCTCTTTGGGGGAACCGCTCTGTGGCCGGCATTCCATACCCGGATCGATCAGGCTCTCCGCCGGGCCAAAGCGGAGGGGGCGCTGACGATCGTCGGCACGGTGTTTGATTTCATGAATGAGCATCGCTCATCGAGCGAGAGATGGCCGTTCGGACAAGAGAGCGGGTATCCGCTCGTCGACCTGCTGGTGTGCGACGCCTTGGAAGCGGAGCGGATGAGCGGCCAAAGGGACCTGGAAAAAGCCGCGGCCTTTTTCGACGAGGCGGGGGTTGGTGCCGGGATCATCACCCACGGATCGAAAGAGATCGTCGCCTGGTCCAAAGAGGAGAGTATCTTCGGGCACACCCCTTTGACGCGCTTTCCGGTCTGTACATATATCGATGAACTCTTGGAAAAAGATCCTTCGCTTCGCAAAGACACCACCGGTTGCGGCGATAATTTCCTCGGGGGAGTAATCGCCTCAATCATCGCTCAAGGGGCGAAACGGTGCAGCATGGTCGATACGATCAAACTCGGCGGCGCTTCGGGAGGATTCGCTCTGACCTATCACGGGGGGATGTTCCATGAAGCCTATCCGGGTGAAAAACGGAACTTGCTCGATCCTGTGCTCGCCGCCTACGGCGAGCAGCTCGGTGTGATATAATGATTCCATGGATGACCGCTTGATCAATGTGGAGATGCAGCTCACGTTCGCCCAGGAGACGATCGCGACCCTCGATGCAGTCGTGACGGAGCAGGGGATGGAATTACAGCGCCTGAAAACCGTCGTCGAGAAACTGGAGCGCCGGATCGTCGATCTTGTGGAAGCAAGTGAAGACGGCTCACAAAAGCCGCCGCACTATTGATTCAATCGGGCGAGTTCACTCTTTGCCGTGGTGTAGGAGCGAAGACCTCCGGTGAGGTTATACACCTCGGTGAAGCCGTTTCCCCGCAAAATCCGTTCAGCCAGGTATCCTCGCACCCCCATCGCGCACGTGATGACGATCGGCCTATTCCTCGGGACTTCGGCAATCCGTTTTCTCAAGGCCGTGTGTGGAATGTTGATCGCACCGGGGAGCATCCCTCCCGCCATCGTCTCCGTCTCGCTTCGGGGATCGAGGATGACCGCCCCTTGCTCGATGAAACGATCGACCTCTTTCCAGCTGATCGGGTTGGAAATCCCTTCAAGGGCGTTCATCCCGATGAACCCGACCATGTTTATCGGATCCTTGGCGCTGGAGAAGGGGGGAGCGTAGGCGTGTTCAAATTCGGCAAGATCGTACACCGTTCCCTCCATTCCGATGAACGCGCTGATCACGTCGATCCGTTTGTCGACACCCTCGTAGCCGACCGCCTGGGCGCCCCAGATCTTTCCGGTGGTCGGATGGAAAAGAATCTTCAAGCTCAAGGGGAGGCTGCCGGGGTAATAGTCAGCGTGACAGGATGTATGGGTGACCGCGCTCTTGTATGGGAGCTTCGAAGAAACAAGGGTCTTTTCGCTAAGGCCTGTCGAAGCGACGGTAAGATCGAAGACCTTTGCGATCGATGTGCCGATCGTCCCCTTGTAAGGTCTCTTGTTCCCGTCGATGAGGGCGTCGGCGAGCAGGCGCGCCTGTTTGTTCGCCGGACCGGCCAGCGGCACGGTGATCGAGTGGTCGGTCAGCGGACATGTGAAACAGATCGCGTCCCCCAATGCCCGAATGGAGGGGTCGCTGGTGGTGAAGTAGTCATCCACCACGATGGCTCCCGTCGAAGAAAGGACTATTCCGCTCTCCTTCAGGAAGGCCGTATCAGGCCGGACTCCGATGGAGAGGATCACCAGATCGGTTTCCAAGACCTTTCCGCTTTCCAATTCAACGAGAACCGCTCCGTCCTTCTCGCTGAAGCCTTTGACCGGATCTTTGAGATGGAGGGCGACCCCCTTGCTTCTCATGTGCTGTTGGACCTGGGCTGCGAAATCGTAGTCGATGACATTCATCACTTGGTCCAGCGCCTCGACAAGGGAGACATCAAACCCCCTGTGTTTGAGGTTCTCCGCCATTTCGAGGCCGATGAACCCGCCGCCGATGACCACCGCTCGTTTTGTTTCGCTTCGGTCGATCGAGGATTTAATCCGATCGATATCGCCGACCGACCGCAAGGTCATGATCGAGGGGTGATCGATGCCCGGAATCGGCGGGCGGATCGGGGTTGCCCCGGGGGAGAGGATCAGATGGTCGTATGCTTGAACATAGGTGGTGTCATTCTTGACATTGCGGACGGTGATCTTCTTTTGCGCCCTGTCGACGCTCACGACTTCGCTGTTGACCCGGGCTTCGACGTTGAGCACTCTTTTGAAGAGTTCGGGGGTCATCACGAAGAGGGACGACCGGTCCTCGATTACACCTCCCGCATAGTAGGGCAGGCCGCAGTTCGCAAAGCTGATGTGCTCGCCCCGTTCAAAGATGATGATCTCTGCCTGCTCATCCCGTCGTCTGAGACGGGCAGCCACTCCGGCTCCGCCGGCGACTCCGCCGACAATCAAATATGTTGCCATGGTTCCTCCTGGGTAAAGGCCAGTTCTTCGGGGACGTCGAGTTCACAACACTTGAAGGTCTGAACAAGCTCTTCACCCGCTTCCGTCAAACTTATTATCAGACTTCTTCGATCGGTGATCGAGAGGGTCCGTTGGACCAGCGACCGCACTTCCAGGCTGTCAATCACCCGAGTCAGGCGCGAAGGCGAGAGATTCAGCTCTTTCGCCAATGCCGAAGGCTCGGTGATTCCTTTCTCCACCGCACACAGAAGGAGAGCGTCATTGAAGGAGAGACCCGTTTCATCCTTCAACTGCTCTTCAAAGGAGCGCAGGGCACTTTGAAGGCGGCGTATAGCACATAGATTGAGCATCTGAACCTCCAAGTAGTTTTATTTGTAAATAATTGCTTTAGACAACTATAATGATGTCCGCCCGCTTTGTCAACGCCCTTTATAATAACCTTATAGGTAAACAATACACATTTAAATCAACGCTCTCATCAATCTCCTATCAATAATCATATATCTACTATGGGGATAGCCATTTTCTCTTGACTATTATTTCGTAATCCTTCATGCTGACCCTAAGGTTGTTCTAGATATTGTTGCAAAGCAGTGTCGGGAAGAAGCCACTGAGTTGCTTCCTTGTTGTACTTCTAGATTTACACCGGATGGAAAACAATATGTAGGACACCAAGGCGTGTTGCTTTTTGCGTTTGCAATCACACCAATATGGTCGATGGTCATTCCCAGCTATCGGCCATTTTTTATGTAAGCGGTTACATCCGCAAAAAAGGTGTATCATTCGGCTGATTCCTAGTATAGTACGGGTATGAAAACAATCCTTTGTTATGGTGATTCCAATACCCGTGGATCAAACCCCGGCGGGGGGCGATGGGAGTATGGCAAGCGATGGCCGGGAATCCTGTCTTCCCTGTTGGGAGACGAGTACTATGTCATCGAAGAGGGACTTGGCGGACGGACCACCGTCTTCGACGATCCGTTCGAGGAAGGACGAAACGGTAAAACTTATCTTCCCGTCGTGCTGGCGACTCATCAGCCGATCGATCTGCTCATCATTTCCCTTGGAACCAATGACATGAAGCGGTTTTTTGGCACCGATGCGCGGATCATCGCCCGAGGAATCGAAGCGTTGGCGGATGTCGCCAAGACCTTTGACGTCAAACAAATCATGGTGGTCTCGCCGATTCATGTCGGAAAGAAGATCGAGGAGACGATCTTCGCCGGCTTCACCAGGGAATCGGTCGAGATCAGCCATCGGATGAGCGAACGGGTGAAGGCGATGGCCGAGCGCGAAGGCCTCATCTTCTTCGATGCGGCAACGGTAGCCGCCCCCAGTGAAATCGATCAGCTCCATATGGACTGGGAAAGCCACCAAAGTCTGGCCGAGGCGTTGAAAGAGGTGATTACCCGATATCTCTGAACCAACTCAAGGGGCGCGGCTGCCAGCCAATGATCGCTCAAGACGCTGTTCGGAGTTGAGAATGAAGGGCTTGAAGCAAGCGATAGGGTGGAGGAGTTCTCGGAACTACAGGTATGTGAGGTTATGTATTAAGTTTGTATTGGGAGTCTTTAAGCAATTTTTCCACGACTCTGAAGGTTTCATCAGGATTGTAATCAACAGCAAGAAGAGGGAGTGTGCTGAGTGAATAGATCGAGTTGTGGCTGGCTTTTTGGGCGAGTTGATAATCTAAAAGTAGTTGATAATCGATTTCCCGCTTGCAAGAAGTGATTTTTTTTGCCTTTACATAATGGTGCCAAATGATGAATGCAAGTTCTTTAGAGGTAATACAACTTTTGTTGAAACAAGTTGAAAGGTTTATTGAGCGTTTGTAGTCTTTCCCAGAAAAGCCTTCAAGACTTACACATCGCTCAAAGAACGCATAATCAGGTAGCGGGGCATGAAGATCATAGTAGGCTTCAACCATCGGATAGTTGATATACAGCTTCCCTTGATCGGTTTCATTGTCGAAAACATTCAGAAGATCTTTTATGACTTCGTCTGAATATTTTTGATGGTGCGGTTCATAGTCGAAAACAAGATAAATGGCACTAAAAGCATCTCTTGAAAGAACGTTGGAGGATAGCTTCAATCCTTTTTCTGCTCGTAAGAACGAAACAAGATTATCATATTCACCATTGCGATATGCTTCGTATAACTCATAAATAGAATTGGCAAATGGATGAATATTGTAATCTGATCCGATAAGCGACAAAATTCCATGGGTGGCACTACCTAAAATTCGTGGTTCGGCAACTTGTCCCTCAACAACAAGAAGAATAGATTTCTTATTCAAATTCGCCCCCAAGCATCATTTTCTCCAAGTTATGACCTATGCGAATCGTTTTTTTTGTTGAATCGGCCAAGCTTCTTATTTTCCCCTTATCAAGAATTACACAACAATCAGGGCGGACGAGTTCGTTGTCCAGCAAAAGTGTTGTATGGGTAGTGAGAACTGACTGAAAATCTATGCGTTTATTAATATAACGAAGGATATTTGTTGCTACCTCATAATGGTAGAAGGCATCAAATTCATCCAAAAATACAAATGATATTGGCTCCTTTCGGTTCATCCAGAAGAAGAAAAGCCAGAGACTGAGCGTTCCTGTCGAGGCAACGAAATCAAATCGAGCAGTAGCGTTTTTATATTTTACTCCAATTACGGTTCTATCGCTTTCTGAAATCGTGCATAAGGAATATGATTGTCCTAATGCACGAAGAAAGTTCTCAAACTCATTCAACAGTTCATTTTTAATGATAAACTCATGGAGATCTCCGGCGTTAGGATCCTGTCCCATAAACTCATTCGATCTGAGGCTTCTAAACCAAAGCATATTTTGAACAAAGGCAAAGAGCTGCTTAACGGGGCTATGGTCAGGCCAATATAACGTATTGTTGAAGATAAATTTCAGTGCCGAGACTTCGGTATTTCTTTGGGTCAGATTGATATGTTTGGCTTCTGAAATATCATTGGAGAATTTGCCTGTTTTATAGTTATATTTAAATATAACCTCTTCATTGAATTGGAGTTCTTCATTCAGAAGCTTTCGTTTAGAATCTTTAGAATAGCGATACGTTACAATCTGATTATCAAATAAAAATTCGTAGCTAAAAAAAATTTCCTCATCAATATAATCACCATTGATGTAGTATGCATACAAGGGATTGTCTCTTCGGTTATCTGTAAGGTGCGTGGTAATGTCCATCATAGCCGCGCCGAAATTACTTTTACCGGAGTTGTTTGGCCCATACATGAGCATTTTGTTAATCAAACCGTTTTTAAGTAAATTGGTATTGAACTCATAATCTCGCTTGTTTGAAAAATCCAATACCACTTCATTATGAAAGTTTTTAAAATTTCGGACAGAAAATCGTTTAATCATGATATACCCACCTCTCATGTATGTATAATAGCACTGGTGTATAAACAATGCAATATTAATGTAATTAAATTACACATAAGCTGTCAAATAATTTCTGTTGTTTTTGGAGCAATAAACGAGTACAAGAAAAGCTTGGTCGAGGTGTTGAAAAACGTAATTACCCGATATCTCTAAACCAGCTTAAAGGAGCGCAGCTGCCGGCCAATGATCGCTCAAGAAAGGACAGAGAAACATCACCGGTGTAGGAACTTTGAGGAAGGTGAACATATTCTCAAGGCCCGCTTCAGATCCGATTGTCGATGGCGATAGCTTACGATCATATGTTAATGATAATCTAGCCTATCTCCGTCTCGACGTAATGTTTCGCTTGCTTCTTGATCTTCTTCAGCTCGAGTTTTTCCGCTTTGAGCCACTCCTTCTTTCCGATGAGGGCTACTTGTTCAACGGGCTTGCCCCTGATGAATTGGGTGATCGCGCTCTGCGCTTCATCCGTTCCGGCCGCTTTCGGATAGGCGAAGAATCCGTGGAGCCCTTTCTTCACCTCGAGATATTTGACCGGGGTGTCCGCCGAAGCGAGCGCATCGGCATACAACACGCCGTCATCCCGAAGAGGATCGTACTCCGCTCCGATGATCAGCGTGGGGGGGAGGCGGCTGTGGTCTTTGGCGAGCAGCGGCGAGAAGTTCGGATCGAGCGTGTCTTTCGGTTCGCGCTGGTAGTTGTGGATATAGAACGCCATCTGTCGATCGGTCAAGGTGGGGGAGTCTTTATACTTTGCGTAACTGGCGGTCCGCATCCGGCCGTCGGTAATCGGGTAGATCAGGACCTGGCCTTCGATCGCAGGTCCTTTGCGATCCCGCGCCAGACGGCTGACCACCGCGGCCAGGTTTCCTCCGGCGCTGTCGCCGACGAGGAAGATTCGATCGGGGTCGTTCTTCCAATAGCGGCAGCCGGCGGTGGCCCACAGAAGGGTGTTGTAGCAATCTTCGACGGCGGTCGGAAAGCGGTGCTGAGGCGCAAGGCGGTAATCGACGGAAAGAACCGTGGCTCCGGTGACATCGGCCAGGTGGGCGCAGATGATGTTGTAGAGATCCATGTTCCCCCACACCCAGCCGCCACCATGGTAGTAGATGATCAGGGGCAGCAGGTCGCTGATTCCCCGCGAACCCTCTTTTTCATACAGGTAGCCGGTGACTTTTCCATCGTCGACGGGAATCACGAACGTCTTGGTGGTGATGTTTCGCGCCGGTCTTCCGAACAACCGGCGAATCAGCATGTTGGAGGGAAGGAACACTCCGTTCAGCTGGGCGATCCGATCAGAGGTCAATTCATCCGGATCCCAAGCGGTATTCTTTTTCACCAACTTCAGCAATCGCCTCATTCGTCGAGGCACATCATACTCGGTCATCGTGAATTCATCGTAGACCATCTGAATGGACTCTTCAAGAAGCATTCATCAGTTGTATTGGCAGGAAAGAGGAGGGTATACTGTCCCCATATGAAGACGTACACTCGATTTGGATATGATTTCATCACGGAGCCGTTCCTTCCCGAGGGCAAGGATGAGTACTATCTTCGCTTTGAACAGAACAACAAGGACCCTGATTCATACCGGAATCTGAGAAGCGATGAGATCGCCATCCTCAGGAGCAATCTGAACCACAGTCCCAACTGGGACAATCTGCTCGTCAGAGATCCCTTCGATCCGCGATTGATTCGAAACAGCGAATTCTACGGCCTCGTCCGGCTCGGCACGGTTTCAATGGGAACGACGAGTTTCCATGACTTCACCGTCCCTGTCGGCATCGTGAACTCCCGGATCGTCAGCTGTGATATCGGAGATTCCTGCTCGATCATGGAGTGCACCTACTTAAGCCACTACATCATCGACGATGAGGTGGTGCTCTATCGGATCGGGGAGATGCAGAGCACCAACCACGCGAAGTTCGGCAACGGCATCGTGAAGGACGGAGAAGATCCCGAGGTCCTCATCACCATCGATGTCGTCAACGAGGCGAAAGGTCGGAGCATCCGACCCTTTGACGGAATGATTCCCGCCGATGCGTTTTTGTGGTCGACGTACCGCGAAGACCGGCTGCTTATGCAGCGGTTCAACGAGCTTACCGACAAGGTTCTCGATACCAGAAGAGGATACTACGGGTTCGTGGGAAGGAAGACCGTCATCAAATCGTGCGACACGATCAAGGATGTTTGGATCGGAGAGGGGGCGTACATCAAAGGAGCCAACAAGCTGAAGAACCTGACGATGCGATCGACCCTTGCCGAACCGGTCCAGATCGGCGAGGGGGTCGAACTGGTCAACGGAATCATCGGTTCGGGGTCCCGGATCTTCTATGGATCCAAGGCGATCCGCTTCGTGATGGGGGACAACTCCAACCTCAAATACGGCGCCCGGTTGATTCACTCCGTG
>Ga0116183_1003202_pt1 | contig 16806 bp, 13 predicted proteins | sample AD_UKC078_MetaG_FD_89753 | JGI IMG/M metagenome (GOLD analysis project Ga0116183, IMG submission 89753) | Active sludge microbial communities of municipal wastewater-treating anaerobic digesters from USA - AD_UKC078_MetaG | ecosystem: Engineered > Bioreactor > Anaerobic > Digestate | place: USA... | reverse complement strand
GATCGCGCAAGTCCGGGAAATACTGATCCACCTGCACCGGCATCAGCATGCCCTTGTAGATGATGGTTCTGGTGGAAATGCTGCTGACGTACCAGTAGCTGTCGACCTGCGTGTCGCGGATTTCGTGGATGGCCCGCTGGTTGATCAGATACAGCTTGCGGTTGAATTCTTCCTCACTGCAGGCCGGGTCGCAGGGGGCCAGGAAAAGCTGTCGCACCAGTGGCTCTGCTGCCCTAGCGCTCTCGCCCAGTGAAGAGTTATCGGTGGGCACTTCGCGCCAGCCGAGGATTTTGGCCTGTTCTTCCTTGATGATGCGTTCCAGCACATGCCGTGCGCTTTTGTTCTCGGCGGCGTGCGGGGAGGTAAAGATCATGGCCACGCCGTATCTGCCAGGTTCGGGCAGTTCGAAACCTAGTTTTGCGCAAGCCTTGTGCAGGAATTCGTCCGGAAGTTGCATCAGTATGCCGGCGCCATCACCGGTGTTGTGCTCGCTGCCGACAGCGCCGCGGTGATCAAGGTTGATCAGGATGGTCAGGGCCTGCCTGACGATCTCGTGCGATTTCTGTCCCTTGATGTTGGCTACGAATCCGACGCCGCAGGCATCGTGTTCAAACTGCGGATCGTATAATCCCTGCTTTTTTGGAAGTCCGATTGTTTTCATTTTGTAACCTTTGTTTGATTGGAGTTGTACTTTGCAAACAGCGTGTAAATGCGTTTTTTGAACCGATAGTTCAGATCGGTGCAGGCCGGTAATTGCAGTGAACGTGCCAATTTCGATTGTTGTGGTTTTTGTGGCCGTCCGAAGTTACGGTTTGGTGAGTAGAAACAGGTTGTTGGGTGTTTGAAAGTCTTGTTTCTGATGCGAGTTCAAGGTGGTTGTGTGGCTATTCTTGGGCAGGTAAATACTCGATGTGTTTTTATGAAACACGAAAGTGTTACACAAATAACGGTCTCTTTTTTGCGGGACGCGGCGGTTCGGGTCTTGTTGCAGGATGACGACTATTGCAAAAAGCAAAACATATCCTCTCTCCCTTGTGGAATAGGGGCCGGGAGATGGTGTGTCACAAAATCAGCAGGTTGCAATCCTTGTCCCCCCCCACAGCCCGCTCCCATAAAGGCAGGGGAAGTCTGATTCCAGGTTATTTGCATAAGGTCACGCTGGTAAAGGATTTAAATGGTCTAAGATTTGTGGTATGTATGCCCTCTGAAAAATTGTGCAGGTCTGGCCCGTCCTCTGGCAGGTGATGACTCGCCGGTTTGTTTATCCATCATTTCGGGAGGTTTTTTGATGCAGGAGATTACTGATACCGTTGGCGGTCTGCTTGACCGGATGGCGCATAGCTATCCGGATAACGAGGCACTGGTATATCCGGAGCTGGGACTGCGTTACACTTACAGCCGTTTCAATCATGTCTGCCGTCAGGTTGCCAAGGGGCTGCTGTCCATCGGTGTAAAAAAGGGCGACCATGTTGCCATCTGGGCCAATAATGTGCCCGAGTGGGTCATACTGCAATTTGCCACGGCCAAGATCGGCGCCGTGCTGGTCACGGTCAACACCAGCTACAAATCCTCCGAGCTGGAGTATGTGCTCCGGCAGTCCGATTCCACCACGCTGTTCATGGTCAGATCGTTCAAGGGCTTTGACTATGTGCAGGCGCTTTACGAAATGCTGCCTGAGCTTCAGTCCGATCCGGATAGTCCGCTAAGCAATCCGTCACTGCCGTTCCTGAAACGGATTGTATTCATTGGTGTGGATACACCGCCAGGCATGTTGGCTTTTAATCAGCTGACAGAAGCGGGCAGCCAGATCCCGGATGCCGGTCTTGCCGCTGTGGAGTCTACCCTGGACTGCCATGACACGATCAATATGCAGTACACCTCCGGCACCACCGGTTTTCCCAAAGGGGTCATGCTGACCCACTACAATGTTGTCAACAACGGTTTTGCCATCGGCGAGTGCATGAAATTCACCGAAAAGGACCGGCTCTGCATCCCGGTGCCGTTTTTTCACTGCTTCGGCTGTGTGCTGGGGGTGATGGCCAGTGTGACCCACGGCTCCACCATGGTGCCGGTGGAGACCTTTGATCCGCTCAAGGTGCTGCAGGCCATCGAGTCCGAGAAGTGCACTGCGGTGCATGGCGTGCCGACCATGTTTATTGCCGAAATGGAGCATCCCGAGTTCGGCAGGTTCGACCTTTCCAGCATGCGTACCGGCATCATGGCCGGTTCGGTCTGCCCGATCGAGGTGATGAAACGGGCGGTCCGGGACATGCATGTGACCGAGATCACCAGTGTCTACGGCCAGACCGAGGCCTCACCCGGCATCACCCAGACCCGCACGGAAGACCCGATCGAGTTGCGGGTTGCCACGGTTGGCCGCGCCCTGCCGGGGGCCAAGGTCAAGATCGTCGACATCGAGACCGGAGGAACATTGCCGCCGGGCAGGCAGGGGGAACTGTGCGCCCGGGGTTATATGGTCATGAAGGGCTATTACAAGATGCCGGAAGAGACCGCCAAGGTGATTGACGCAGACGGCTGGCTGCACACCGGCGACTTGGCGATCATGGATGAAAACGGCTATTGCAAGATCACCGGCCGCATCAAGCAGATGATCATCCGCGGCGGCGAAAACATCTATCCCAAGGAAATTGAGGAGTTCCTCTACACCCACCCCGGCATCTCCGACGTGCAGGTCTACGGCGTGCCGGATCGGGTTTACGGCGAGCAGGTCATGGCCGCCATTATTCTCAAAGACGGCGTGCAGATGACCGAGGACGAGGTCAAGGCCTTCTGTAAAAACCGCATCGCCAATTACAAGATCCCGGTTTACATCCGCTTTGTGGATTCCTTTCCCATGACCGCCTCGGGCAAGATCCAGAAATTCAAGATGCGCGAGATGGCGATCAAGGAGCTGCAACTGGAGGAAGTGGAACAGAAGTAGCTGGTGGGGTTACAGTAAAACAAAAAATCGGGACTGGGGACTGGTAAAATCAAACCAGAAAAGCTTGTCTCACGCGGAGCCGCAGAGGGCGCGGATCAAGGCGATAAGCCAGTACTGGTGACTGGGAATTATTCTGGTTTTTTCTTGGGTTTTTCCGGGTAGTATTTTTCCATACATTCAGGGCATATGCTGTGACTTATATCTGCTTCGGAGTGCCTGTGAATATAGACATCAACCTGCTCCCAGTAGCCTGTGTCATTACGAACCTTTTTGCAAAAAGAGCATATGGGCAATATGCCCCTTAATGTCTTGATCTCTGCCAATGAAGCTTCAAGCCGCTTGATAAGCTCTTCTCGCTCTTTTGCGGCCCTGTTCCTCTCGGTGATATCGCGGCAAATGCAGAATATCAGCTTCTTGCCCCTGTATGTGGCGCCGTTGTTGCTGAGTTCCACGTCTATGATGGTGCCATCTTTACGGCGGTGTTGTGTCTCGAAGTGGGCACCAGTCCTGTCAACGGTATTGATCAACTCCAATATCTGCTCTTTTTTTAAGTGGGCGTCCCAGTCCCATGTGTGAAGCTGGTATATTTCCTCTATCGAATATCCCAGCATTTCAGCAAATTGCTGATTGGCCTCATAGACCTTGGCGTTTTGGTCAAGGATGACGATCCCATCCCTTGATTCATCAATCAGAAGCCGCCACCAGTTGATTTCATCACTGGCCATCAGTTTGCTTTTATTGAACTGGATTTCAATCTGTTCCAGCTCATGAACCCTTTTCTCCAGCTCTTCATAGGTCGGTTTTTCAGACATGGCGTCTCCTTTGCTCCCAAAAGCATATGACTTGCCATTGGCAGACTCGGCAGTCTTTCTGTTTGAGATGTCGGCAAGAAGATGAATGACACTGTTGTGGATAATTATACCTCTAAATAATATCAGAAATTGAAAATGACGCTTTCTGCAGAAGGCAGGCAACAGCAGCCTATATGCGAAAATCTGTAAAAAGCAGGGGTCGTTCATGTGGTTGATGGACAGGTTTCGATAAAAAATATTAAACCGGCTTTGAAGTGCTATTATTTTAGGCTATGATTGGACTGTTTTCTGAAACTAAAATCCTGACGGAGGTTTCAAATGGGGATCTGGGATAAGCTTAAGGGCGAACTGATAGACATAGTCGAGTGGATTGATGACAGTCAGTCAACACTGGTTTACCGTTTTGAACGCTACGACAACGAGATTAAATACGGCGCCAAGCTGGTGGTGCGGGAAGGCCAGATGGCGGTTTTTATCAACGAGGGGCAGCTGGCCGATGTGTTCAAGCCGGGCACCTATACCCTGGAGACACAGAACCTGCCGATCCTGACCACCCTGAAAGGGTGGAAATACGGCTTCTCCAGCCCGTTCAAGGCCGAGGTCTATTTCTGCAGTACGCGCCAGTTCACCAACCTGAAATGGGGCACCCCCGGGCCGGTGACCATGCGTGACCAGGAGTTCGGGCCGGTGCGTGTGACCGCCTTCGGTATTTACTCGATCAAGCTCAAGGATCCGGCGGTGTTTATTCGCGAGATCGTCGGCACCGACGGTAATTTCACAACCGAGAAGATCGAGGATAACCTGCGCGGCAAGATCGGCACGCGCATCAAGGAGGTTCTGCCCGATGCCGGCATACCGGTGATTGATCTGGAGAGCAAGGTCAGTCAGCTGGGAGAGACCCTGCGCAGCAGAATCGCCCCCGGTTTTGAGGGTTTTGGCCTGGAGATTACCGAGGTGCAGGTACAGGACGTGGGGCTGCCGGAAGAGGTGGAGCGTGCCATTGACAAGGCTGGAGCCATGCGGGCGATCGGCAATATGCAGACCTATACCCAGTATGAGACTGCCAGCGCGATCAAGGATGCGGCCAATAATCCTGGCGGTCTGGCTGCTGCCGGTGTGGGTGTGGGCATGGGTTTCGGCATGGGCGGTCAGATGGCCGGTGCCATGGGGGGCATGTTTAATGCCCAGACCCAGCCCGCCGCCGCGCCTGCCGCGCCGCCGCCGCTGCCGCCACAGTTGCAGCTTTTTGTCGCCCTGAACGGCCAGCAGGCCGGCCCCTTTGATGCAGCGGCCCTGCAGCAGATGGCCCAGTCCGGTCAACTGACCCGTGAAACCCTGGTCTGGAAACAGGGCATGGCCGGCTGGACGGCTGCCGGGCAGGTTGGGGAGTTGGCGTCGGTCTTCGGCACAGTGCCACCGCCGCTTCCGTAGTGTTGGCAACCGCATGGCGAACTTGAAGCAGCAGAATGCGGATGATGAGGTGACCCATGACTGAAGGCAGCAATGCAAAAACTTTCCCCTGTTCTTCCTGCGGCGCCAAGCTGGAGTATTCGCCCGGCAGTTCCGCGCTTAAATGCCCGTATTGCGGACAGAATAACGAACTGCCCAAGGTGGATGCGGACGTGGAGGAACTGGATTTCTACGACTATTTTGCCCGGGCCTCCGAGTCGGAGGAGTCGGAAGAAAAGCAGGTGGTCAAGTGCTCCTCCTGCAACGCCGAGTCCACGGTCGAGGGTCATATCTCGCTGGACAAGTGTCCCTTCTGCGGTTCGAAGCTGACTGCCAAGGCCCGCAGCAGCAGGCTGATCAAGCCCGGAGCCGTGCTGCCGTTCAAGGTTACCCGGGAACAGGCGGCGAGCAGTTTCCGTACCTGGCTGGGCGGGCTGTGGTTTGCCCCCGGCGATCTGAAGCGACAGGCCGGAACGCTGGATGGTATTGCCGGCATGTATCTGCCCTACTGGACCTACGATGCCGACACCAATACGGTTTACAACGGCGAGCGGGGTGAGAACTATTACGAGACCGAGTACTACGAAGACCGTGATTCCAACGGCAATCCGGTCACCCGCACGCGCCAGGTGATGAGGACCCGCTGGTACAGCGCCAGCGGAGAGGTGAGCAACAATTTTGACGATGTGCTGGTGCTGGCCGGTCGCTCACTGCCGGAGGATATCATCCGCTCTCTGGAACCGTGGGACTTAAAGAACCTGGTGCCGTATCAGGACGAGTACATGAGCGGTTTCAGGGCCGAGGCCTACCAGCTGGATCTGGGGGCCGGTTTTGAATCGGCCAAGGCGATCATGGATACTGAGGTGCGGCGCACCATCGAAAGGGACATCGGCGGTGACCAACAGCGCATCCACGCCGCCCGAACCCAGTACGACAACATCACCTTCAAGCATGTGTTGCTGCCGGTCTGGATCAGCGCCTATCGCTACCGGGGCAAGACCTTCCGCTTTATTGTCAACGCCCGAAACGGGCAGGCCCAGGGGGAACGCCCCTGGTCGGCTGTCAAGATCGCGCTGGCGGTCACGGCCCTGGTGATTGTGCTGATTATTGTTGCCATGCTTTTCAGACATTGAACCCGGATACCCAACATTGGAAAGGAATTGTTCTCATATGCGCCTGACACCTGCTGCAGAGCTGGAAAGACGTTACCAAAGACTTCAGGAACTGATGGCCCGTGAAGGGTTTGATGCCGTAATCATTGTCCAGAATGCCGACCTGTATTACTTCGGCGGTACGGTTCAGAATGGCGGCATCTATGTGCCTGTGGAAGGCAAGCCGATCTACATGGTGCGCCGCGAACTGGGCCGTGCTCGCGATGAGTCCGGGCTGGAACAGGTGGTCCCCTATGGTTCTCCGAAGGATATCCCGGCCCGGCTGGCCGAATGCGGTTATCCCCAGCCGGCCATTATCGGACTTGAGCTGGATGTGCTTCCTTACATGTTTTATGAACGTTACCGCAAGGTATACCCGCAGGCGCAGTTCAGGGATGCCACGCCGCTGATCAGGATGGTGCGGATGATCAAGTCCGATTATGAGATCGATCTGTTCAGGGACGGCGCTGACCAGGTGGAGGCCATCTGTCAGCGTGCCCGCCAGGTGATCCGCGCAGGCATGACCGAGCTGGAGCTGACGGCAGAGCTGGAGCTGGTGGCCCGCCGCATGGGGCATGCCGGTTATATGCGTATGCGGGCCTTTAACGGCGAGATGATCTTCGGCCATGCCTTTTCCGGCATGGAGAGCGCCTATCCGGCTTACACCGATACCCCGCTGGGGGGCAAGGGGCTAAATCCTGCCTTTGGTCAGGGGGCCGGCCAGAGTGTGATCAAACGGGGCGAGCCGATTGTGGTGGATTTTTCCGGCAGCGCCCATGGTTATATGGTGGACCAGACCCGCATGTTTGCAGTCGGGCAGGTGTCCGACCGGATCCGCAGGGGGTATGACGCCATGCTCAAGGTGCAGCAGCGCATGCAGGAGGTTGCCGTGCCAGGCACCCCCTGGGGGCAGGTCTACAGTGAGTGCCTTACCCTGGCCCAGCAATTGGGTTATGCTGACAGTTTCATGGGGGCGGCTGGCGCACAGGTGTCTTTCATCGGACATGGTGTCGGCATCGAGATCGATGAGTATCCCTTCCTGGCCCGCGGTTTTGACAATATGCTGCTGGAAGAGGGGATGGTGTTTGCCTTTGAACCGAAGCTGGTTTTTCCTGACGAGGGGGCGGTTGGTATTGAAAACACCTTCCATATCAGCCGCGACGGCCTGAAGCAGCTGACCTATTCCAGCGAGGAATTTGTGATTCTGGTCGGGTAGGGTGGTCTGTTTTTTTCTACCATGTCTTGATTTTTATTTGATTTGGAGGAGGGAGTGCATATGAGCCTGAAACGAACGCTGAAAGCCAAGATTGAGGAAACGCGCCCCAGGGTGCAGAGACTGCTCAAGGAATACGGCACTGTCAAGATCGACGATATCACGATCGAACAGAGCCTGGGGGGAGCCAGGGATATTCCCTGTCTGGTGAGCGACATCTCCTACCTTGACCCGCACGAGGGGATCCGTTTTCGCGGCAAAACCATCCCGGAAACCATGGCGGCCCTGCCCAAGGCACACGGTTCGGTTTATCCGACTGTCGAGGCGTTCTGGTATTTCCTGCTGACCGGGGAAATCCCAAGCGAGGAAAATGTGCAGGACGTGCTCTATGACTTCAAGGGACGCGCCAATGTGCCCTATTATGTGTTTGATGTAATCAGGGCCCTGCCCAAGGGCACACACCCGATGGTGATGCTTTCCAGCGCCGTGCTGGCCATGCAGCGCGACTCCAAATTCGCCCGTTACTACAATTCACCCCGCTTCAACAAGACAGATGCCTGGGAATACATGTATGAAGATGGCAGCGACCTGGTGGCCAGGCTGCCGGAAATCGCCGCCTTCATCTATCGCTACCATTACAAGAACTGTGATATCATCACCACCAATCCGGAACTGGATCTGGGGGCGAACTTTGCCCATATGATGGGTATCGCACCGCCCTATGACGATGTCTCCCGCATGTATTTCATCGTTCATGCCGACCACGAATCCGGCAATGTCTCGGCCCATACCACCCACCTGGTGGCCTCGGCGCTTTCCGACGCGTATTATGCATATTCTGCTGGCCTGAATGGTCTGGCCGGGCCGCTGCACGGTCTGGCAAGTCAGGAAGTGCTGCGCTGGATCATGGGGTTCCAGAAAAAGCTCAATGGCGAGGAACCCAACAAGGATAATGTCTCCAGGGCGCTCTGGGATACCTTGAATGCCGGCCAGGTTGTGCCCGGTTATGGCCATGCCGTGCTGCGTGTCACTGATTCACGCTATGTGGCTTTGCGGGAGTTCTGTCTCAATACCCCCGGCCTGCGGGACGACCCGCTGTTCAAGCTGGCCTCGATCCTCTACGAAACCGCGCCCGGTGTGCTGACCGAACATGGCAGGACCAAGAATCCCTGGCCGAATGTGGATGCCCAGTCCGGCATTATCCAGGCCTATTTCGGTGTCAGGGAGTATGACTTCTATACCGTGCTGTTTGCAGTGGGACGAGCCATGGGCACCATGGCCAACATTACCTGGGATCGGGCGCTGTCCTATCCGCTGGAGAGGCCCAAGTCGGTTACGCTGGACCTGCTGGAAAAGTGGGCGCAGTCCGGCGGAAGGAAGTAAGGTACATGAATGAAAAGGGGAGCCTTCGGGTTCCCTTTTTTATTGGCTTGCATTTTTCCTGCTTGCAAAACAGAAAATGTAGTGTATAAAAAAGATAATATTGGTCTTGTTTGTGTCTGATAGTAGATGCAAACAGGAACAGATCACACTTCAGGAGGAGAATACGATGCCAAAACTACTTGAAATCTACAAATGCGAACACTGCGGAAATATTGTCGAAGTTGTCCATGCCGGTCCTGCACCGCTGGTATGCTGTGGCAACCCGATGAAGCTGATGGTGGAGAATACCGTGGATGCGGCCAAGGAAAAACATGTGCCGGTGATCGAGGTGTGTGAGGATTATGTCCAGGTGTCGGTTGGCAGTGTTGCCCATCCGATGGAGGAAAAGCACTACATCGAGTGGATCGAGCTGATTGCCGACGGCAAGGCTTACCGTCAGTTCCTCAAACCGGGTGAAGAACCCAAGGCGCTTTTCCGGATCAAGGCTGAAACCCTGAGCGCCCGCGAGTACTGCAACCTGCACGGGCTGTGGTCCGCAAAATAAGCTTCTGCGAAAGTGCCGTATTCTTTCAAGGCCTGCGCGTTAAAGCGCAGGCCTTTTTTCTTCCAAGTTGTTGATATTCATGGTATGAAGTCCCGACCAGTTTTGCCACTCCCGGATGCATGGATTAAGTATCAATGGAAAATAGCCCCGTCGGTTCCCCGGAACCGCATATCCGCATTGTTGAAGATGTCAGCGAGTCGCTGATTGTCCGTGATCTGCTGCGGTTGATCAATGCCGAGCCTCAGACCTCACTGGAACTGCTCAATTATTATCAGGAAGTGCCGGTCAGCGCCCCGCTGACCATTCTTTATGCCTTTGGAGACACGCTGTTCTGTCGGACGTCTGATTCGCAGACCCGCGTGGTTCAGGACGTCAAAAGTACACTGATCCGTGCTAAAGATTTACGCCATCCGGTCTATGCCCGTGCGCTCTACCATCAGGAAACTAATGAGCTTGAGCTGTCCGGTTTTGCGTATGTGGAGGTGTTGCCGGAGCGGCGCGCTTCAATCCGTGTGCGCATGAAGGGGCTGTTCCAGGTGGTGATCGAGGCCGGCAAGAACCGTTTCAGCGGCCGTTTGCGCGTGTTGTCGCTGCATGGCTGTGCTGTTGAAATATCCGACCGGCAACTGTTGGAAAATTTCACATTTTTCTACCTGAACATGGAGATGCCGTTCAGTACCTTCAAGGGCAAAAACACGGCTCGGGTCATGGCCCGGCTGCTCAGGGTCGATCAGCTGGAGCGATGTGCCCAGTGCATCTTCATGTTTGAACACGACAACACCACCGAAGACCAAGTCGGCCGACTGTTGATGCAGCGCCAGACCGAGATCATCCGCGAGCTGAAATAGTTTACACCCAGCCGCTGCTCATGTATCATCCCCTGCAATGAAACGTATCCTCAACCTATATATTATCCGCGAAATCGCCTCCCTGTTCCTGCTTGGCATCGTTGTCTTTACCTTGATCCTGCTGATGGGACGCCTGATCAAACTGACTGAAATGGTGGTTTCCCGCGGTGTGCCGTTTGCTGACGTGGCCAGGATGATCGCCTGTCTGATGCCGTCGTTTCTCGTGTTTACCCTGCCGATGGCCTTTCTGCTGGCGGTACTGCTCGCCTTTGGCCGCCTGTCTTCCGACAATGAGATCACCGTGCTCAAAGCCGGCGGCGTCAGCCTGCTGCAGCTTATGCCACCGGTGCTGGCCTGCGCCATCGTTACCGCGGCCCTGTCACTGGTGGTCAGCCTGTATGGCGTTCCCTGGGGCAACAGCGCCTTCAAGGAGATGAGCTACCGGCTGCTCAAGCAGAACGCGGCTGCCACCGTGCGCGAGAAGGTCTTCTGGGATGATATGCCCGGCATCATGCTCTACACCGACCATTACGACGAGGCCAACCGTCTGCTCAAGGGGGTGCTGATCCATGACGGCCGGGACAGTGCCAGGCCTCTGACCATCTTTGCCAGGCAGGGCAGGATCGGTACGGTTCAGGGTACCGAGGATACGCGCATTGTGCTGAACGACGGCAGCATCCACAAGAGCGGCTCCAAGGATGATTACCATCTGGTGCACTTCGATGAATACATCATGATGATCAGCCGCCCAGCCGGTGGCGGCGGTATCGGTCTGAACGAGCTGGATATGGGGGTCGGCGAACTGAATCGGCAGATATCCAATCCGGCCCTGCCCAAGCCACAGCGGCTCAAGATGGCGGCCGAACTGCACAGCCGCTTCGCACTGCCGTTCGCCTCGCTGGTGTTTGCCGTGCTGGCAATGCCGCTCGGCATCCAGAACAGGCGTTCCGGCAAGTCGGTCGGTTTCTCCCTGAGCATTGCCATCCTGCTGGCCTACTATATTCTCATGTCACTGATGAAAACCCTGGTAGAAAAGGGCACCCTGCCGCCGTTGGTCGGCATGTGGGCACCCAACACGGTTTTTCTGGCTTTTGGGTGGTTCATGCTGCGCATGGCCTCGCAGGAACGCAGCTTCTCACTGCCGTCATGGCAGGACTTGACCAGACGGTTCGGGAAAGGGGCCTGACGTGGGGATTCTCAGCCGTTACATAGCCCAGAGCTGGCTGCGCCTGTTTGCGCTCTGTCTGGGTAGTTTCGTGTCGGTCTACCTGGTGCTGGATATGATGGAAAAGATCCCTCGCTTTCTGCGCGCCGGAGGCGCTCTGGGGGATATCGCCATGTTCTTTGTCTTCAAGATGCCGGAGATGATCGGTCAGACCGCGCCGTTTTCCATCCTGATGACCACCCTGCTGACCCTGGGGCTTTTGTCGCGCAACAGCGAGATCATAGCCATGCGCAGTTGCGGTGTCAGTCTGTTGCATATCTCCATGCCGATGGTCATGCTCAGCCTGGGGGTCTGTCTGCTTTTGCTGGTCAACACCGAACTGGTGGTGCCCCACAGCTATGAACGCATGGAGCACACGGAGCGGATCAGGATCCGCAAACAGGGAGCCAATGCGGTCTTCAGACGTAACAACATCTGGTTTCGTTCCGATAACATGATCCTGCAGGCCCATCTCTTCGAACCGCAGGAAAAACTGCTAAAAGGTGTGACGGTCTGGGTGCTGGAGGGGGGGATGAATCCCGTCCGCCGCATCGACGCGGAAAGCGCTGTCCACAGGGAAGGCGGCTGGGAACTGCAGAAAGCACTGGTCAAGGATTTTAGTCAGGGCGCCGGTTTTGCCTCACAGCGGCTGGCGGCCATGCCGATCCCCATCGGGCTCAAGGCCGATGACCTGCGTGTGCTGGACAACAATGCGGACAACTTGAGCTTTGCCAAACTGAGGGAGTACTCCGATAATCTGCGCAAAGGCGGCTACAAGGCCTACCGTTACCAGACCATGATGCACAACAAACTCTCCGCGCCGTTCGGCGCCCTGGTGATGGTTATACTGGGGATTCCATTCGCATTGCGCAACAGCCGTTCCGGCGGCATTGCCATGGGCATCGGCGCCAGCGTCGCCATCGGTTTTGTCTTTTTTGTGGTCAACGCCATGCTGCTGTCGTACGGACGCAGCGGGGTACTGCCACCGTTTGTGGCCGCCTGGGGCGCCAACCTGATCTTCGCCATGAGCGGCATCTGGCTGGCCATGACGGTCAAGAATTGATAATGGCGTTACCGTTCAATCGTCAAACATGATTGCGCAGCATAAGTTCCGCCGGGTGTGGTGACAGGTAGACCTGATTTTGAAGGTATGGCTGTGCGTATTTGCGCACATAGTGTCTGACCAGGGTCAGCGGCACGACCAGCGGCACCAGCCGGTCGTGGTACTGGCCGATCACCTCCAGCAGTTCCGCCTTTTCGCTACTGTCCAACTGTATCTTGAAATATCCCATGATGTGCATCAGCACGTTGGTCTGTTTTTTTACCGTAGCGTGCAGCGCCAGGGCTGACATGAAGTGCTGTTCGTACTGCCGCAAAAGCTCCTCCTGTTCCTGTTCCCTGCCATGGGCAACCAGTCTGCCCAACTCCCGATATGCTTCGATACTGTGTGACATGACCAGCAGTTTCTGGCGGGTGTGGAACTCCACCAGCGCCCCCAGGTCCGGTCGACCGGCCAGGAAATCCTTCCAGCGCCGGTAGCTGAAAACACGCTCCAGAAAATTTTCGCGGATATCGGCATCGTGCAGCCGCCCCTCCTCCTCCATCGGCAGCAGCGGGAAACGTTCCGTCACTGCGGCAGCGAACAGGCCTCGCCCGGTTTTGGCCGGCATGCCGCTGTTGTAGACCTTGACCCGGTACAGTCCGGAACTGGGTGATTTGCTCTTGAAGATGTAGCCGCACAGATCTTCGGTTTCCATGGCGGCGGTTCTTGAATGGCAGAAGGCCAGCATCTGCCCGGTCAGATCCACCCGGGTGCGGTTGGTCATCAGGCGCGGTGCCGCCGGATCACCCTCCAGCCGCATGGCTTCGCGCGGCACCGGCAGTCCACAGCCTATCTCCGGGCAGATCGGCACGAACTGGAAGTAATTTCCCAGGGTATCGGTGATGTAGCGGTCCAGTTTGTGACCGCCGTCATAACGGACAGGTTCACCCAGAAGACAGCTGCTGACGGCGATGCGGATCGGAAGGGTTGGCGGAGATTGCATGACAGCCTCCTTGCGGCAATTATGCCTGCAAACATGCAAAGCATTTAACCACAGTGTACACGGAGTTTTTTAGAGAAAAACAGTGATACTATTCAGCACAATATGTTGGCTTTAGGCCAAGAAAGCAGGTTTCACGTCTTTTCTTCGCCATGGGCCTCGAACAGGGTGGCGGCTACCCGCAGCTGCTGGGGTGTGCCCAGTACCAGCACGGTATCGCCCGTGGCGAGCTGCCAGACCGGATCCGGGTTGGGCACCATCTCATCCCCGCGTTTGATGGCCAGGATGGTGGCACCGGACAGACTGCGCAGTGTTCCTTCCCGCAAGCTTTGACCTTGCAGCAGCGCCCCGCCCACCACCTGGAAGGTGGCGATCTCGGCGCCGGAAAGATAGCTGCCGATGCCGATGGCGTGACTGTGGCGCCTGCTGATACTGCGCAGCATCTCGTAGCCGTCGCGCCGGACATCGCTTACGCATTCCTCGATCATGTTTTGTGGTATCAGGAAGGTCTTTAGTACTCTGGCCATGATTTCCACCGAGGTCTCAAACTCCTCCGGTATGACCTCGTCCACCCCCAGCTTGTAGAGTGGTTCCACCTCCATAACATAACGGGTGCGCACGATGATACGGATGGTTTTGCTCATGCGTCGCGCCTGGGCCACTACGCGCCTGCTGGCCACGGCGTCCGAGATCGCGACCACCATCACCCGGGCGTTTGTGATACAGGCGTGGGAGAGGATCTCCTGATTGGTGGCATCGCCGAAGATGATCTTTTCGCCCCGTTTCTTTTCCCTGGTTACGGTGAAGGGGTTGGTCTCGATGGCCACATAGGGCAGTTTGTGGTGTTTGAGTACCTTGGACAGATTGCGGCCATTCAGACCGTAGCCGACAATGATGACGTGATCTTCCAGTTTGCGCTTGCGCTCGCTGCGGGCCAGCGAACCCTTGCCGTGCATGAACCGGTTCGGCAGCAGTGGCGCCAGCCGGTCGGCCAGAGCGGGTGAAATGTTGATCAGAAGTGGTGTCAGCCCCATGGTCACGATTGAGGCGGCCAGAAAGAGCTGGTACAGCTCCGGGGACAGCAGCTTGTATTGCAGGCCGGTCATGGAGAGTACAAATGAAAACTCACCGATCTGTGCCAGAGACAGGGCGGAGATGATGGCGATCCTGCCCGGTATGCCCAGCATGACGACGGCAGCGGAACTGACCGCCAGCTTGATTACCAGTATGGCGGCCACGATGGCAATGATCACCAGTGGTTGCCGGATGAAGATCGATGGATCCAGCAGCATGCCGACCGAAATGAAAAACAGGCTCATGAATGCTTCACGGAAGGGTATCAGGTCGCTGACGGCCTGGTGGCTGTAGTCCGATTCGGAGATGGCCAGTCCGGCGATGAAGGCGCCCAGGGCCAGTGACAGCCCGGCCTTGGAGGTCAGCCAGGCGGTGCCGAAGCCGATAACGATGATGGTCATGATGAACAGCTCGCGGCTGCGGGTGGCGACCACATGGCCGAACAGCCAGGGCATCAGCACGCGGCAGCCGTAGTAAACCGCCAGCACGACACCGACCGCCTTGACACATAAAAATAGCACATCCAGCCAGCCCTGCACGGCGCCGGCCAGAAGGGGCGTCAGCAGCATCAGCGGCACGATGCACAGGTCCTGGAAGATCAGGATACCCAGGGCGATCTTGCCCTGGGGCGTGTCGATCTGGCCTGCATCCATCAATAGCTTGATCACGATTGCCGTACTTGAGAGGGCCACCAGGCTGCCGAAGAAGATGCCCTGGTTCCAGGAGAAGCCCAAGGGCAGTACCGCCGCCATGACCACCAGCATGGTTACGCCGACCTGCGCACCGCCGCCGATCAGCACCAGGCTGCGGATGCGCATCAATTCGCCGATGGAGAGTTCGATGCCGATGGTGAACAACAGCAGGATGACACCCAGCTCCGCCAGTTGCTCGACCTGGTGGGCCTCCCTGATCAGCCCCAGGGCGTGGGGGCCGGCCAGTATGCCGCTGGCCAGAAATCCGATGATTGATGGCATCTTGATGGTACGGAAGAGGATCACCATAACCAGGGCGATGCCGAACAGGATTTCAATGTCGAGGAGAAAATTATCAATCATGGGGAGCTTTCCTGTGCGAGATTGCCGGCTATTTAATCAGAAAAAGCCTCAAAGCACAATTGGTGCTGTGGAAAATTATGCCTGGATATCCGCATTGTCTGCAATGTGGGTTTTAGCTGCGGTTGCTGTTTGTCAGTTGGCTGAATCTATTGTACATTCCATATACGGCAGATGACAGGCGGGTTCTGTACGGGGCCTGCCGAAACCGGGGAAGGGGACGAAATGTCAAGCGCTCACCCGAATGATACGAGCAACGCTTCTGTCAGCAGCCTCAGGCAGCGCATCTATACAATCATTTTCGAGGCCGATACTGTCGCCGGCAGGTTTTTTGACCTGGTGCTGATTTTCTTGATCCTGCTTTCGGTCGTGCTGGTGATGCTGGATAGTGTGCCCGGTATTCATGAGGATATCGGCGATTGGCTGATCGCCGGGGAGATGCTGATTACCGTGCTGTTTACCATCGAGTATATCCTGCGCTTATACAGCGCCCGTCGTCCGGGGCGCTATGCCTTCAGTTTTTTTGGTTTGGTGGATCTGCTGACAATCCTGCCCGGTTATGCCAGCCTCATTTTCCCGGGGCTGCATTTTCTGGCAACCATCCGCATCGTGCGGGTACTGCGCATCTTCCGCATCCTCAAACTGGTGCAGTTCATCGGTGAAGGCAGTAATCTCTGGCAGGCCCTGGTGCGCAGTCGGCACAAGATAACGGTCTTTATTACCACAATTATTACCATTGTAGTCTTTGTCGGCAGCCTGATGTACCTGATTGAAGGTGAAAAAAGCGGATTTACCAGTATTCCCAAGAGCATCTACTGGGCAATTGTGACCATGACCACGGTTGGCTACGGCGACATAGCCCCCCAGACCGCCTTGGGGCAGATGGTGGCATCGCTGCTGATGGTGACCGGCTATGGCATCATTGCTGTACCGACCGGTATCGTTACATCCGAGATGATGCGGCCACTCCAGCCCTTGGCAAGCGAGCAGGTTTGCCCCTGCTGCGGGCAACGGCTTGAAGGTAGGGCTCATGCGGCTGCCGGGGATCAAAAAACAAACGGAGGTGGACAATGAAATTATCCTTTGTGGCTTC
>Ga0116183_1003200_pt1 | contig 16816 bp, 21 predicted proteins | sample AD_UKC078_MetaG_FD_89753 | JGI IMG/M metagenome (GOLD analysis project Ga0116183, IMG submission 89753) | Active sludge microbial communities of municipal wastewater-treating anaerobic digesters from USA - AD_UKC078_MetaG | ecosystem: Engineered > Bioreactor > Anaerobic > Digestate | place: USA... | reverse complement strand
TGCTTCTTATAAAGGTATCCAAAAACAACTGTCTTGCCACTCTATTATCTTTTATTTTTGTTATTAAAAAATGCCAGACACCTAAAAAGAATTTTATTAAGTCAATTTCCTGAAGCGCTAACAATTCAGACTTTGTTATTTGATTATTCTCTCCATAGTAAAAAAGCGCAGTATCTTTTATGTTTGATGCTTCATTTAAATAAAAAAGCACACGATTTACAAAAAGAGTTCTTTTCTTCTCGTTATTTAATATGTCCTCTTGAAACAGTTTTCTTGCTCTTTTCTCAAGGGTGGCATAATGCTCTTTAATTCCGCAGTTAAAATATTTAACACATTCGGAAGTATCAAGACCCTTTCCACCTTGTCCCTCTTTACACGTCCTATAGTTAGTGACTGTCTTACCAGGGACACTTTTTTCTTTATATTCAACATCAATTACTCCGCATAAGTCATCAAATAGCTGAACGTTATTACATGGTGAGGTTTGTCCATTTTGCCTTCTGCTTATAAGCTCATCAGTATATTTTATCTCGGACAAAAGAGCAAAAAAGTAACCTCCAGAAATCTTATATGCCATAAAAACCTCTTTTTATCATAAAAAATTAACGTAACTGTCCAGTAACTCTATCGTAAGCCCAGGCGACTAATTGATAACTAAAGCATGAGGTGGAAAGAACACTCATGCTACTAAAAATATGGGGTTATAGACTCCATTACGCTTGTGTCAATTATAGCATAAATCAATGAATTTTTCAATTAGCTGGTCCTACAAAAATAAGTGATTTTTGCTTCCGTTCTTTGCACCTCAAATAAATGTAAACGAGGTCAAAAAAATGGAAAAAGTTAGATTTTTAGAAGAATGCTATGGCGGAGGCAAGTACAAATACCGCTATTTTGAAATCACTGAAGAGGAAGCTCAAGTTTGGATTGAAGGCGACTATCAATACAGATTAAAACATGCACCTGAATCACAAAGAGCGAGTATCCAAAGAAGAACGTGTCAAGAAATCCAAGATGAAGAAAACAGAAAGTTCAGAAATGACTACGACCGTCATAGCGAACATTTAGTTTATGGATTGACTATAAAAGACAAAGATGGAAATGAAGTCGATTTTCTTGATATGGTTCCAGATCCATCACCAACACCTGATGAACTTTATCGAATTGAAGAGGAAAGACAAGAAAACCAAGCAAAGGTTGATGCCTTCCTTATTACATTAACAGAAACACAACGCAGACGCGTACTTATGCTTGAAGATGGCATGAGCATTGCTGAAATTGCACGTGCTGAAGGTGCTGCTTTTAACTCGATAAAAGAGTCAATTGAAAGCATCAAGAAAAAATATCAAAAGTTTTTTAACTAACACCCTCAATTTGGGCCCTCGAAAACCGGTAAATAGTAGGAGGGCATGAAACTCTCCGAATAAATCACAATAGGAGGAACCCAAATTATGAAACATTACAACAATGTTCCAAACCAAAAGGGTCGAACAAGAGAACCTTCTCACATCTCCGCCGATAGATTGGACCAGCTCTTCGGTGGAAAGAGAAGAAAGAAAGTTATTATTGTCCGCCCAAGTAACCAAGTGGATGAGATCATCATTCGCTTAGACAAAGGAGAAATGAATAATGAAGCACGTTATTAATTTACTCCAAGAATTATCAGGCTACCTAGCAGGCATTCAAAACACCATTGAAAAAATGGTAGATGAGCTAGGTGGAAATGTGCCAGAGGGACAGTTAAGCTTCGATGAAGCACTGAAAGAACCTGAGAAAAAAGAAAAGCCAAAAATCACTCTTGAACAGGTCCGTGCCGTTCTTGCTGAAAAATCAAGAGCAGGAAAAACAAGTGATGTAAAAGAACTCATCACAAGGTATGGTGCAACTAAACTTTCAGAAGTTAAGGAAGATGACTACGAGGCTATTCTTGAAGAAGTAAGCAAGTGGGAGGATGAGAACAATGCCTGATAAACACGCTCTACTTTCAAGCTCTTCTGCTCATCGCTGGCTTAACTGCCAACCTTCAGCAAGACTATGTGAGGCAATTGAGGATACACCATCCGATTATGCCATTGAAGGGACCGATGCCCATAGCTTGTGTGAATATAAGCTAAAGAAAGCACTTGATATGGAATGCACTGACCCAACTGAAAATCTAACTTATTACAACGAGGAAATGGACGAGTCAGCTGAAGGCTATAAAGACTTAATCCTTGAGGTACTGGAAGAGATAAAAAAGGATGGTTGTAAAGACCCCATTGTTCTTATAGAACAAAAGCTCGACTTTTCTAAATGGGTGCCAGAGGGATTTGGTACAGGCGACTGCGTCATTGTAGCAGATAAGAAACTCTATGTAGTCGATTTCAAATTCGGTAAAGGCGTAATGGTATCTGCCCACGAAAACCCACAAATGATGCTCTATGGACTTGGAGCACTTGAACTATTTGATGCCTTATATGACATCGATAAAGTCCACCTTATCATCTATCAACCACGATTATCAAATGTAAGTGAGTATGAGATGAGTAAGGAAGATTTAATTAAATGGGCTGATGAAGTTTTAGTTCCAAAAGCAAAACTTGCATATGAAGGCAGAGGCGAATTTGCATGTGGCGAATGGTGCCAATTTTGCAAAGTTCGTAGTACTTGTCGTAAGAGAGCTGAAGCTTCACTTGCACTTGCTGCATTCGATTTTAAGAAACCACCGCTACTTGAAAACTCTGAAATTGAGGAAATCCTACCAAAACTTGACCAGATGACATCCTGGGCTGAAGACATCAAAGCTTATGCATTAGGTATGGCTTTAAGTGGTCACAAATGGAAAGGCTGGAAAGTAGTCGAAGGTAGATCCATCAGGAAATACAAAGACGAAAAATTGGTTGCAAGTACTGTAGCGAGTGAGGGTTATGACCCATTTGAAAAGAAACTACTCGGCATCACAGAAATGCAAAAGTTACTCGGAAAAACAAAGTTCGAGGAAATATTAGGTGGTTTAGTTATCAAGCCACAAGGTAAACCTGCTCTTGTAAAAGAGAGCGATAAACGACCAGAATTCATGCCAGCAACGGCTGATTTCGTAGATGAAGAAAAATAAATAAAAAAGGAGAAATTTTAAATTATGACAAATATTAATCAAGGCGCAGTAAGTGCAACACAATCAACAAAAGTTATCACTGGTTTCAACACTAGATGGAGTTATGCAAATGTATGGGAACCTAAAGCCACAGTTAATGGCGGTACCCCTAAGTATTCAGTTTCATTAATTATCCCTAAATCAGATACTGCGACAATTGAAAAAATCAAAGCAGCAATTGAAGTTGCTTACAGAGAAGGCGAATCAAAGTTAAAAGGTAACGGTAAAGTTGTACCTCCTCTTGCTTCCCTTCGCACACCTCTTCGTGATGGCGATATTGATAAACCCGATGATGAAGCATACGCAAACTCATATTTCATCAATGCCAAATCCGACAAGGCCCCTGGAATCGTTGATGCAGCTTGCAATCCTATCTTAGAACATTCAGAAGTTTACTCTGGTGTCTATGGACGAGCATCAATTACATTCTTTGCTTACAACAACAACGGTAATAAGGGAATTGGCGTAGGCCTTAACCACCTTCAAAAAATCAGAGATGGTGAGCCTCTTGGCGGTAAGGTGAGTGCTGAAAGAGACTTCGCAACAGTTGATGATGCTGACTTCCTTAAATAAGAGGTCAAGTGCAGGGGTGGCAGGAAACTGCTGCCCCAAAGCACAAATAAAGAACATGGAGGAATAAAACATGAAAGAACTACACATAGACTTAGAAACTTTCTCCTCTACTGACCTTGGGAAATGCGGCTTATACAAATACTCAGAGTCTCCAGATTTTGAGATCACCCTTTTTGGTTATTCAGTCGATGGTGGCGAGGTTCATGTAGTTGATTTAATGAAAGGTGAGAAAATACCTGAACAAATCATAGAAGCAATAAAGGATGAAAGTGTCATTAAAACAGCACACAACGCCATGTTTGAGCGCGTTTGTCTATCACGCTTTTTAGGCCTTCCACCTCACACTTATCTAAACCCACGCTCATGGCACTGCACTCTTATTTGGTCTGCATACTTAGGGCTTCCTTTAGCACTTAAAGATGTAGGCTATGTTTTGAAACTTGATAAACAAAAGCTCGAAGAAGGCAAAGAGCTAGTTAAGTACTTTTGCGTACCATGCAGCCCTACCAAAACTAACAATTACAGAACCAGAAACATGCCAGATGATGCACCAGAAAAATGGGAGTTGTTTAAGGCCTATAACAAACGCGACGTTGAAACTGAAATGGAGATTCAACAAAGATTAGAAAAATACCCAGTACCAGATGAGGTATGGGAGGAATATTGGCTTGATCAGGAAATAAACGATAGGGGCGTTAGAGTTGATTTAACACTTGTAGATAAAGCCATCTCAATGGATGAGGCATCAAAAACTGAACTCACCCAAAAGGCCCAAGAAATAACGAATCTTGAAAATCCAAACTCAGCCATTCAATTAAAGCACTATCTTTCCACAATAGGAGTTGATGTTGAAAGTTTAGGTAAAAAGCAAGTTAAGGAAATGCTGAAAGAAGCAAGTCCAGAAGTTAAGGAAATATTAGAATTAAGGCTCCAACTAGCCAAATCCTCAGTCAAAAAATATCAAGCGATGAAAAACGCTTCATGTAGTGATGATAGGGCTAGAGGCATGTTCCAATTCTATGGTGCAAATCGCACTGGTCGTTTTTCTGGCCGTCTGATTCAATTACAAAACCTACCACAAAACCATCTCCCTGACTTAGCTGAAGCGAGATCTTTAGTTCGTAATGGGGATTATGAGGTTGTGAAACTTTTATATGAGGATGTTCCAGACACCCTATCTCAGCTCGTCCGCACAGCTTTTATACCAAGTGAAGGTAAAAAGTATATAGTTGCAGACTTTTCAGCTATTGAAGCAAGGGTCATCGCTTGGTTTGCTGGCGAAAAATGGCGACTTGATGCATTCAAAAATGGTGAAGATATCTACTGTGCATCAGCAAGTCAAATGTTCCATGTACCAGTTGTAAAACATGGAGTCAATGGCGAGTTAAGACAAAAAGGTAAAATCGCAGAGCTTGCCTTAGGCTATGGTGGTTCAGTTGGTGCAATGAAGGCAATGGGTGCTTTAGATATGGGACTTGATGAGGAAGAGCTTGAAGACATCGTTACCATGTGGCGTGGTGCATCACCAAACATCACTAAGTTTTGGTGGGATGTTGACTCTGCTGCTATGAAGGCAGTGAAGGAAAAAACAACAGTAAAACTCCATCATGGTATTACTTTCACATACAAAAGTGGCTTACTTTTTATCACCCTTACATCGGGCAGAAAACTATCATACGTGAAACCTAGAATAGGTATAAACCAGTTCGGTGGTGAGTGTATCACTTATGAAGGTGTAGGCTCCACCAAGAAATGGGAAAGAATCGATACCTATGGTCCAAAACTAGTGGAAAACATAGTGCAGGCTACCGCAAGGGACATACTGTGTTTTGCGATGAAAAACCTAAGTAACCAAAAAATCGTAATGACCGTGCATGACGAAATTATCGTCGAAGTCGATAAAGAAACAACAGTAAAAGAAATATCTGACATCATGGGTCAAACACCTCCTTGGGCTGAAGGATTGCTTTTAAGGGCTGATGGCTATGAATGTGAGTTTTATAAAAAAGACTAAGTAGGAGGAACCAATGATAACAATATACAGAAGCGACATAGCAGGCAACGCGGGTAATTGCAACTATCCTAATGAGTTTAATGTAGACAATTTGGAAAGTTTGAAAGAAGCCGTTTGCAAGGACTATGTCTGCGCAAGATACAAAAACAACTATCGTAATAATGATAATTTTATCAGCTCAAATTGCCTTCCTGTTGACTGTGATAACGACCACAGCGATGCAGAAAAGGACTGGATCACCGTTGATGATGTAAAAAAGGCATTTCCTAATGTCACGTTTTATGTCCATTACTCAAGAAACCATATGAAGGAGAAAAGGGGCAAGGCCGCAAGACCAAAGTTCCACATTTTATTCCCGATTGATAACATCACAATCAGAGAGGACTATGCTCTCCTAAAAAAGAAAATCACCGCAATCTTCCCATACTTCGATAGAAACGCACTCGATGCAGCAAGGTTCTTCTTTGGAACCGAAGATCCAAACTGTGAGATTGTAAAAGGCTCGATGAACTTATCTGAGTTTTTAGGTGGCGTTGAGTCATTTGAGGATATGGTAAGAGAGTCAAAGAAAAGGCTATCTGATGGCATTAATCAAGGTTCAAGAAATGGGACCATGTCACATTACGCAGGTAAAGTGCTCAAAAAATATGGTGAAACTGATGAAGCTTGGGAGGCATTTCTTGAAATCGCATCAAATTGTAATCCGCCACTGGACTCAAAGGAGCTAAAGGGAATATGGGAAAGTGCGCTCACTTTCTATAGAAACAAAATTCTAAAGAACCCAAACTATATCCCACCAGATAAGTACATAGACTCAAACTCCTACATTCCTGCAGATTTTACTGACGTAGGACAAGCCACGGTTCTTGCTAAGTACTTTAGCAATGAACTCCGCTATTCTCCATCAACCCACTTTATCCGTTTTAAGGAAGGATACTGGGAGGAGTCTGAGATTGGTGCTCAAGCAGTAGTTCACGAGCTTACCAGAAGACAGCTCCTTGAGGCTGAAAGGATTATATTTGCATGTAACGCCAAGCTTAAGGAAAGTGGCGCGCTTGATTTAATCGATGAAAAAGGCAAAAAAGCAACGGACGAGTTGACCGATGAACAGATGGAAATATTAAAAAAGCAAACTGAAGCACAGTGCTATAAAAAGTTTGTGCTTGGAAGACGTGAGTCAAAGTACATCAGTGCGTGCTTAAAAGAAGTAAAACCAATGATTGAAATATCACAATCCGACCTTGACTCAAACCCATTCTTGCTTTGTACCCCTGGTGGTACTTATGACCTAAGAAAAGGAATGGATGGTAAAAAGGAACACGATCCAGGTGATTTCATCACAAAGATTACTGCTTGTGCTCCAAGTGATAAGGGTAAGGAGATATGGGAAGCGTGCTTAAATAAAATATTTGCGAAAAACCCTGAACTCATAGATTACGTCCAGATGACTTGTGGTCTTGCTGCAATTGGAAAGGTTATGCAAGAAGGGATGATTATAGCCTATGGCGATGGCGGTAATGGAAAGTCGACATTTTGGAATGCCATATTCCGCACGCTTGGCCTTTACTCAGGAAAAATCTCTGCTGACACTTTAACTACTCAATGCAGACGAAACACAAAACCTGAAATGGCTGAAGCAAAAGGTAAAAGACTCTTGATAGCATCAGAGCTTCAACAAGGTGCAAGACTGGATGAGTCAATGGTAAAACAGCTAACATCAACTGATGAAGTTCAAGCAGAAAAGAAATATAAGGACCCATTCCATTATGTGCCTTGTCACACGCTTGTACTTTATACAAACTACCTTCCACGCATTAGTGGGATTGATGATGGAATCTGGGATAGGCTATATGTCATTCCATTTAACAACAAACTTAGAGGTGGCGCTGAAGACATCAAAAACTATGCTGACTTCTTGTTTGAAAATGCTGGTGAGTACATTTTGAAGTGGATTGTTGAAGGTGCCAAAAAAGTAATTGAAGCTGAGTACAAACCTACTATGCCTGCAGTGGTAAGAGAGGCGATTGACAGCTATCGTGAACAAAATAACTGGTTCAATCACTTTCTTGAGGATTGTTGCGAGAAAGATAAAAAAGCATATGTAAGCTCGAACCAACTCTATGCCGTTTACCGCAGATACAGTGCTGAAAACAATGAGTACACCAGAAGCACAAATGACTTTTATGGGACTCTTGAAAAGTACGGCTTCAAGCGTGGAACGGAGAAAAGAGTGCGTGTGATTTATGGTTTAAGACTGTCCGTCACGAATGAAATTGATGAGGACTTCCTTACGTAGTAAGGAAAAGGGTCCAAAAGTGCAACCTCTACTACCTCGTCTAATAAGACTTGTTATAGGAAGATTTTTAGGTCAAAAAATAGTATATAGAGAAGTTCTGGCGGATGAGGTCGTAGAGGTTGCACATTATACACCTGACGCACCTAAAAATAGAGAAAAAACAACACACATAAAGGAGCAACAAATGGAAAAGAAAATCGAGCAAAAACTCGTACAACAGATAAAGAAAAATAAAGGAATGGCACTAAAACTTGTATCCCCAGGATGCGCTGGTGTTCCTGACCGACTTATCCTGTTCTTCCCTGGCAAATGTGCGTTTGTAGAAGTAAAGGAAAAAGGGAAAAAGCCAAGGAAGCTCCAACTGAAGCGACATGAGCAATTAAGGCAAATGCGATTTAAAGTGTTTGTTTTAGATGACGAGGAGCAAATTGAAGGAATTATTACGGAGGTTCTAAATGAAAGTAAGAATGACGTGTGATTATTGCGGGAAAGAAATGATAAAAGAAATTTGTCCTAGCACAAATAAAAAACACTTCTTTTGTAGTAAACAATGCCTGGCTGATTTCAGTAGTAAATCGAGAAATCCAGAAAAGTACGCTGATTTAAAAGACTACACAAATATGTCTATTCATCTAACAAATTTAAATAAAGAACTAAACCCTACAAGGATGGTTCCTGAAACAAGACAAAAAATAAGAATCAGTCGTTTAGGAAAAGGAAAGTGCAAAGGTTATGCAAAGCTTTATAGTCGACACGAGCATAGAGTTATTGCTGAAGAGATGCTTGATAGGCCATTAAAACCAGATGAGGTTGTTCACCACGTTGATGGAAACATAAGAAACAATGACCCTAATAATTTGAGAGTTTTTTCTTCACAAGCCGAGCATGCAAAGTTTCATAGTGAACTGAGCAAGGTGCTAGAAATTATCAATTCATGAAAGGAGGTACAAAATCAATGCAATTTAATCCACATTCATATCAGAAGTATGCAATTGATTTTATAAAAAACAAGCCCATATCTGCCATTTTACTTGATATGGGCTTGGGTTAGGTAAAACAGCTATAACACTTACTGCATTAAATGATCTCCTATTCGACTATTTCACATCACACAAAATCCTAATAATAGCACCTCTTCGTGTGGCAAGAGAAACTTGGCCTAATGAAATCAAAAAGTGGGAGCACTTAAAAGACCTCAAATACTCAGTAGTAGTTGGGACGGAGAAAGAAAGGATGACAGCACTTTACCAACCTGCCGACATCTACATCATAAATCGTGAAAATGTCTGCTGGCTTGTAGAGAATTGGAAGTTCGACTTTGATACTGTTGTTGTGGATGAACTAAGCAGCTTCAAGAATGGAAAAGCAAAAAGGTTCAAAAGCCTGATGAAGGTAAGACCTAAAGTAAAAAGGATTGTCGGTCTAACTGGTACTCCAGCTGGAAACGGTCTAATGGATCTATGGGCTGAGTTTAAGGTTCTTGACATGGGAAAAAGACTCGGAAGGTTTATTTCTGGATATCGTGATGAGTACTTCTTACCCGATAAAAGAAATGGCCAGGTCATATTCACATATAAACCCAAAGATGGAGCTGAGGAGCTAATCTACAAAAGAATCAATGACATCACAATTTCAATGAAGGCACAAGACCACATTAAAATGCCAGAGTTAGTTGAGGTTGAGTATCCTGTTTATCTAAACGATAAAGAAAGGAAAAAATACGAGGAACTAAAGTAGGAGCTGGTCCTTTCCTTAGATGGCGGCGAAATAACAATAGCAAATGCAGCTACTCTCGCAAACAAACTCAGTCAAATGGCAAATGGTGCTGTCTATGACGATGACGGTAAAGTACTAGAACTGCACGATAGAAAACTTGAAGCCTTAGAGGACATTATCGAATTCTCAAATGGTAAAAATCTACTTGTCGGGTATTGGTTCAATCACGATTTAAAAAGGATTGAAAAGAAACTGGATGAACTGGGAATTACCTATGCGAAGCTTGATAAAAGTGAGGACATCGAAAGATGGAATAAAGGCGAATTACAGGTTGGCTTAATTCATCCTGCATCAGCTGGCCATGGACTCAATCTTCAAGAAGGTGGTTCTAACCTTGTCTGGTATGGACTTACTTGGAGCTTAGAACTTTACCAGCAAACTATAGCAAGGCTCTATCGCCAAGGCCAAAAATCTGAAACTGTTGTTATACAACACATAATCACAAAAGGCACGATAGATGAAAGCATCCTATCAGCTTTAAGAAATAAAGATAAAACACAATCAGCCCTCATTGATGCTGTGAAGGCAAACATCTAACTGGAGGAAATTCAAATGAAAAAATACTACGACAACTATCCACCATGTGTGCATTTTGGCTGTGAAGATTGCTTTGCAAGATTATCTGGTGGTAAATGTGACATTTTAACTAATACATACTTCAATGGGAAGAAATGCCCATTCTATAAAAAATCAACACCTGAGATTATGAAGGAAGTTGAAAAGTACAGGAAGGAAGATAAAGAAAACTTCAACAAAAAGCAAAGGAGAGTTTAACAATGGCAGTTGATCCATATGAAAGATTAGCCTTTGCGATTGTATCTAACGCTGTGAAGGATTACAGGAAAGCTGCTACGAGGCTAAAGAAAAACCACGAAAATTATAAAGCTTATCTTGAAATCCAAAGATGTGAGGAGTTCTTTCAATCAGAATGGTGTGACATGTTATGTCAAGGAAAGTTCTCTGGAACATCAATACTAAAAAAATTAAAGGAGGAAGCAGGCGATGAATGCTACTATAAACCAAAAAATAGAGTTCCTAAACAGACCGTCAAAGTTAAAAAAGAAAATCGAACGCATGGAAGAAAGAGCCGCAGAATATGATAGGCTTGCCTCATCTCCTTCGAGTCCTAATTATGAAACACCAAGAGTTGACGGCACAAAGAGCAAAGACGCTCCTTTCTTAAAATGGATATACAAGCTAATGGAAATCCAAGAAAAGATTGAGGATGAGAAAAGAAAATATGATGAGGTTCTTTGCGAGACTGTTTCAGCCATTGAAAAAATGGAAAACGAAGAATATAAAAGCGTTCTTACTTACCGCTACATCAATAACATGCTGTGGGAAGAGATAGCTGACGCTTTAGAAACAACTGAAAGAACAATCTATAGGTGGCACCGAATGGCACTTGATGTTCTTGAGATATAAAAAATGTCAGTCAATGTCAGTTGATGTCAGTCAATGTCAGTTGATGTCAGTTAATGTCAGTACATGTCAGTCGATGTCAGTCAATGTCAGTCGATGTCAGTCAATGTCAGTCGATGTCAGTCAATGTCAGTCAATGTCAGTACATGTCAGGGTATTGACTGTGGTATGATTATAATGGGGAAACCCGAAAAGAAAACATAGGTCAACAGTTAGCGCTGCTGGCCTTTTTTCATACCCTGAAAGGAGGACATGGATGCCATACAAACCAAAGAAACCATGTGCTTATCCAGGATGTCCTAATCTAACCTACGGGATGTATTGTGATGAGCACAAAAAGAAAACAAACAAAGACTATAACGACTACCAAAGAGATCCAAAGCTAAAACATAAATACGGGAACAATTGGCAAAGAACCAGAAACAGATACATCAAAGCACACCCACTGTGTGAGGATTGCTTGAAGGAAGGAAGAATGGTTATTGCTGAGGAAGTCCATCACATTTTACCTGTAAGGATGGGAGGTACAAATGAATGGAAAAATCTAGCTGCTCTTTGTAAGTCATGTCACAACAAAAGACACATTGCTTTAGGTGATAGACGCGTGTTCTAACCCCTAGGGGGATGTGAATCTTAAAACCTAAAGAGGCTCGGAAGCGGGCGTGGGCTCATACGCTAATTTTTTTGATTTCAAACGGGTGATTGACCCACGAATTTGAAAATGCAAACAATAATTTTTCAAAAAATAAAAGGAGGATAACATGGATAAAGAAATAAGAATAGAGCTGTTTCGTAGCACTAAACCAAGATTGGTTGCAAGTAAAGAATTACAAGAATTCATAAATGGTTTTATCAAAGAAGGATGGAATTTTAAATCCATTCTGTTTCATTCAGATATCTTGGCCTACGAGATTTTGTTAGAAAAAGGGAGTGTGAGTGAAAATGGCAAAAGACGGAACTGCTAGAGGCGGAAGGCGTACAAATTCAGGAAAGAAAACTACTGCTCACGCAACTATATATGGCGAGATGGTTGGCCTTAATGGATTGCCTACTCCTGATGAACTTGAAGGAGTCGAATGTCCTCCTGTTGATGAGTTCATGAAGGCAAAACAAAAAGATGGAACTGACATGGAAGCGGAGCGTGTTTACAAAGCCACTTACCTTTGGCTAAAGAAAAAAGGCTGTGACAAGCTCGTAGCTAAACAACTGGTTCAGCAATATGCGATGAGCGTAGCACGTTGGATTCAATGTGAGAACGCACTATCAACTTATGGTTTCCTTGCAAAGCACCCTACTACATCAGCAGCAATTGCATCACCTTATGTCTTGATGGGTCAAACCTACATGAAGCAAATAAATGCTACTTGGTTTCAGATCTATCAGATCGTTAAAGACAACGGTTCTGCTGGTATGGAAGAGCTAGAAGACAGCGATATTATGATGGAAGCTTTGCTTAAGACTAAGAAAAGATAACGGAAAGACACGCGTCTTGAAGGCCAAAAGACGTGAAAAGACAGCAGTCTTAAGACCAAAAAGACGTGGTCTTAATGGGGAATATTGGTGGATATTGGCAAAATATCGCGGTATCTCCCGCTTTATTGTGTATATTTGCAAGTCTTAAAGTCTGGAAGACGAGCGTCTTAAGTACGCAAGACAACCAAGATACCGATGTCTTAGACTGAAAAGATACGGAAAAGACAGCAAAAAGACAGGTGTCTTAAGGCCAAAAGACACCAAGTATTAAGGGATGAGACATCGTCTAGAGTGCCACATCTTCTGCATAATACCTAACATCTAGACAACAAATACACATTTTTGAAGGAGGAAAGTAAATGTTCGAGAAGGTAAACCCAAAGCACCCTGATAAGGTTGCAGATAGGATTGCAGGGGCAATTGTTGATTTAGCCTATGCATCCCAAGAAAACCCTAGAATCGCTGTTGAAGTTTTGATTGGACATGGCAAGTGTCACATCATCACCGAAACATCAGTATTCTTGGATAGAAAAGAAATAAATAAAATTGTGAAGCGCATTGCTGGTAATGTGCGTGTGGACTATGTTGAAGTTCCACAGGACCCACAGCTTGCAAACAATCAAAAAGGAAAAATCAGATGTGGTGACAATGGCATCTTCCGTGGTGTCCCACTTACAAAAGAACAAAAAACACTATCAAGGATTGCAAGAGAGATTTTTGCAAGATTTCCTTATGATGGCAAATACATCCTTGATGGTAAAAAGCTAATCATTTGTCAATCAAACACACAGGCTGAAGAGCTAAAGAGAATTTATCCTTCAGCTACTATTAATCCGCTCGGCTACTGGACTGGTGGAACAGATGTTGATACAGGTGCTACTAACCGTAAGCTTGGCTCTGACATGGCTGATTCAGTTACAGGCGGTGGCTTGTGGGGCAAAGATACATCCAAAGCCGATGTATCAATAAACATCTACGCTTGGCTTAAGGCTCAATCAACTGGTCAGGTTGTTGAACTTTCCTGTGCTATTGGAGATGAGACTGTTGATGGTAGACCTTATAGCGAGATTGTTGAAATTGCAAAAGAGTATATAAACGATTTAGGTGGATTTGAAAAATTTGCTGAGTGGGGGCTTGTGTAATATGGCAGACAAAAACACTACTTATGAAATTGTTGAAATTGAAAAATTAATACCTTACGTGAATAATGCCCGAACTCATAATGAAGCACAAATTGAAAAGATAGCAGCTTCAATTAGAGAGTTTGGGTTTTTAAATCCTATCATCGTTTCTGAAGACTACACGATTCTTTGTGGGCATGGCAGATACTATGCTTCAAAGAAACTAGGACTAACAAAGGTACCTTGCATAAAAGAGTCTCACCTAAGTGAAGCACAGAGAAAGGCCTACATCTTAGCTGATAACAGAACTGCTGAAGACGCTGGATGGAATGATGACTTACTTAAAGTCGAGTTAGATTTCTTAAAGGAACAGGCATTTGACCTTTCACTTACAGGCTTTGATGACAAAGAAATAAATGCGCTCTTCGATACTGACAATGAGGCTAAAGAAGATAATTTTGATGTTGATGAGGAATTAAAGAAACCAGCATTCTCAAAGCCAGGCGATATTTGGCATCTTGGTAAGCACACAGTTATTTGTGGTGACTCAACGCTCCCAGATACTTTTAAGACCTTATTAGGTGATACTAAGGTAAACCTTGTATGCACTGATGCCCCATATTTTGTAAAACTTGAAAGCACGAGCGGAACGATTACTAATGATGATCTAAACGATAAAGAAGGATACGAGTTCTTACTTAAGGCTTTTACAAACTTCAAAAACGCGATGGCAAAGGATGCTTCCATTTATGAATTCTATGCAACAATGAAAACTAGAATCTTCTATGATGCATTTGAAGATGCAGGATTTAAAGTTGGCGCTGGCCTTATTTGGAAAAAGCCTAAAGCACCATTTATGAGAACTGACTGGAAATTCAATATGGAACCAATCATCTGGGGTTGGAGAAAAGATGGTAAGCACATCTGGTATGGAGATCAAAAGCAAACAACTATCTTTGAGTTTGACTCAATTAAATCAAGTGTGATGGACGGCTTCTCCCATCCAAGTTCAAAACCTGTACCGCTTATTGCTTACTTGATAAAACAATGTACGCAGATTAATGGGATTGTCCTTGATGGCTTCTTAGGTTCAGCATCAACTCTTATTGCTTGTGAGCAGCTTGATAGAGTTTGCTATGGTGTGGAACTTGAACCAAAGTTCATCGATGTTGCAGTTAAGAGATACATTGCGTTTAAGGATGATGACACTGATGATGTTTACTTAATCCGCGATGGTAAAAAGTATAAATATGAAGATGTGAAACTCCCTGAAGAAGAAAATGAGTAAAAGTGCTCGAATGACTTGATATTTTCTCCGTTTAGAGCGATGTATGTAATACCAATTAAGGAGGTCTTTTAAATGGAAAACAAACGCGAACAGCTATATAAGCTTTGTGATGAAACCAACACATCGAGATCTGGAATGGACTACCTTGTGAATTACTACATCAGCTCTCTTGGATGGAGTGAAGAGAAAGCAATTGAATATGCCATTTCTCTTTTTCATAACGGAACCATCACACAAATCAAACTAATCGGTAAGGATGGTAAAGAACTATGAACCAAGAAACACTGGAAAGATTAAGAAAACAATACCCAGTTGGAACTAGAGTTGAACTGTTAAAAATGGATGATGTTCAAGCACCGCCTGTAGGTACTCTTGGTACAGTTATGGGTGTAGATGACATTGGTTCTATTATGGTTTCATGGGACAATGGTAGCTCACTTTCTGTTGTATATGGAGAGGATATTTGCAGGGTTATAAAACCGACAAAACTACACAAAAACTAGTGTAAAAAATTGTGTAAATTATTATGCTCAAATGACTTGATATATATCTTTTTTAGAGCGAATATACACATGCGAAAGGGAGAATATCCCAAAAAGCATCGGAGGAAAAAGCATGAACGAAAGAATAGAAAACCAAGTCAAAGAGATGAAAAGCCAAACAATCGGTGTTGAGGTTGAAATGAACAACATCACAAGAAAAAAGGCAGCAACACTAATTGCCGACTTCTTCGGAACTGTAAGCTATGATGCCAACCACGAATACGGTTATTACACATGGGCATGCAAGGATGGCCAAGGTCGCATTTGGAAGTTCCAAAGAGACTCAAGCATTCAAGGAAACGATGATGAGAAATGCGAACTTGTAACACCAATCCTTACATACTCAGACATTGAAACCTTACAAGAGATCATCAGAATTTTAAGAAAGGCGGGAGCAAAGAGTGATGCCACAAGGGGATGCGGAGTTCACATTCACATTGGAGCAAACGGACATACAGCTAAAACCTTAAGAAACCTTGCAAACATTATGGCAAGCCATGAAGGATTACTTAAAGTTGCCTTAGACCTTGATGATTTAAGAGTTCAAAGATACTGCAGAATGGTAAGCCCTAACTTCTTAAAGCAACTTAACAAAAAGAAACCAGAAACATTAAGCGATTTTGCAGACATTTGGTACAAAAGCCAAGGAGCTGATTATGGCAGAATGCAACACTACAACGAATCCAGATACCACATGCTAAACTACCATGCAACATTTACAAAAGGCACAATTGAATTTAGACTTTTCCAATTCAACGCACCAGCTGATGGAAAACAAAACGGATTACACGCAGGCGAACTTAAAAGCTACATTCAATTATGCTTAGCCCTTTCAGAAATGGCTAAAGAAGCAAAGGCAGCAAGCCCAAAGCCACAACAACACGACAATCCAAAATACGCTATGAGAACTTGGCTTCTTAGACTTGGCTTTGTAGGCGATGAATACAAAACTGCAAGAGAAGTTTTAACCAGAAGATTACCAGGCGATGCAGCTTTCAGGTCAGGAGTAAGACCTGGAGCTACCGCTTAAGGAGGTAAAAGATGATGAAATACTACATTGCATACGGAAGCAACCTTAACCTAGCACAGATGAAATACAGATGCCCAAAAGCTAGACTTGCAGGAACAGGATGGCTTGAAGGCTATAGGCTTCTTTTTAAAGGAAGTAAGACTGGTTC
>Ga0116183_1003174_pt1 | contig 16896 bp, 12 predicted proteins | sample AD_UKC078_MetaG_FD_89753 | JGI IMG/M metagenome (GOLD analysis project Ga0116183, IMG submission 89753) | Active sludge microbial communities of municipal wastewater-treating anaerobic digesters from USA - AD_UKC078_MetaG | ecosystem: Engineered > Bioreactor > Anaerobic > Digestate | place: USA... | reverse complement strand
CGCGAATTCGGTCACGACGTCAGCTATTTCGACCAGGAGACCCTGTTCTACTGCGGCAATATCTTCGTCACCACCCCCGAGAAGTTCCGCCAGTTCGCCAAGTCACTTTTCCGGGTGGTCGACCATGTCTACGCGGAACTCGGCGAAATCGAGGACATGCCGGAGGTCCGGTACGCGCCGCACCGCTACCCGGGCTACATCGCCGAACGCTTCATGGGCCTCTACATCCACAAGATGGGACTGCGAGTCTTCGAGACGCCCATGGTGTGGCTGAACTGATCGGTGTGGCTGAACTGATCGGTGTGGCTGAACTGATCGGTCTGGCTGAACTGATCCGGCGCGCTCATTGCGCCGCGTCGATCAATTCCTCGAGAGATTGCGCGAGGAGTTCCGGAAAGACCTCCACGTCGCTCATCGCGTCCCGGTCGGCGTTGATACCGAAGTACAGCATCCCGCAGTAGGACGTGACCCCGATCGCCAGCACCTGGTCGTGCATCAACGGCGGTACCGCGTAGGTCTCCAGCAGTTTGGCGCCGGCGACGTACATCTGGGTCTGCGGCCCGGGCACGTTGGTGATCAGCAGATTGAACTGCCGGGCCGGGAACTGGGTCGCCACCCGGGTGCCCATGGCGTGCAGGGTGGGCGGCGGGAATCCGGACAGCGTGACGATCGTGCGCGCGTCGACCAGTTTGGCCGCCGCCGAATACGACTCGGTGGCATGGGCGATCTGGGACAGCCGGACCACCGGGTTGGACTCTCCGACCGGCAGGTCGATCAGGAACGGCGCCACCTCGCTGATCGCCTGGCCGGGTCCCGACGGCAGCTCCGCATCGGGGTAGACCGAGGTGGGCGCCATCGCCCTGATCGCGGCGGTCGCGGTGACCGGTTCGGCGCGGGAGAGCAGCCAGTTGCGCAGCGCGCCGGCGATCACCGTAAGCACGACGTCGTTGACATCGCAGTCGTACCGGGCGCGGATCATCCGGTAGTCGGCCAGCCGGGCGGAGGCCACCGTGAACCGCCGCTGCCGGGACACCTTGGTGTTCAGCGGGCTGCTGGGAGCGCTGCCCCGCACCAGGGTGCGGGCCGTGCCGGCGACTCGGGCGGCGAGTTCGGCAAGCTCGCCGTTGTTGGCGGCCACCCCGGCCACCGTCGAGCGCAGCGCCATCAACTGCTGACCGGGCCGGGCCAGCCAGTCCCCCACCGCCTCGACCATCAACCTGCCCGCGGTGGGCTCGCGGCCCGGCATCCAGATGTCCTCCGCGGCGGCCGCCGGGCGGCGGCTGCGGTCGGCGATGACATGACCGATCTCGCAGGCGGTCATGCCGTTGACCAGCGCCTGGTGGGATTTGATGAACAGCGCCAACCGATTGTTGGCCAGGCCCTCGATCAGGTACATCTCCCACAGCGGGCGGGTCCGGTCCAGCGGACGGCCGGCCAGCCGGGACACCAGTTCGTGCAGTTGGGTGTCGCTGCCCGGTGCCGGTAGTGCGGAGCGTCGCACGTGATAGGTGATGTCGAAGTCGGGGTCGTCGACCCAGACCGGCCGGGCGATGCCCAGGGTCACCTCGCGGACCTTCTGACGGTAGCGCGGGATCTGCGGCAGCTGACGCTCGACGGTCTCCAGCAACCGCTCATAGCTCAGCCCGCCGCGGGGCCGACGCAGGATCGACAGCGAACCCACATACATCGGGGTCGCGGTGTTCTCCCGCTGGTAGAACGCCGCGTCCGAGGGCGACAGCCGTGTTACCACCTGGTCACCGTATCCGAGCGGCTTTCAGTATCTCAGGGGCTCTCGGTGTCTCAGTGCGTCTCGCTGGCCGAAGGACCCTCGCGGCCCGAGTCACTCTCTGCGTCTGCGGGGCCGTCTCCGTCTTCTGCGGGACCGTCGCTGTCTTCTGCGGGGCTGTCGCTGTCCTCTGAGGGGCTCGCCGTGTCGGGGCGCGACGTGGTGCGCCGCGCCCGCAGCAGGATCAGCACCGCTCCGACGGCGGCCACGGCTGCCATGCCGCCGACCGCCAACCAGAACCAGCTCTCGCCCGACCCCTTGCCCTGGTTCGCCTCCGGCTCGAGCGAGTACTCCGACGCGGGGTTCGGAACGGTGATCGGATCGGTGCCAGGCACGGAGATGATCGCGCGGCCCTCCAAGCCGGGCCACCTGCCCGGCTGTGCGGCGAGGAAGCGCAGCAGCTCGTCGAGCTGCTGGGGAGCTCCGGTGGAGGTGGCGACCAGCAATGTGCGGTCCCCGTCGAACACCGCCTGCAGCGAGCCGAACGGTGGCGCCGGATCCAGATTCAGCGAGACCGACTGCCCCTGGGGGTCGAGACCGGTCACGGTGAGACGGCCCTGCTCCGCGGTGAACGGCAGCGGAGCGTCCGCGTTGTTCCAGCCGCCGGACGAGATCAGGACCGCCGATTCGGGGGCCGCGATGACCTCCCGGAGCGGCTTGACATCCGCCAGCAGCGGTACCGCGCTCGCCAACTGCAGGCCGACCATGATCTGCGCCGCGCGGACCGTGTCGGCGAAGGCGTCATCGGTGATCCCGATCGCGATCCGCGGCATCGCGGCCTGCGGGAGCGACTGGAACCCCTGCGGCAGCGGCGGATTCACCTCCCTGGTCTGGACCGTCGAGTCACTGTCGAGTTGGAGCAGGATCGGAAGATGATCGCCACAGTGACCGGGGTCGCCGGTGGTCCGCACCATCACCTCCACGGTGGTGCCGCGCTTGAGAAGTTTGTTCGGCACCACCACCGTCCGGTCGATGGTGCCGCTGGGCTCGGCCGGCCAGCGCTCGATGATCTCGCCATCCACCGCAACCAACACCTGACCGCCGAAGGCGGTGTCGATGGGCGTGTAGGAACCTTTCAGATGCACCGCGACACCGCCGATTGGATGGCCCCAGCGGGTCTGGTTGATCTCGAACCTCACCGTGGGCCACATATCCTCGTTCTTGAGGTTCGTGATCTTCAGCTGCTCCAGGGAAGCCGTATCGGTGGCTAGTTCCTGCTCGGGGAGGGTCTCGGCGGCCGAATTCTCGCTCACCGCAAAACGCAATGCGTCGTCGTTGAACAATCGCGCCTGGCCGACCAGTTCGTCGCCGGGGCCGGCGACCCGCAGCGCCGGCACGCCCGGTCCGCCTTGCAGGACAAGACCCTTCTTCGGGCCTTCCTTGACGATGATCTGCCGCTCCAGCGGCCCGGACGGAGCAGGCAGGGTCTCCGCCCCGTTCGGAAGTGGCACCACCACCACATCGGGTTGTTGGCCGTTGCGGTTCGCCACCGCGGCGGCGACCTGGACGGCCGCGGTGGACTCGGCGCGCGAGGGTTTGTCCGGCACTGCGATGGTGACCCTGCGAAGCACCTGCGGCAGGAACTCCGCAACGGTACTCGGGGGGATTTCGGTTCCGGCAAAGACGATGCTGCCGTTGACGAACCGGATCGGGAACATCGGGTCCCAGCAGTATCCCTCAATGGGAACAGCGTTCACGGAGACATCGAAACTGGTCCATCCGCCGAAGACCTCCGCGCCGGCCAGCGGAATCTCCATCTCCGGCCGGTCGAGTGGCGGCAGTGGCAGCCGGCTGATGGTTCGCCCGTTCTGGCTGACGGTCACGATCCCGGACCGCAGGTTGACGGGTATTTCGAGGAAGGTTTTCAGCGCCACCGGACTGAGGCCCTTCGGCACCGGGAACGTCAGGCTGGTCTTCGCGACGTCGCGGTTCACCACGAACGACAACGTGCCCCCGGCCCCAATGTCGGCCAACGGAAGCGTCGGTGCGTCGATGACCGCCCCGCCGGCCGCTGTTGGGCCTGGCGGTTCGGGCTGCTCGGGCGGTTCGGCGGCAGCACTCGGCGCTGAACAGACCAGCACCGCCATGACCGCGGCAACGGCTCCGTAGCGACGCATGATCACCCCTGTCCTTCACCTATGCGGACACCTATGCGGATCGGCCCGCCCGCAAACATTCTGCTACCCCGAATTTAGCGGTTCGAACGAGAACCAATCGACGCTCATCTCCGCGGGGAATGGGGTCGAGTCGTCCGGGGGACCCGGCCAGTCACCCCCAACGGCAACGTTGATCAGCGCAAACATCGGGCTCTCGAAGACCCACCGAGAGCCTTCCGGCATCGAATCCGGGGTGAACGTAGCCAGCGTGTTGTCATCGACCCCCACAGTGATGCTGTGTTCCCGGCGGGTCATCCAGTAGTTGTGGTAGTCCGCGGACATATCCGGAATCGGCCCTTTGGCCTCGACGTCCGCACCCGGCGCATGCAGGGCGATGTTGAACGTCGTCGGGTCGTTCACCAGTTCGATGATGTCGATCTCACCGCTCTCGGGCCAGCCGACCTGCTCGATGTTCTCCCCCAGCATCCAGAAGGCGGGCCAGAGCCCCTGCCCGGCCGGCAGCTTCATGCGTGCCGCCACAGTTCCGTACGGAAAGTTGAGCTTCCCGCGGGTGACGAGCCGACCCGAGGTGTATCCGTCCTGAGTTCTCTGCGCTGTGATCACCAGGTTCCCGTGACCGTCCAACCGGATGTTCTCCGGAAAGTCGGTGTAGGTCTGCAGACTGCCGCGTTCCCAGCCGTGCACGGACGACGGCCCGATGTCTGCGGTCCACAGAGCAGGGTTGGGCGGCGCACCGACCGGGCCCAGGAAATCCTCGAATATCGGCCCGGACGCGATCGGGGCGGCGGCGGCGGAACCGATGAGAGAGTCGGAGGCCGCGATCACGGGCGCCGCCAGCGCGGGCACCAGGAACGCCGAGAAGCCTCTGAACACCCGGGGCCTCACGAACCAGGCCCGACGACGTCGACCGGCCCGCGGTACTCCCGCCACACCCGCGGGGCGTAGAAGAGCACCCCGACGCCGACCGCGGCCAACCAGCCCAGGGTCAGTCCGGTGAGGCCGCCGTGCAGTGCGCCGAAGGCGGCGCCGGCCAACTCCAGCACGCTGAGGACACCGACCAGTACCGCCTCCCGGGCGACATTGCCGCTGACCCGCGCCAGGGTCACATGGTGGTCCTTCACGACCAGCCCCAGCCCACCTACGCACAGGATGATAAGTGCGGTGTGGGCATTCTCGGCGTAGTCCGCACCGAAGATCTTGAGAACCAGATTCCCCAGGACGGCCATCACGAGAATCGCGGCCGCGCACACCACCATCGAATACTGGAGCGTCTTGCGGAACTCCATCCGGAAGGTCGCAGTGCTGCGGGCACCGGACGCGAAGAGCGCGACGGCCAGGGACAGCGGGATGAAGAACACGAACCCGGCCAACGACCACGCCGCGTACAGGTAGCCCGCCTGTTCGGAGCCCAGCGTCACGTTGGCGAGAATCGGCATGGCGAAATACGCCACCAGAAGAGACGTGTTGAGAGCGTGATGACGGAAGGCATCACCCTGCATGCCCCGCAGCGCGGTGGGGGTCGGGACAAGCCAGCCCGTCGGGACGGTGTAGGTCTTCAGCAGAGCGACGACGACGAACAGGATCGACACGATGTTGGCCACCAGCCAACTGGAGAAGATGGCCAGCGACCCGTACTCAGACATGGTGAACGCGGCGGCGATCAGCAACCCGAGTTTGACGACGGATTGAATCGCGTTGCGCCGCAACTGCATTTTCCCGCCGATGACCGACAACAGCGCCTGGTCGAGCAACAGACCGATCGCCTGCGTGACGACCGCGGCGGCGAAGATCACCGCGATCCAGGGCTCGGTGCTGATTCCCGGAAGTCCGAGGAACGTCACCGGCAGCAGGGCGGCGCAGACCAGCGACACCACTCCGGCGAACAATCCGGTGACCACAGCGGCCGTCGAGACCAGGGTGCTGCGGTGGTCTGCCATCCGCGGCAGCTGGGCTGTCAGCATGGTCCCGAAGCCGAGCAGGGTCAACGGCGCCAGCAGGTTCATCGCCGAGATGGCCGTCGAGGATTCGCCGACATCAGCGGCGGTGAACGACCGCGCTGCCACCGCCCAGAAGACGAACCCCAGACCGGCGGTGATGACCGACGTCGATGCCAGTGAAGCCGCACTCTTCAGCAGGAAACGGAGCTTGCTGCGGTGCTCGGCGTCTTTATCGCTCATCGGCTCGTAAAGCTCATCGGCTTGCGCTGCTCATCGGCTTCGGTACGCCTCGATCGCGTCAGCGTACATGGTCTCGATCCGCGAGACGACCGCGCTCACAGTGAACTCCCGGGCCCGGTCGCGGCCCGCGGCGCCGAAGGCCAGCGCCTTCGCCGGGTCGGCCAGCAGCGACGCCAGCGCATCGGCCAGAGCCCCAGCATCGCCCGGAGGGACCAGCAGCCCGGTCGTGCCGTCGACCACCATGTCCACGATCCCGCCGGACGCGGCGGCGGCCACCGGCCGGCCCGCCGCCATCGCCTCCAGCACCACGGTGGGGCAAGGGTCCGACCACACCGAGGGCACCACCACCACGCGGGCCGAGTTGAACAATTCCACCACCTTGTCGTGGTTCACCACGCCCAGCCACCGGGCCCCGGGCGGGAAGTCCCACGACGCACCGGTTCCCATGCGACCGGCGAGCACCAACTCGGGCGGCGACTGCAGCCGGCTGTAGGCGTCGAGCAGAACCGGTATGCCCTTGTCGAAGCTGAGGTCGCCGGCGAAGAGCAGTGGGGCGTCCGGCAGGGTCGGGGCGATGTCGTCGACGACGATCTCATCCGGGATGAAATTCGGGATGACCTGCGCCTGGAGAGCGGCGCTGTGCAACCAGTTACCGGCCGGGATGTCGACGGCGTGGGCGACCGCACTGCTGACCGCCGCGACGTCGGTGAGCCGGCGGGCGCGACGGTGCGCCGACCAGGCGTTGGCGGCCAGAGTGACCGGGCCGTTGAGCTTGCCGTAGAGCGCGGATGCGCACGGCAGGCAGCGCTTCGGTGACGGTCCCGGGCAGCGGTGGCGGTCGAACTCCATCAGGCGCTTCGTCGGGCAGATGTGGCTGTAGTCGTGCAGGGTCATCACCAAGGGCACGCCGGCCCGGCTCACCGGCCCCAATGCGCTGTTGACGATCCAGTTGTGCGCATGCACGACGTCGAAGTGGCCGGTGGCCAGTTCGTCCCGAATGGCCCGCGCCACGACAGGATCGGGAAGAGGCAGCGCGTGCGGTCGTGCCGGGTCGCTGTACAACGCCGGGAACTTGGATGCAGCCGTGCGGACTCGAACCACGCGGACACCCTCATCATGGGTCACACCCGGCACCGCGTCCCCGGAGGCGAATCCGAGCAAGGTCACCTCGTGGTTCCGGGCAGCCAGCTTTCGCGCCAGATTCCAGACATGCCGCTCCTCGCCACCGGCCAAAGGCGGGATGAACTGGGCGAGGTGCAGGATCCTCATCGGGCGACCTCCCGGTACAGCGCCTCCAGCTGGGCGGTGCAATCATCCCAGGTCGGTATCGGCGGCGGCGTGATGCGGGGTTCCGCGGCCAATTTCAGCACCGCGGCGGCGATCTCGGCCGTCGAGGCCTCCAGCGGGATCGTCGTCGCCAACCCGTCCCGGCCGAGTTCGCTCAGTCCGGAGGTGTCTGCCACCAGCACCTTCGCGCCGGCACCCACCGCTTCCATCGCCGCGATCGGATGAGCCTCGTATTCGCTGAGCAGGCACACCACGTCCGCGTCGGAGACGACCCTGCCGAGTCCGGCCCGCTCGCCGGGCCCGAAACTGCGGATGGCGAAATGCTCGCCCAGATTCAATTCGCGGGCCATCTCCCGAAGTCGCGCTTCGAACGGGCCGGTACCGATCACCTCCAGCCTGGCCCCCGGCGCCTGCCGCAGAATCTCCGGCAGCGCCTGGAGGACGCGGTGATGCCCCTTGTACTCCTCCAGACGACCGATCGAGATGACCAACGGGTCGCCTTCGGTAGCCGGAGCGGACTGATCTACCGGCAACGGCTCGCAGCCGTTGCGGATCAACCGGATCGAGGACTCCGGAATCCCGAGGGTCCGCGCGAACGTCTGCCGCTCGAACTCGCACACCGCCACCAGGGCGGTGGCCGATCGGAGCAGCGGACCGATCGCCTTCCACTGCAGCGGCCGGATGAAATTCCGCAGACCGGCGGAGTTCCCGCCGGTATGGAAGGTCAACACCGAAGGGATGCGGGACCGTACGGCGGCCAGTGCGGTGGGCGGCACCAGGGTATGGACGCCCTGGATGTGAACCACGTCATAGGCGGACTGAGATTCCCGCAGATGCCGCCGCAGGCCCGGGGACCAGTAGTAGTCCCGGTTTCGGGGGTACGCCGGCCACCGGCGGATGTCGTAACCGTCCACCCGCTCCGATGGGGGAAGTTCACCGGAGGTATCGGTGGTCAGCACCGTCACCTCAACCCCCAGCGCAGCCAGCCGCCGGGAGACCTCGTGCACGTGAGTCTCGATACCTCCCATGTAGGGCAGCGCCCGGGCCGAGACCATGGCGACCCGCAGGGGACCCGCTCCAGCGCTCACCGCGCGTGCCTCCGCTCAGACAGCCGGCGCGACACCGTTCCAACGATGTAACCCGCTGTGGTGTAGGCCAATCCGATCACAATCACCGCCGCCCTTGATAGCCCCGACCAGTCGCCCCGGAATGCCGAGCCCACATTACGCAGGACCCCCATCGGAAGCGTGACCGTCGAGTAACTCAACTCCGAGGAAAGGCCGGACTCCACACCCGTACGTCGCGCCATCTGCGCTTTCGACAGACCCTCCGACCAACAGCGGGAGCGGAAGTAGGCGAAACTCTGCCGGTCGGCCGGAACGTGATGCACGACGGAAGCCTGATCGTCGAAAATGAAGTGACCACCCGGCCGCTGTTGAGCAACCCGAATGCAGAATTCGGTCTCCTCACACCCGAGCGGCAGCGCCACGCTCGCCGTTCGACCGATATCGGTCATGAAGCCGCCGTCGGCGAACAGCTCGCGCCGGAAGGACGCGTTCGCCCCGATGAGATTGCGAACCACACCCGGCTTCTGGCCGACGTAGCTGCAACCCACGACCCAGTCGAACTCCGGCGGCCACCACCCGGGCCGCTGAGTGGCCCACTGCGGGTCGATCCGGCCGCCGACGCCGAGCGTGCCGGGGTCCGCGTACCGCCGCTTGAGGGCGGCCAGCCAACCGGGTCGGGCCGCGGCGTCATCATCGAGAAAAACCACCACATCGGCGGTGGCCAGTTCGACGCCGGTGTTCCTCGCTCCGGACAGCCCGGGGTGGATGTGATTGGGCACCACCCGCACGTCGGGGAGCGCCTCGGTGAGCCGGGCCAGCAGATCGGGATTGTGGTCCACGACCACGATCAACTCCTCCGGGGGAGGTTCCTGGGCCTGCACGGAGGCGATCGCCTCCAACGTGACGTCCCACCGCTTCTCGGTGTAGGCGCAGATCACCACTGCACAGGTCGGTTCGGATGTCATCCGCTTGGCCCTTTCGGCGCGACGTGGATTGCTGCGGGATCAGCGAGAATCTCGCGGACCTTGAAGATATCTTCCGTCGCCGCCACCCAGAGCGCGGCTGCCACGATGGCGGCCATCACCGGGGTCAGCACCGCCGCCATGCGTAACGCCCGTCGGGGAATCCCGCCCACGGTACGCCGAACCCAGGAGACGACGGACCCGAAGTTCGCCGCGATCAGCACCGCCGCGCCGGAGTAGATCGTCAGCGGCGTCAGCCATACCCCGAAGAGCACCAGAAACACCGACACCAGGCTCGCACTGGCCAACAACGCCGCACCGGTCATCGCGGGATCCCATTCGGCCCGCACCCGACCGGCCGTGTCACGGATTCGGGGCCAGAGCCTGCTGCGGATCACCAGGGCGATGAACAGCCCGCACCACAGTCCGACAGCCAACTGGGTGGTCCACGCGACCTTCGGCGTGGTTCCGAACCAGCCACTTCTGAGGTCCGCGTAGCCCAGACCGTTCAGGTCGTAGATGGTCACCGGGCCGTGCCGGTAGGCGATGCTGATCCCCGGTACCTCGTCGAACTTCGTCACCTGCCGTGGGGTGAGTTGCTTGCCGTCGTTGGGTTCGCCGTTGAAGAAGTACGACCCGAAGGGCGGCTTGTGCTCGGCCATCCTGCGGTCGACGTAGATGTAGTTCAGCCGCATCGCGCCCGCGGCATCCGTCTCCGCCGTCCCCCAGGTGGTCGCCAGGTACAACGACGAGATCTCGATGTCTCGGGGTCCGTCCGCCACCGGCCACAGCCCGGCCTGGGCACCGAGCAGGACCGAGCTGACCCGGTCCGCCGCGACGCGACTGCCGGCCGGCAACGCCTCACGTGCCCACTGGGCCGCGGCCAGTGACTCGGCATCCATTGACCGGGTGTCGGCGGCCGGGATATACGGGCCGGGCAGACGAGCCCAACTGGGTCCGCTGCCCAGCACGTAGCCGCCGACAAAGGTCCCCGCAGCCAACAAAACCCCGATGATGCGGATGATCACCGCCCGCCGGTGCTCCTGGAAGCCGAAATGGTGTGGTTCACGCCACCAGTACCACGCCGCGAATCCCCCGACCGTCAGGCTGAACGGAATGAAGAGGAAGCTGTTGGAGCGGTCGAAGAGTTCGCCCCCCTTGGGCACGACGCGCGCCGCGAGCAGAGCCGGGATGGACGCCGACAGGACGATCAGCAAGCGCAGCTGCGACTGCTGATGATGACGTTCGCGGTAGGCGAGCACCAGCATCACCAGCACGATCGCACTCAACGCGGCGGCGTAGTACAGCAACACGTACTGGTCGAATGACCGGGACGCCGTTCCGGCGGAGTCCTTGAACAGCTCGCGGCGCTCACCTCCGACGAACTGCACCCGGACGTCGGCGATGATCGGCCCGAAATAGTCCGAGAGCAACCGCCGCTGAACGATCGCCCAGGCGAATGTCGACGCGATGCTGGCGCAGGCCCCGTAGAGAATCCACAACCGCGCCTTGCCGCCCTCGGCGCCCGCCCAGAAGAACAGCAGTCCCGCGGTGAGGAAGCTCGTCACGTGGTGGGTCACCGCCACCGCGAGCAGACAGAGGGTGGCACCCGCCAGGAGCGGCAACGGCTTGTCGGCGGATCGGGCCCGGGCGATGAAGGTGACGGCCGCCAACGCCAGCGGTAACGACATCGTCTGGTAGGCGAACTGCGAGTTGAAGAACACGAACTGCGAGGACATCGCATACACCGCGACCGCGAGTCCACCTGCGCGTTCACTCCCGGTCAACCTCTCGACGGTGTCGCACAGCACCGTCACCAGCACCAACCGGCACACGATGACCACCACCGTCGCGGCGGCCATGGTGGGGATACCCGCCTGGTGCACCAGCAGCGCAACGGCTTCCAGACCAGGATATCTGGGGCTGACCTCCAGCAGGGGGTTGGGCTGGAAGAGTTCGTGCGAGGAGAGAATGTCCCCGAGCGTTCGCATGTGCAGTTGCTCGTCGAAACCGGTGAACAACATCGGGTTGGTGGCCCGCCAGAACAACGTCGGCCCCAGACCCAGACACACCACCGCGGCATTGCGCGTCGCCCGGTGCAGGTGGGAGCTGGTCAGTGCCCACAGTGCCCGGCCGTACATCGCGGCAAGGCTGATATCGGAGATGATCTCGGCGATCTCACGGTGCTCCTGCCGGGCGAGGGCGACCGCGATGACTTGCCCCGCCAGGGCGCACAGTTGCCAGATGAGAAGCTGCCGGATCTGGACGTACGCGTCCTGAGTCGGCGCCTTTCGCCGGAACCACCGCTTGCGATGCTTGGCGCGGTGGTGCGCTACGCCCGCGGGCACACGGGCGCTCTCGGTGTCGTCAACATCCCTCGCCCCGTCCTGCAGAGGCACCTCCGTCACGGCCTCGCCTGAAACCTCACCTGAAAACTCACCAGAAATATTGTGACTCCTGTGGCGTGCCGTAATCAGGAAATCGTAAAGGGTGCGCCCGGTCGACACCTGTCGAGCGGCATCGACCCGGGACCTTCGGTCCGCCGACTAGACTGACCCAACCTATGCTCCGCGCCGCCGTGTACCTCCTCGCCTGGCTCGCCTTGGCGCTGCGTTTCGATCGCTCGCGCCCGGGCCCCAACCTGGACACCCAGTTGCCCGCCGTGGTGCTGTGGGCATCGCGGTTCCCGCTGCAACACGGCTGCCTGGGGGTGTATCGCAGCCTGGGCCGGGCCGGGGTCCCGGTGTACGCGGTGATCGGTGATCCGCACGCACCCGTCGCGAAATCCCGCTATGTCCGCGGAACGCTGCTATGGCAACCGCATCTCGGCGAGGGGTACCCCGAGCTGATCGAACGCCTCATCGACTTCGGCCGCCGACTCGGCCGCCGGTCACTGATCGTGTGCACATCGGATGAGATGGCGGTCCTCGTGGCCCGGCACCGGGCCGACCTGACGGAGCACTTCATCCTGCCGGACGTCGACCCCGAACTGCCCGCCGAACTCGCCGACAAGCGCGGCCTGGACACCCTCGGCCGCCGCCACGGCATGGCGACCCCGGCGGCGGTCGCCGTCGACACGATGACACAGCTGATCGCCCTCGACGCCGAGATGACGCCGCCACTGATCGTCAAGAGCGTCGCACTGCGCGGCCAGGTGCAAAGTGTCGAGAACACCACCCTGGTCCAGACCCGCGAGGACCTGCTCGCGATGGCCGACGCCTGGACGGAACCATTCGGCGTCGTTCTCCAGGAGTATCTGCCCGACGAGGACTGCGAGGACTGGTTCACCCACGGCTACTGCGATGCGCACAGCCGGGCCCAGGTCGTCTTCACCGGCCGGAAGGTGCGAACCTGGCCCGCACGGGGCGGCGCCACCGCCGCCGCTTACACCGCCGCCAATCCCACCTTGGCGGAGTTGGCGAGAACCTTCTGCGCGGCCGTCGGTTACCGCGGTGTCTTCGATATCGATTGGCGGTACGACCGGCGCACCGGCCGGTACAACCTGCTGGACTTCAACCCCCGGGTCGGCGCCCAGTTCAGGATCTTCGAGAACGACGCCGGGATCGATGTCGTGCGGGCGATGCACCTCGACCTGTCCGGCCGACCCGTCCCCAACGGACATCAGATCGACGGCGAGCGATTCATCGTCGAACCTTGGGACCTGGCCAGTCTGCTCGCCACCCGCTCCCACCCGCTCGACGGGATGGGCGGTGCGGGTCGCCCCAGGGCCGCGTGGCTCGCCTTCGACGATCCCAGGCCGGTGTTCGCCGCCGCGGCAACGCAGATCCGGGACTCCATCCGCACCCGGATGCGGGGTTCTTGATAACCTGATGCGCGTTGACATCAAGCGCCGCCTTACCTACTTCAGCACCCGAATCGAATAGAGAATATGCGGCCACATGCGGTACTGACAGGTGGCGCCGGTTTCCTGGGCTCCCACCTCGCGGAGCGATTGCTCGCTCAGGACGTGGACGTCACCGTTCTCGACAACTTCTCCACCGGAACACCGGACAATGTCGCGCACCTGCAGGGCCACAACGGTTTTCGGCTGATCAAGACCGATGTCTCCAACTACATCTCGATTCCGGGCCCGGTCGATTACGTGCTGCATTTCGCCTCGCCGGCCTCGCCGGTGGATTACGCCGAGCTGCCGATCCAGACCATGAAGGTGGGCTCGCTGGGAACGCACAACACGCTCGGCCTGGCCATGGAGAAGGGTGCCCGCTACCTGTTGGCCTCCACCTCGGAGGCCTACGGCGATCCGCTGGTCCACCCGCAACCGGAGAGCTACTGGGGCAACGTCAACCCGGTCGGGCCTCGCGGCTGCTACGACGAAGCCAAGCGTTTCGCCGAGGCCCTCACGACCGCCTACCGCACCAAGCACGGTGTCAATACCGCGATCATGCGGATCTTCAACACCTACGGCCCCCGGATGCGGCCCAACGACGGTCGCGCGATCCCGAACTTCGTCACCCAGGCGCTCGCCGGCCGACCGCTCACGGTTCAGGGTGACGGCAGCCAGACCCGGTCGGTCTGCTACGTCGACGACCTCGTCGACGGGGCACTGCGGCTGCTGTTCTCCGACCTGGCCGGTCCGGTCAACATCGGCAACCCGAACGAGATGACGATCCTGGAACTCGCCGAACTGATCCGCGAGCTCACCGGGACCAGTTCCCCGATCAACTTCATCGAGCGCGCCCAGGACGACCCGAGCCAACGTCAGCCCGACATCACCCTTGCGCGCGCCGAATTGCAGTGGGAGCCAAAGGTCGACGCCCGCGACGGCCTGGTGACGACGATCGCGTGGTTCCGTGATCACGCCGCCGGACTGCCGCACGTTCCGGCGCCCACGCCGGTCGACGTGCAGGCCGCGCCCGAACCACGCAGGCACAAGGTCGCGGTCATCGGCACCGGTTACGTCGGTGCGGTCACCGCCACCTGTATGGCGTTCCTCGGACACTCGGTATGCGGCCTGGACATCGATCCGGTCCGCGCGGGCAAGCTTAGCCAGGGCGAGGTGCCGTTCGTCGAGCCAGGACTGCCGGAGATCCTCACCTCGACGCTGGAGTCCGGGCGGCTGAAGTTCACCGACAATCCGACCGAGGCGCTCGCCGACGCCGAGTTCGTTTTCCTGTGTGTCGGCACGCCGCCGGGTCCGGACGGGTCGCCCAACCTGGAGCAGTTGGAGAGCGCGATCCAGTCCCTGGCGCCGCACCTCCGTTCCGGGGCGGTGATCGTCAACAAATCCACGGTGCCGGTCGGATCGGGTAACTGGACTCGGACCATCCTGGAAGACGCCCTCGAGGGCCTGCGCGAGCTGTCCTTCGGGGTGGTGTCCAATCCGGAGTTCCTCCGCGAGGGTTCTGCCATCGACGACTTCCTCTATCCGGATCGGATCGTGCTCGGGGGTCCGGAAGCCGACGTGCAGCGAGTCGCCGAGCTTTACCAACCGGTCCTCGACCAGTCATTCGACGGTGGGCGCCGGGGCATCCAGCCGACCATGATCACAACGGAACTGACGTCGGCTGAGATGATCAAGTACGCCGCTAATGCGTTCCTGGCCACCAAGATCAGCTTCTCCAACGAGATCGCGCAGATGTGCGAGCTGTTCGGGGCGGACGTCCGTGAGGTGCTGCCGGCCATCGGTGCCGACCACCGGATCGCCAGTGCCTTCCTGAATCCCGGTGTCGGATGGGGTGGTTCGTGCTTCGGTAAGGACGTCTCGGCGCTGATCTCTTCGAGCCAGGAGTACGGCTACACCCCCTCGATGCTGCACGCGACGGTGGAGATCAACGAAGCCCAGCGGGCCAGCGCGGTCCGCAAGCTGCAGCGTGAACTGCATTCCCTGAAGGGGCGCCGCATCGCGCTGCTCGGGTTGGCGTTCAAACCCGGGACCGACGACCTCCGTGATGCCCCGGCCCTGGACATCGCGAGACGACTGCTCGCCTCCGGCGCGGCGGTTTCGGCATTCGACCCGGTCGTCACATCGCTGCCCGCGGAGTTCGAGGACGTCCGGATCGCTGAGGATGTCTACGCCGCGGCGCATCGAGCGGATGCGGTCGTGGTGACCACCGAGTGGCCCGAGTTTCGTCTCATCGACCCCGACGAGCTACATCGGGTCATGCGCGGCAATTTGGTCGTCGACGGCCGGAATTGCTTGTCCCAAGGCAACTTTGCCGGATCGGGATTGCGCCTTGTGGGTTTCGGGTGGTGACTCCCGGTCGACCGAGGGGTCCGCGGCAGTTTCGCGGCGATTAGAATCATCACAGAAATGGTTCGAACCGCCATCATCCTAATCGCCTGGCTGGCCACGGTATTCGCCATTGTCGCGCTGGCAGCCAGGTACGTACCAGTAATCAATCATGCCGTTCTGATCGTCGCCGCGCTGTCGCCATACCTGGCGATCGGCGCAAGCCTGTTCGCCGCAACGATTCTGCTCGCCGCCTCACCGCGGCTCGCGGCGATTGCCCTGCTGCCAGCGCTGGTCGCGGTGGCGATCCAGGCACCACTGTTCATCGCCTCGGGCAAGCCGGTAGACGAAACCGTCGCGGTGCGGGTGGTCACCGCGAACGTCCGCGAAGGCCTTGCCAAACCGGGGCCCCTGGCGGCCCTGGCCCGTGACCACGCGGATGTCTTATTGCTACAGGAGCTCTCTCCCGAGCTGGCTTCGAACCTCGGCGGGCTAGACGCCGACTTCCCGTACCGCGCAATCGACGCGCAACCCTTCGCCTCGGGAATCGGGATCTGGAGCCGGCATCCAATCGAACGACCAGGCCGCGCCCCCGGCTATGAGCTCGGAGTGGTCACGGTCGTGGTGCACGTTCCGGGCATATCCGCGCCCGTTCCCGTCATGGCGGCCCATCTGGCGGGTCCGGCCCCACAGCCGATCGATGATTGGAAAGAAGACATCACCGCGTTTGCGGACACCCTGGTCAGCCTGGCAAATGCCGCCGGGCCTGGAGCAGCCATCGTCGCCGGTGACCTCAATGCCAGTTCCGATATGCAGCCATTCCGCAGGCTACTCGACAGCGGCTTCCGCAATGCTGCTGAGCAAGCCGGAGCGGGATTGGTCCGCACCTTCCCGGCGCATCGGTCGTGGCCTGCGTTGATCGGTATCGACCACATCCTCACCCTGAACAGCACGGCCACGGATGTGCAGACGGTGCCGGTGCCCGGTTCTGACCATCTCGGTGTGGTGGCGACCATTCATGTGCCGCGGCAGGTGAATACCGGCTAGCCCCGACCCATGCCATCCTGGCGGCCTTACCGTCTCCGGGGAGTGCCTGTGTCCGTCAACGTTGTTCCGCCGCTGCCTGCCGTCACACCCGTCGTCGACTACGAGCCGCCAGCCTTCGGCGGGCCGCCCGTCCCGCCCCCTCCCACCGTGCTCAGGCCCCGGTGCGTCGCGTCCGTGCGTCCGATGAGCAGCCCGCCGGTCGAGGAGGCCCGGGTCCGCGCTGCCACCGTCGCCGCGGCGACATTCGCCGACGCCGCGCTGCG
>Ga0116183_1003165_pt1 | contig 16921 bp, 13 predicted proteins | sample AD_UKC078_MetaG_FD_89753 | JGI IMG/M metagenome (GOLD analysis project Ga0116183, IMG submission 89753) | Active sludge microbial communities of municipal wastewater-treating anaerobic digesters from USA - AD_UKC078_MetaG | ecosystem: Engineered > Bioreactor > Anaerobic > Digestate | place: USA... | reverse complement strand
TGCCTGTGCAGCAGCAGCGGTTCCATGATCTGATCGCCGATGCGCAGCACCGGATTCAGCGATGTCATCGGATCCTGGAAGACCATGGCGATCCGGCTGCCGCGTACGGCACGGATCTGTTTCTCTTCCATCGTCAGTAATTCCTGCTGTTCCAGGCGGATACTTCCGGAGGTAATCCTGCCGGGGGGCGGCACCAGGCGCATGACCGAAAGCGCGGTCATGGATTTGCCCGAACCGGATTCCCCCACCAGGGCCAGGGTAGAACCCTTGTCCAGTGAGAAGCTGACGCCGTTTACAGCGAAAAACTCCCCCCGTGCAGTCGGGAAGCTGGTGTGCAGGTCTGTGATTTCAAGCAGTGTGGACACGCATTGTCTCCGGTTGGCAAGTAGCGGTTGGTTGACAAGAATATCAATATTGGTCCGCAGTTCCAAGCCAAATCTGCCGATTTGTTGTCTTACAGGTTTAATGTTGACTTTCATGCAACACAAGCCTAGCATCCAAACTGTTAGCATGCTAATCAAAAGTCGAAAGACATGCATGGAGAAATAACATGGAAGCATCACTGCATTATTTGCTGTTAATGACTCAGACCGTATTCCACAAAATGGTGCTGTCTGAAGCAGCAACAATCGGCTTGTCGCCGGGGCAGCCCAAAATACTGGAGTACTTGAAGCGCTATGGTGGTTGTGACCAGCGCATGATCGGAGACGCTTGCAATATTGAAGCAGCTACTGTTACAGGCATTTTGGTAAGGATGGAAGCCGCGGGGCTGATTGAGCGGAAACAGTTGGAAGGAAACCGCAGATCTCTGCATGTATTTCTGACAGAAAAAGGGAAAGCATTTGCAAGTCAAATTGATGATACATTTAAGAGAATTGAGGAGACGGCTTTTTCCAACATTCCGACAGACGAACAAAAGGAGTTTTTAGCCACACTGACGAAGATTTACGCTAACCTGACCGACAGACAGAGGCAGTCATGATGATGCGAGAGTTGTTTTACAGATATGTGCTGCTGGTTATCGGGCTGTTTGTCATGTCACTTGGCGTGGCATTATCAACCAAAGCCAGTCTGGGCACATCCCCGATCTCGTGTATTCCATATGTTCTCAGTCTGGGGTTTCCTGTTTCGTTCGGCTGGTTTACGTTTTATATAAACATTGTCCTGATCATAGCTCAAATCATCATCTTAAGAAGAAACTTCAGGTTGATCCAATTACTGCAGCTGGCAGCGGTTGTTGTCTTCAGCGTTTTCACTGACTTGACAATGCACATGGTGTCCGGCATCCAGGTCAACAGCTGGTTTTTACAATGGCTGCTGCTGGCGGCCAGTAATATTGTGCTGGCAATGGGTATTGGCCTGGAGGTAACGGCCAATGTCACCATGCTGCCGGGTGAAGGATTTGTTATGGCGGTTTCAAAGGTGTTCCACAAGGAGTTTGGGCAGGTTAAAGTCGTTTTCGACATTTCACTTGTTGCAATCGGAATGCTTGTTTCGTTTTATCTGTTTTACAGGTTGAATGGGGTGCGGGAAGGTACTATTGCCGCTTCATTATCCCTGGGCATCATAGTTCGATATTTCATAAAAATATTTCAGCCACTCGATGGCAGATTGAAAAGCAAAGCAGTTAAGGACAACTTCAAACTTGGCAAAATCTGCGATACTGCCGAAACCTGACAGCGTCGGAAATCGTTCGAACTGCCGGAATTTACCGATGGGGCATGGCAGCTAATAGAGTTGGTAATAAGGCCTGTCCTTATCAAAAAAACGCTGTCCTGACTTGCTGGTTGGCGCGCCCGATTATCTTGCAAGGCCGCTTTGACCGGCGTTTCCGGGTGCAAAGCCATTGACAGGCAGCCGTTGAATATGTTTTTATCAGCAGGCTTTGAAGCCCATTTTCCCACGCATAGCCTTTGCGGCGCTGTTGATTGTCATCCTGCTGACCGCTTTTTTCGGTATGAGCTGCGAGGCCTCGCCTGACGGGGAACTAATCCGGATCGCCATAAGCAAAAATGCGGCTGAGGTGGTCGTGGATGGAGAATCGCTTACAGCCGTAACCCCAGCCGGGGCGCATATCTCGGCTGCACTGCCTGCCAGGGTGCGCAGTTCAGGCAGCCTGCTGATTGTTGACGGCAACGCCTATACCAAGCTGACCTTTTCATCTCCCCAGGCCGTTCTTGTTAACGGCAAACCCTACCGTGGCAGTGTCGAACTGATTCCTCAGTATAAAGGCGTACTGGTTGTCAATCAGTTACCGCTGGAGTCTTACCTGATTGGTCTGATCAATGCCGAGATATCTTCGGCCTGGCCGATTGAGGCGGTCAAGGCCCAGGCTGTGATTGCCCGGACCTTTGCGCTTCAGCGCCGGGAGATGCGCAAGGGTGCCCTGTTTCATATGGAATCAACGGTGCTTGACCAGGTTTACCATGGGTTGCAGGCCGAGGACAGCCGGGCGCAGCGTGCGGTGATGGACACCGCCGGAGAGGTGCTGATGTATCATGGCGAGGTGATCCAGGCCTTTTACCATTCCAACTGCGGCGGCCGCACCGAGGCCTCCGAGAATGTCTGGGGCAAGGCGCTTCCCTATCTGAAGAGTGTCAGGTGCGATTACTGTCTGCACAATCCTGCCACCGCCTGGGAACAGCGGCTGTCGCTGAGGGTGATCGAGGAACGTCTGCGTCAGGGAGGGCACCGGGTCATTGGTTTGAACGGCTTGCGTACCGGACCTTTGACCAGCGGTGGCCGTTTGAAATATATTCTGGCCATGTCTTCTTCCGGTCAGGCGCGTATAACCGGCGACCAGTTTCGCAAGGCGCTGGGCTACGGGGTGATCAAAAGTACCAATTTCAAGATGCGCGCCGTTAACGGCGACATCGTCTTTTCCGGAATGGGTAACGGTCATGGCGTCGGGCTCTGTCAGTGGGGGGCCAAGCAGCGGGCCCTGGAAGGTTTTACTTATACCGAAATCCTGTCCTACTATTACCCCGGGACAGAACTCCACAAGATGTACAATCCCTCAGAACGGTAGACCGGATGCTTGTCAAGGAATTTGATTACGAACTGCCGGATAGTCTGATTGCCCGCCGGCCGGCTGCTGAACGCGATGCTTCGCGTCTGCTGGTCATGGAGCGTGCCAGCGGTACCTTCCGTGACGGCTGTTTCCCGGAGATTGTTGACTGCCTTGCCAGCGGAGATCTGCTGGTGTTCAACGATACCAGGGTTATACCCGCACGGCTGGCAGGGCGCAAGGCCACGGGTGGCAAGGTCGAGGTGTTCCTGGTTCGGCGCCAGGAGGGTCAGGCCGAACGCTGGTACTGTCTGATCAAGGGGTCGAAGGGCATGGGCGCTGGTGACCGGATTGATCTGGCAGCCGGTATGGGCGCCCGCATCTGTTCCCATCCTGATCGGGAAACCTGGCTGGTGGAGTTCGGGGGGGACGATCTGTTCGAGACCTGGCTGGAGCGGGAGGGTCAGATGCCGCTGCCACCTTATCTGCAGCGGCCGGCGGACAGTTTCGATCGTGAGCGTTATCAGACTGTCATGGCAGCTGTGCCGGGGGCCGTGGCTGCCCCGACAGCCGGCCTGCATTTTACCGAGGGGCTGCTGGAGGCGATCCGCTGCCGCGGGGTCAATATTGCCAGTATCACCCTGCACACCGGTCTGGGCACATTTCTGCCGGTGAGGGTGGAGCGGGTCGAGGAACACCGTATCCATACCGAGCAATACAGCATATCGCCGGAAACGGCCCTGCTGATAAACCAGACCCGTGAGCGGGGCGGCCGGATTGTGGCGGTTGGCACTACCACCACCCGCACACTGGAATATGCTGCCGATAGCCACGGCATTATCACCCCCGGCAGCGGCGAGGCCGATATCTTCATCTACCCCGGCTACAGCTTCAAGGTGGTTGACGCCCTGCTGACCAACTTCCATCTGCCCGAATCCACGCTGCTGATGCTGGTTTCCGCGTTTGCAGGCCGGGACGCTGTGCTGGCTGCCTACCGGCATGCCATTGCAGACGGTTACAGGTTTTTCAGCTATGGTGATGCCATGTTCATTGCCTGAGATGTTTTTTGGATGCTAATTTTTGCGTTCTGAACTATGATGCATTTTTTTAAACCATTTTTGCCAGGTGTCTTTTGTCCGGTTCCAATTTCAGTGTGACACATAGGGACGCGTCCTGCCGGGCGCGCACCGGCTCCTTGAAAACACCGCACGGTCTGATCGAGACCCCGATCTTCATGCCGGTCGGCACCAATGCCACGGTCAAGGCCATGAAGCCTGAGGACCTGCTGGCGGCCCAGGCCCGGATTATCCTGGCCAATACCTACCACCTTTATCTGCGTCCCGGACATGAGCTGGTGGAGCGTCTGGGGGGGCTGCACCGTTTCATGAACTGGCAGGGGCCGATCCTGACCGATAGCGGCGGTTTCCAGGTTTTCAGCCTGGGAGAACTGCGCAAGATCAGTGAGGAGGGGGTCAAATTCCAGTCGCACCTTGACGGGTCCTATCACTTTCTGACGCCTGAGTTGTCCATTCGCATTCAGGAGGCGCTGGGCGCCGATATCATCATGTGCTTCGACGAATGTCCGGCTGCCGATGCGGACTACGGCTATGTGGTCAAATCACTGGAGATGACTACCCGCTGGGCACAGCGCTGCAAGGATGTGCACCGCCGGGAGGGTCAGCAGTTGTTTGGCATTATCCAGGGGGGCATGCATCATGAATTGCGAGCCCGCAGCCTGGCGGATATCTGCTCGATCGGCTTTGACGGTTACGCCCTTGGAGGTCTTTCCGTGGGCGAGGAGAAGGAACAGATGTACGGCGTGATGGAGTGCTGCAGCCCGATGATGCCTGAGGATGCCCCCCGTTACATCATGGGGATCGGCGCCCCCGAGGATCTGGTGGAGGCGGTCTGGAACGGTTATGACATGTTCGACTGCGTCATGCCGACCCGCAATGCGCGCAACGGCATGCTGTTCACCAGCCAGGGGCGGATCAACATCAAGGCAAAGCGTTACGAAGAGGACGACGGGCCGCTTGACCCGCAGTGCGGCTGCATGGTCTGCCGCAATTATTCGCGGGCCTACCTCCGCCATCTTTACCGGGCGGGGGAGATTCTGGCCTCCAATCTGAATACCTACCACAATCTGTATTTCTACCTCGATCTGATGGCCAGGATGCGGGCAGCAATACGGGAGGACTGCTTCGGCGAGTTCCGCAGACAGTTCAAGCAGTGCTTGATTTCAAATAATATGGCTTAGAGGAGGATCACAATTATGTTCGGTTCAGTAAGTATGGCGCAGTTTCAGCAGTTTGTTCCCTTGATTCTCATGTTTGCAATTTTCTATTTTCTTTTGATCCGTCCACAACAGAAGAAGGCCAAGGAGCACAAGGCATTGATGGCCGACCTGAAAAAGGGTGACAACGTGCTTACTGCCAGTGGTATTTACGGCAAGATCGTCTCGGTTGAGGACAGTCAGGTCAATCTGGAGATCGCCAATGGCGTTGTGATTAAGCTGGTCAAGGAACATGTGGCGGCCGTGGTGAACAAGTAATCCTGAAACGTACGGTGTCTCGCGCCGATACGCGAGAACGCCGGATACAATACGTTTCGTTTCAGGTCAGCTTTTTGCATTTGCCCCCACTTTCTCAAGGGGGGGGCGACTGCATGAAGCCGACAGGAGCTTACTGTTTTTTTGTTTGATACGTCGGGCAGTTGTTCCCGATACACGAATATACCGAAGGGAGACCGTGCTTTATGCCGAAAGGAGCCGGCTGGCGTGTAAGTCTGATAATCGTCTTCGTACTGCTTTCCTGCCTGTACCTGACCCCCACTTTGTTTGCCAAACTGCCTTCCTGGTGGAGCGGGCTGATGCCCAAAGACAGAATCCACCTGGGGTTGGACCTGCAGGGAGGCACCCATCTGGTGCTGGAGGTGGATACGCAGAAGGCGGTGGAAGGTTCGCTGGACCTGGTCGCCACCGACCTGGAAGATACCCTCAATGCGAAGAACCTGCGTTTCAAGCGTATCAGCCGTTCCGGTTCAGAAAAGGTGCAGCTGCTCTTGTACGAAAAAGGGACGGCCGAGGCGGTTCAGAAGCTGCTCAAGGATAAGTATCCCGGCTACGAACAGAGCCCGCTGCATGATGATGGCGGTTTTGTCGCCCTGACCCTGAGGATGCCGGAAGAGCTGGCCAAAGACCGCAAGGACAAGTCGGTGGTGCAGGCCCTGGAAACAATCCGCAACAGGATTGATCAGTTTGGTGTTTCCGAGCCGACTATCCAGCGCGAGGGGATCAACAATATCGTTGTCCAGCTGCCCGGCATCAAGGATCCCAAGCGAGCCATCGATCTGATCGGCAAAACAGCGCGCCTTGAATTCAAGATGGTGCGTGAGGACGTGCCGCCCGGTTCAGCCGTTATCCCCGAGGATGCCGAGTTGCTCAAGGAACGCATCGTTGATCCGACCACAGGCGCGGTCAGTGAGGCGCCCTTTGTCGTCCAGAAAAAGACCATTATCACCGGTGACCTGCTGACCGATGCCCAGGTGCGCATTGATTCCCAGTTCAACCAGCCCTATGTGGCCATCGAGTTCAACTCCCTCGGCTCCAAGCTGTTCGATCAGGTGACAGCGACCAATGTGGGCAAGCGCTTTGCCATCGTGCTGGACGGCAATGTCTATTCCGCGCCGGTGATCCGCGAGCGCATCTCTGGAGGCAGCGCCCAGATTTCCGGCAATTTCACCGAAAAAACCGCCGCCGACCTGGCGATTGTCTTGCGTGCCGGGGCATTGCCGGCGCCGGTCAAGGTTATTCAGAACGAGACCGTCGGGCCATCCCTGGGGCAGGATTCGATCAACAAGGGTCTGTATGCCGGTCTGTTTGGCGTGCTGCTGGTGATTATCTTCATGGCGGTCTACTACAAACTGTCCGGCATGGTGGCCAACATCGGCATGGTGCTCAACGTGGTCTACCTGATGGGCGCACTGGCGGCCCTGGGGGCTACCCTGACCCTGCCGGGCATTGCCGCCATCGTGCTTTTGGTCGGTATGTCGGTCGATTCTAACGTGCTGATCTTCGAACGGATCAAGGAGGAGCTGCGGCTGGGCAGGTCTCCCCGGGCTGCTCTGGATGCCGGCTATGACAAGGCCTTCCTCTCGATCTTCGACTCCCACGTCACCACCCTGATCACCGCAGCGGTGCTGTTTCAGTTTGGCACCGGCCCGGTCAAGGGTTTTGCCGTCTCGCTCAGTCTGGGTGTCATCATCAACCTCTTCACCGCCCTGATTGCAACCAGGGTAACCTTCGACATGTTCATGCACAAGGGAACTGTCAAGAAAATGAGCATATAGGGGGCCTCGGATATGGAATTTTTCGGAAAGACCAACATAGACTTCATCGGCCGGCGCAAGATTGCGTTTGCCATTTCAGCCGTGATCGTCGTGCTCGGTATTATCGGCGTGATTCAGATTGCCCGCGGCGCAGCCAACATGGGTATTGACTTCTCCGGCGGCACCTCGATCCAGCTCAAGTTCGACAAACCGCTGGCGATTGCCGAGGCCCGCACTGCGCTGGCCAAGGGAGGCATTGCCAAGGCGGACCTGCAGGAGATCAAGGACGGCAACAAGCTGCTGATCAAGCTGGATAACAATGCCGGCTCTTCTTTGGGTAAACCGGTGGCTGCCGTGGAAACGATCTTCAAACAGGCCTTCCCGGACAACGGCTTCATGGTGGAAAGCTCGACCGAGATCGGCCCCTCCATCGGCGACAAGCTGCGTAAGGATACCCTGACCGCTGTTGCCATCGCCCTGTGCGGAATCGTGCTGTACATTGCCTGGCGTTTTGATTTCAAATTCGGCATCGGTGCCGTGATTGCCACAGCCCACGACTGTCTGGCCATGGTGGCGGTCTTCTATCTGCTGAACAAGGAGATCAACCTGCTGTTTATCACCGCCTTGCTGACCATTGCCGGTTATTCGCTGAGCGACACGGTGGTTGTTTTCGACCGCATCCGCGAGAATCTGCACAAGGACATGAAAAGCGCGGCCCATACCATCTTCAACCAGAGTATCAACGAGGTGCTTTCCCGTACCGTGATTACCTCGCTGACCACTGTGCTGGCTGCCGCCTCACTGTTTTTCCTGGGAGGCGAGGTGATCCATGACTTTTCCATGGCCCTGCTGATCGGTTTGCTGGTTGGCACCTATTCCTCCATCTTTGTGGCCAGTCCGATTGTGGTGGTACTGGAACAGCGTCGTCAGAAAAAGCTGGCTGCCATTGGCAAGGCCTGAAACAGTTAATTGAAGTGTTGTCAACAATGAAATCCCCCGTCTGACGGGGGATTTTTTTAATTCACGTCTGCCCCTTCGGGCCATTTCCGGTTATTCGAGATCAGCTCATGCATAGAACCTGGCATCTCAAATCCCCATCCACAACCATAACTGCCGAAGCGGCGGCAAAGTTGGCCCTGCATCCGGTCACGGCCAGGGTGCTGGCTGCCCGCGGTCTGGATGACGGTCAGGCTGCCGCTTTTCTGGATACATCCCTGGCTTCACTGGCCGATCCCTGGCTGATGAAGGGGATGGGGGCTGCGGTGGACAGGATCCTGGCGGCCCGTTTGGGTGGTGAAAGGGTTTGCATCTATGGAGACTACGATGTGGACGGCATCACCTCCACGACGCTGATGGTCTCCTTCCTGCGTGCTGCCGGCCTGGATTGCAGCTATTTCATCCCGGACCGTTTCGCCGATGGCTACGGCTTGAACCAGCGGTCACTGGCCGACATCACCAGTCAGGGGTTTACGCTGGTTATCGCGGTGGATTGCGGCATTACGGCCATGGCGGAGGCTGAGTTCTGCCACAGTCAGGGCTGTGATCTGATTGTGGTTGATCACCATACCCCGGGTGATAGGCTGCCTGCTGCGGCTGCCATTCTGAATCCGCTTCAGCCGGGTTGCGACTATCCGTTCAAATCACTGGCCGGGGTGGGGGTGGCATTTTGTCTGCTGATTGCGCTTCGCAGAAAATTGCGACAGGCAGGGGCCTTTGAAGACGGGGCTGGTCCGGATCTGCGCGAGTACCTGGATCTGGTTGCCTTGGGCACGATTGCCGATGTGGTGCCGCTGACCGGTCAGAATCGCATCCTTGTCCACCAGGGGCTGAAACGGCTGTCCGATTCCGGGAGGATCGGTGTCAATGCGCTCAAACAGGTGGCCGGGGTGCAGGGCAGGGTTGGCTGCGGTCAGGTCGGTTTCCGTCTGGCGCCTAGGCTGAATGCGGGAGGCAGGATGGAAAGCGCAGCACCCGGTGTAGAGCTGCTGCTGCATACGGACCCGGCCCGTGCGCAGGCAATTGCCGCCGATCTGGATGCGGCCAATGCCGAACGTCAGCAGACCGAAAGGCGCATTCTGGATCAGGCGGTTGCCATGCTGGAGGCCTCCGGGCGATACCCGGACTGCCGCACGATTGTGCTGGCATCCCCGGACTGGCATCAGGGGGTGGTCGGCATTGTTGCCTCCCGTCTGGTTGAGATGTATAATCGCCCGACCATTCTGCTGTCTGTGCAGCCGGACGGTTCTGTCAAGGGGTCGGGACGTAGCATTTCCGGTTTTCATCTGCTGGAGGCATTGACCTGCTGCCGTGAGACGCTTGGCCGGTTCGGAGGGCATCGCCATGCCGCCGGGGTTGGCTTGAACATGGATACGGTTGACGTTTTTGCCGCCCGGTTCGAAGAGGTGGCAGCCGGGTTGTTGTCTGAAAGTGATCTGATTCCCAGGTTGCAGATCGATGCCCGGGTTGAACCACAGGAAGTTACCCTGGCACTTGCATCGGATATGAAGCGCCTGGAACCGTTTGGCGCCGGAAACCCCGAGCCGCTTTTGCTGATGGAGCATGTGCAAGTGGTTTCAAGGCGTGTGGTTGGCGAAGGGCACCTGCGCCTGCGGCTGTCTGCGGCGGGTTTTACTTTTGACGGGATTGCCTTCGGTATGGCTGGTCAGCAAACCGATGGGCCGCTTGATATCGCCTTTTTTCCCGAGCTGAATCAGTGGAATGGCAGCACCGCTCTGCAACTGCGCATCAAGGCCATGCGGCCGGTTCCATGTTTGTCCGGCTGCTGACTTGGTTGAAGCCGCATCACCATACCTGAACAGGAAACAATATGCACCGTGACGAACGCTTTAACAGGGCCGAAAGGATCATCCGCATCGGTCTGTGCCTGAATGCCGTGCTGATGGTTGTCAAGTTGTCAGCCGGTTACTGGGGGCAATCCGACGCGGTATTTGCCGACGGCATTGAGAGCGGTTGCGATTTTGTGGCAGTCCTGATGACGATGCTGGCCCTGCGCATGGGCCGGATACCCTATGACGCCAGTCATCCCTATGGGCACGGTCGGGCTGAAAATCTGGCGGCACTGCTGATCGGCATGGTGATCGTAATCACAGGCGTCTGGATCATGATCGATGCCATACAGACTATCGTTAGCCACAGTTACAAAGCGCCCCACCTGGTGGCGGTTTTTGCTACTCTGCTGACCATTCTGGTCAAGGAGTGGCTTTTCCGGATTACCCGCAAAACCGGTCAGGATCTGAATAGTCCATCCCTGCTGGCTGTGGCGGCGGATCACAGAAAGGACGCGCTTTCATCAATCGGCACGCTTGCCGGTGTTGCCGGTGCATGGCTGGGGTTGGGGATTATGGATCCGCTGGCTGCCGCTTTGACGGCCCTGTTCATCCTGCACATCGGTTACGTTACCCTCAGTGATGCGGCCCATGATCTGATGGATGGCAGTGCGCCGCCCGATTTCCTGAACGAGGTCAGCCGCCTGGCAGAGAACGTCGAACATGTTGAGCATGTGCATGAGATCCGCAGCCGTCGTTCCGGTCAGTATGTGATTATTGACCTCAAACTGGATATGGACCCGCTGATGACGGTCAAGCAGTCACACGCTGTGGCAACGCAGGTGAAGCGGGTGATCTTTGATCGTTACGATAATGTGGGTGATGTCATGATCCATATCAATCCGCACGAAGAGGAACACGAGGATCTGATCCGCCTGTAGGCGGACACCGGGGTGCAGCATGCGTTGTGATGGTTTCAGGAACACATATCTGCGGGCGGTTTTCTGGCCGCGTCTGCAGCGCAATCGACTGGCCCTGGCCGGCGGCTGCGTGGTGCTGCTCCTGTTTGCCGTTTCCCTGGCCGCTCCACTATTGTCCCCGTACGACCCTAATGCCATCAATGCCTGGCAGGTGTTGTCGCCCCCATCCTGGCAGCACTGGTTCGGTACCGACGAACTGGGCCGGGATGTCTTTAGCCGTGTACTTTTCGGCGCGCAGATATCGCTCAAGGTCGGATTTGTGGCAGTGGGTATCGCGGTGACTATTGGCACTGTGGTTGGACTGGTTTCAGGTTTTTACAGCGGGATAGTGGATACGCTGCTGATGCGGCTGGTGGATATCATGCTCTGTTTTCCGGCCTTTTTTCTGATTTTGGCGGTAATCACCTTTCTGGAACCATCCATCTGGTACATAATGCTGGTGATCGGGCTGACCGGCTGGATGGGGGTGGCCCGACTGGTGCGCGCCGAGACACTTTCGATCAGGGAGATGGAATACGTCATGGCAGCCCGCTGCATCGGTTGTTCCGATTTGCGGATCATGTTTCGCCATATCCTGCCCAATGCAGTTTCACCGGTGCTGGTTTCCGCAACGCTGGGGGTGGCCGGGGCGATATTGACCGAGTCGGCGCTTTCCTTTCTCGGTATTGGCGTCCAGCCTCCCACGCCCAGCTGGGGCAATATACTTACCTCAGGCAAGGACTATATCGAATTTGCCTGGTGGCTGTCCCTGTTTCCCGGCCTGTCGATCCTGGTGACCGTGCTGGCCTACAATCTGCTGGGCGAGGGAATACGGGATGCACTGGATCCGCGTTCGGATCGATCAGCAAATTAGCAGCGGTTGTCTGCTGACATCATGAAATTGCGATACGTTAAACCATAAAACATGCCGCGGAGTTCTCAGATAAAAATCAGGCCGATAAAAGATTATGCTGTTACATCAAACAGCTGACCCAGAGTTAAACAACAAACAGGAGGTGCTACCCCCATGAAGATCGGAACTCCATTAAAGCCGGGTGCTACCAGGCTGATGCTGCTTGGCTGCGGAGAGTTGGGCAAGGAGGTCGCTATCGAGGCGCAGCGCCTCGGCGTTGAGGTGATTGCTGTCGACCGTTACTGTGATGCTCCGGCCATGCAGGTGGCCCACCGCAGCCATGTGATCAGCATGCTGGATCGGGAGGCGCTCGGGCAGGTCATATCCGAAGAAAAGCCGGATTTGATCGTTCCGGAGATCGAGGCCATTGATACGGCATTCCTGATGGAGCTTGAACGTGGCGGCCAACGTGTAATACCTACGGCAAGGGCTACCAATCTCACCATGAACCGCGAGGGCATACGCCGTCTGGCCGCCGAGGAATTGGGGCTGCCCACGGCCCGTTATGCCTTTGCAGCCAGCCAGGAAGAGATGCGCGCCAACGCTGACCGGATCGGGTTTCCCTGTGTGGTCAAACCGATCATGAGCTCATCCGGCAAGGGGCAGAGCGTGGTCAGGGATGCGTCCGAGGTGGAGCGGGCCTGGAATTATGCCATGGACGGCGCTCGCGGTGCATCTGACACCGTTATCATCGAGGAATTCATCAATTTTGATTATGAGATCACCTTGCTGACGGTGCGCCATGCCTCTGGTACCTCGTTCTGCCCGCCGATTGGCCATGTGCAGATCAAGGGGGATTACCACGAATCCTGGCAGCCGATGGCCATGTCGCCGGCGGCCCTGACCGAAGCGCGCCGCCAGGCCGAAGCGGTCACCACCGCCCTGGGTGGCTGGGGTATCTTCGGCGTGGAGTTGTTTATTCGCGGCGACCAGGTATTTTTCAGCGAGGTTTCTCCGCGTCCGCATGACACCGGCATGGTAACGATGATCTCCCAGAACCTGACCCAGTTTGAACTGCATGTCAGGGCTATTCTAGGTCTGCCGGTGCCTGAAATACTCAATCTGGCGCCTTCAGCCAGCCATGTGATCCTGGCTGACAGCAGTCATGATCGTGTGCATTTCGAAGGACTGGAAGAGGCCTTGATGATCCCGACCAGTAAATTGCGCCTGTTCGGCAAGCCGGATACGCGGCCAGGCCGTCGCATGGGGGTGGCCCTGGTACAGGGTGAGCACACGGACGAGGCCAGATCAAGAGCGGAATGCTGCGCACATGCCGTCCGGATTGTGGCGGATTGCTAGATTTTAGAACATTTAACCACTGAGGACACAGAATCTTCAAGCAAACGAATCATGTAGATAAACGTTTTATGACACACAAGGCAGGTGATCCTGAAAACTTATCTCTGTAATAATGCCTCTGTGCCCTCAGTGGCTAGTTTTGTGCAGTTTGATTGAGGTGAATATAAACAAGAAGGGCGACCAATTTTGGCCGCCCTTTGTTGTCAATCTAGTAACCACACCGGGTTACCTCTACTTGATCTCATACCTCTGTGCGATGGTGGCTGCCCGCTCCTCCAGGGACTTGCGGTAGGCCTCTGCCGAAGCGTAGGGCTTCTTGGCCACGCCGGTCTCTATGGCGGCCTTGGCAACAGCCATGGAGACGTTGACGAATACGCGCGGATCGAACGGTTTGGGGATGATGTAGTCCCGGCCGTAACTGAATTTCTTGCCGCCGTATGATTTGCTGACCAGTTCGGGTACTTCCTGTTTGGCCAGATCGGCCAGGGCGCGGGCAGCAGCCAGCTTCATCTCTTCGTTGATGGCAGTGGCGCGTACGTCCAGGGCGCCGCGGAAGATGGAGGGGAAGCCGAGCACGTTGTTGACCTGATTGTCATAGTCGGAACGGCCGGTGGCCATGATGGCGTCGCTGCGCACAGCGGCAACTTCAGGCGGGGTGATCTCCGGATCCGGGTTGGCCATGGCGAAGATGATCGGGTTGGGAGCAAGGCTGGCGATGATCTCCTTGCTGAAGGCGCCCTTGGCCGAAAGGCCGTAAAGGATGTCAGCGCCTTTGGCTGCTTCTTCCAGGGTGCGCAGCGGGGTGTCAACGGCAAAGACCTCTTTGTAGGGGTTCATGCCTTCCTTGCGGCCCTTGTAGATGACACCCTTGGTATCGCACATGATGATGTTGGCCGGGTTGACACCCATGGCGATGGCCAGCTTGGTGCAGGAGTTGGCGGCGGCGCCGGCGCCGTTGACGACCATGCGGACGGTTTTGATGTCCTTGCCGACCAGTTCCAGGGCGTTGATCATGGCGCCGGCGGTGATGATGGCAGTGCCGTGCTGGTCGTCATGGAACACCGGGATCTTCATGGTTTCTTTCAGCTTTTCTTCGATGACGAAACATTCAGGGGCCTTGATGTCTTCCAGGTTGATGCCGCCGAAGGTCGGCTCCAGGATCTGGCAGGTGCGGATGATCTCGTCGGTGTTGACGGAGTCCAGTTCGATGTCGAATACGTCCACGTCGGCGAAGCGTTTGAAGAGGATGCCCTTGCCTTCCATGACCGGTTTGCCGGCCAGTGCGCCCAGGTTGCCCAGGCCGAGTACGGCGGTACCGTTGGAGATGACCGCCACCAGGTTGCCCTTGGCGGTGTATTCGTAGGCGGTTTCGGGGTTTTCCTTGATCTCCAGGCAGGGCTGGGCTACGCCGGGGGTGTAGGCCAGGGAAAGGTCGGCCGCGGTCTGGCACGGCTTGCTGGGGACGACTTCGATCTTGCCCTTACGTCCCTGGGAATGATAGTCAAGTGCTTGCTGTTCTTTGCTCATGTCTGCCTCCGGTTGGTTGATAATTGCGTCTTTGATCCAGTCAATTATATACAATTTTGTGCATAATCAAATGGATTGATACAAAAAAGATGACTGGTGTGCCCTCTGGTCGGTTGTGCGATCAATTACCCGGCCCCGGGTCTGCCTGTTCTGGTCTGCAGTGTGAACCGTCTGATAGGGTGATGATTCGCTTTGCTTGCCAGGCAAGGGAACTGTTGACTTGATATGGCAGGTTGTGCGATTTATGCGCCTGCCGATGGCATTGTTATTGATGCAGTTGTTGTGATTGAGAGTTTCTGGTCTTACCAAATTACAGATTTACAACTCTGTAACAACGTTTTATTTCAGCTATTTTTACAGTCAAAGTGCGGGTAGGTCAAGTTTTCTTTTATGCCGGTAAACCGGCAGTCAGGGGGCAATATGGGTTACCGGAATCTCAGACAATGTGTCAATGATCTGGAACGACGCGGCATGCTGATACGCATCCAGTCTCCGGTCGATCCGCGGCTTGAGGTGGCGGCCATACAGCGGCGTGTATATAAAAACGGTGGTCCGGCGCTTTTGTTCACCAATGTGAAGGATTGCCATTTTCCGCTGCTGGGCAACCTGTTTGGCACCCTGGAGCGGACCCGCTTCATCTTTCGCGATACGCTCGATTATGTGCGCCTGCTGGTGGACATGAAGCTAGATCCGCTCGTGCTGCTGAAGCGTCCGCTGGATTTTTTCAAGCTTCCCAAGGCAGCCGCGCGGATGATTCCAGAAGTAGGCTGGAGGGCGCCGGTACTGGAGCGGAGGGCATATCTGTCACAATTGCCACAGATTGTTTCCTGGCCGCAGGACGGCGGTGCCTTTATCACACTGCCTCAGGTCTACACGGAAAATGCCGCCAAACCCGGCTTCATGCATTCCAATCTAGGGATGTACCGGGTGCAGATATCTGGCAACGACTATGAGCCTGATCGTCAGGCCGGGCTGCACTACCAACTGCAGCGCGGCATTGCGGCCCATCACGCCGAAGCACTCTCCCGGGATGACGCACTCAAGGTGAATATCTTTGTCGGTGGTCCGCCGGCGATGACCATGGCGGCGGTCATGCCGCTGCCGGAGGGGATGCCGGAGCTGTGCTTTGCCGGTCTGCTGGCCGGTCACCGCATCAGGATGAAGCGGATGAAGGACCACCTGCCGGTTCTGGCAGAGGCTGATTTCTGCATCTGTGGCGAGGTCGTGCCGGGCCAGACCCTTCCGGAGGGGCCGTTTGGCGATCATCTGGGCTACTACAGCCTGAGGCACCAGTTTCCATTTATCCGGGTCAAGGCGGTCTATCATCGCCGTGATGCCATCTGGCCCTTTACCACGGTGGGCCGCCCGCCCCAGGAGGACAGCAGTTTCGGAGCATTCATTCATGAACTGGTTGGTCCGTTGCTACCGACAATCATACCGGGGGTCAGGGAGGTGCATGCCGTGGACGCGGCCGGTGTGCATCCGCTGTTGTTGGCGGTTGCCAGCGAACGTTATGTGCCCTATGAACAGCAGCGCCAGCCGCGGGAACTGCTGACGATTGCCAATGCCATACTGGGGCAGGGGCAGCTTTCCCTTGCCAAATACCTGTTTGTGACGGCCCACGAGGATGCCCCCGCGCTGAAGGCGCAGGATGTGGCTGCCTATCTGCGGCATGTGCTGGAGCGGGTTGACTGGAGCAGGCATATCCAACTGCATACCGCCACAAACATCGATACGCTGGATTACAGCGGCAATGGGCTTAATCAGGGATCCAAGGCGGTGATCTGCGTGGCGGGGCCGCCTCGCCGGGAGCTGGCAACCGGACTGCCGTCAGGGCTGGAATTGCCCCCGGGTTTCGCCGGAGCGCAGATCTGCCTGCCGGGTGTGATGGCTGTCAGTGGTCCGAAGTCGGTGCAGATGGTTGGCGAGGCTGACCCGGCAATTGATCTGTTCTGCCGATTCTATTCCGGTCGTGACTGTTTAAGGGGAATCGGGCTGATCGTGGTCTGCGATGACAGCCGGTTTTGTGCCGATGCTCTGGATAATCTGCTCTGGGTCACCTTTACCAGGTCTAACCCGGCCACCGATATCTATGGCGTCGACG
>Ga0116183_1003162_pt1 | contig 16926 bp, 8 predicted proteins | sample AD_UKC078_MetaG_FD_89753 | JGI IMG/M metagenome (GOLD analysis project Ga0116183, IMG submission 89753) | Active sludge microbial communities of municipal wastewater-treating anaerobic digesters from USA - AD_UKC078_MetaG | ecosystem: Engineered > Bioreactor > Anaerobic > Digestate | place: USA... | reverse complement strand
GAAAATATTATATGATTAGAGGCGAACATATTTTTCATATTCCACATCGCAATCCTTGAAAAGTAAAGCCACATGTCCAACTTTCCGGCCTGGTTTAACAGAGCGTACAAACGATGGAGCCGATCCCAGGCGGGAGAGGAAGATTTCATAGCCTTTTGCGATTTATTAGGCTATCCACCTTCCAAGGTATTAGGCTGGTTACACGGCGAGTTTTTACCTAAAGAGCCAGAAGTGTTAAACATTGCTGGAATCCTTGGGATAAAGGTTTATCAGGTTTTGAATCTTCCAACACCTGATCCTGAACTGCTAAAGATCTATGGATCATTCTCACACTTAACCGGGCAGGATCGTTCCAATTTGGCACTAGCCCTTTTCGAAGTCGAAAGAATTTTGAATGAAGACAAAATCTCCACGAAATCCACCAAGGCTAAGGAAATCATTAAAAGCACTTTCGAAAAATATGGGTTGAGCTAATAGATAATATTAAATAGAAAAATTGTACCTGTAAAACGCCCAATTCTCCTGGGCATTTTTTGATACTCAATTTTCATGTAATGCTATAATAAACTCCAGCAACTGTGTTTAAACATAATAATTGGGAGGGTCTAATGGACTCCGAATTCCTAACAGCTGAGGAAGTAGCCGAATATTTACGTCTTCCGTTATCGACTGTTTATAAATTAGTTCAAGATAAACGATTACCTGGTTTTAAAGTTGGAAAACATTGGCGGTTTCGACAGGAAGCCTTTAAAGAATGGATAAAAAACCAAGAGAGAGACTTACTCGACTCTATTAACAATCCTTCAAAAGAATAAAGAGTCTCTGTCATTTGGGGTATTATGCGAGTAACTCATCATTCGGAAATTAAAAAAGCGTTTTTGGCCTGGTTATTGAAAGGAAACGATATTAATTATTCTCCTTATGGGATTGTTTACTGTATCGATAAAATCTCAGGATATGCTCTGAGAAGTAAATATTCTCATACAGATTTTTGGCATATCTCGAAACCGGATGAATTTGAAGAAATATACACAAATATTATTTCTGAAGCCTCAGAAGGAATTCTCAATAGAAGTACATTCAGGGGTTTCATTCAAGTAGGTCCTTTGTATATAAAATTTCTCAAAGAGATAAATCAGTCGGAAGATAAAAATGATTCCTCTAGTGAGCAAATATCTATATCCGCCCTACCCAGTAGAAACTTAGATGAAGAAAAAGAGGGTTTTCAACCTGAGAAACAACTTGGAAAACAAGAATTACGTGATATAGATCCGGAAAACCTTATTTCATGGTTAATTACTCAAACCAATGCAAATGGAACGTTGTATTTGGAACGGGTAGTACGGCAATATATTTGGGCTCTTCGTATTGCACCAGCAATGCTGGTTTTAGACAATATTGACAATCGTAATGTCTTTTCGTGTCAAACGGTTGATGAATTGGATTTTCTGTGGGATATATTTAAGTCCGCTCCGAATTATAAAGCCGTAAACCAGCACGTCAGTGGTCAGTTTTCGGCGGGATTAAGCTGTTTGTCACGGTATCTTAATTATCTCTCAGGGCAACCAGAATATCCATCAATAACTGCCAAGACTTCGAATCAATTGCCAAATTCCGTTCAGCCGATTCAGGCTAAGCCCCTGATTAATTCCGCAATATTAGTAGATTTTGATCGTCCAGGTCTATGCGCTCGGAAAGAGCCTGTGTCGTGCATTATCAATGGACAGGCTGTAACACCAAAAAAGATGAACTGGTCGCAGCTTCTAATTGCGATCATCGAACGTTTGTTAGCAGAAGGGAATCCTCAACTTGCTGAATTGGATAAGAAACCATTGTATGGCGCTAAGGCGTTTTTCCTACCACATAAACCTGGCATTGGCACTAGTGCCTTGCTTTCAAACGGCAAATGGATATCAACAAACTACCCTCCTCAAATCATTGTCGTAATAATTAGAAACCTTTGTAATCAATGTGGCGTGAAGCTCGATGATGTTGCTATCAGCTATTTACCTAAAAACGCGTCAATCGAGTGGTTTGCTAAACGGCCAATCCGAGATAGAGCTAGCACTCCAGATCTCTTTACAGCGAGCTTGGCTTTTGAACCTGACGTATTGAAAGCGGTATCGGATATTCTGACGGCTCATTTTCCAAATGGATTTAGGGCTGATTCGCCGATTGAGTTGATGCGATTTCGTAGTTATTCTGATAACGCTTCTGTTGATGGATTTCCGGTCAAAGACGAAGATTTATTTAAGGTAATCAGTTTATGCGGGACATTGTTCGAAGGAAAGGTGTACGTTGTCAGTGAAGAAACCAAGAGCAGGTTGAAAGAAGAGATCAATGCGAAGGTTGATAGCGGTTTAGAGATTATTTATTATTCCAAATTTTATGATCGACACGAAAGCTGGCTGTTTGCTGGGGAAGTAATCTCGGAAGCTATGCTAAAACACATTATACAAACACTTTTTCCTGAATTTTCATACAAGGCAAGATACTTTTCGACAAATAAAAATAACGGTACTGAACTTTCAGCAATTGAAAAGGAAATCTTGCGTGTTTGGAACGGCGATGTTCTTCTTAACTATGAACAGATTGCTTCGCGCTTGCCTTATATACCCCTCGACAAAATTAAGTATGTATTGACGATAAATCGCATTTTTATATGGAACTCTACAGAAGTCTACACCCACATAGGAATGGTTGATATCTCCGATGAAGAACGAGCCAACATACAAGATTATGTCGATAGTGCTTGTCGTACAACAGGTTTTGCTTCCATGAGCGATATCCCACTAAGTGCGATTGAAGACCATAATAATGAATTGTCGTTCACGGCAATCCAAAACGCAGTTTTTACCATCGTTCTTTCGGAAAATTATGAGAAGCACGGCAAAATCGTAACCCGCAAAGGCGACACACTTGATGCACTACATTTAATGAAAGAATGGTGCTACTCGGTAGACAAATGCACCTTGAAAGAATTGATCCAATATGAGCAAGATCTAACTGGTGATGAATACCCTTGGGTTGCCTTGGAAGCAGGATATACAATAATGGTTAGGACATCTGAAGATACCTTTGTGTCTGAGAAATATGTTCATTTCGATGAGGAAGAGATTGATACAGCACTTGACCTTTTCGTGACAGGCCAATATCTGCCTTTGAAGAGTGTCACTACATTTGCAGCTTTCCCTCATTGTGGGCAATCTTGGAATCTATTTCTTCTTGAAAGTTACTGTCGTAGATTTAGCCGTAGATATCGATTTGAATCGTTATCAATGAACTCCCGAAATGTGGGGACGATTGTCCGCAAGAACTGTGACCTTTCTTACTCCGAAATTCTCACAGATGCCGTTGCCGCTTCCAACGTGGAACTTAAGAAAACAACCGTGATCGAGTTTTTATACACCCATGGTTACATCGGTAGGCGGCATTATGGTAAAACGGATGAACTAGTTAAACAGGCGAAAATCTTGCGAGAAAGGAGGACCTAGCTTTGTATTCTTATACTTACGATCAAAAGACTGGTGGAATTCTGCTAAACTCCTCGCCTTCAGGCTTCTCAAAAGAACCGCGCCCCGTCTATGCCGCGGAGCTTGATATTTTGGGTTTTGATAATTACTGGAGATATGATAAGCAAACCGACCTGCCATATATGTGGGCTGAGGCAAATACCTATTGGTATCGCGGTGTTTGTGTGGCCAAACTGAAAGGCGGAAACCTATATTCTGCGCCTGAGATAATTATCCCGACAGACGAGAATGGCACTAAAGTTACACCCGAGTTGAACGGAAACGCTTTACGTCCAATAGATGTTCCTGCAATGATTGCGGCAAACCACGTAATGCTTCAAATTATCGAGCAGACTACGGTTAAAAAAATTTTAGCAGTCTATGAAAAATACAAAGGTAAACTCGACCTTTTTCATGTCGCTTTTTCAGGTGGCAAAGATAGTGCTGTTCTTCTTGACCTTGTGAAAAAAGCACTTCCCAAGGGAAGCTTTGTTGTTGTTTTCGGTGATACAGGGATGGAATTTCCTGACACCTATGATGTAGTAGACAAAACAAAAAAGTTGTGTGAGCAAGAGGAAATACCGTTTTATATTGCAAAGTCGCACATTGATCCAAAGCAGTCCTGGAAGTTGTTCGGTCCCCCATCAAGGGTGCTCCGCTGGTGCTGCAGTGTACACAAAAGCACACCACAAACCTTGAAGCTTCGTGAAATTTCGGGCATAGACGATTACACAGGCTTGGCTTTTGTTGGCGTTCGGGCACAGGAAAGCTCCACTCGCGCTGAATACGAATATGAGAATTATGGTAAAAAGCAAAAGGGACAATACAGTCATAATTCTATCCTTGAGTGGACATCTGCAGAAATTTGGCTTTATATTTATGCAAACAACATTTTGATTAACCAAGCATACAAGAAAGGAAGTTCAAGAGTTGGCTGTATCAGCTGCCCAATGGGTGGCGGCAAAGCAAGTTTTACTGAACGAACTAATTACCCGCAAGAAACAGAAATATTCTTATCTCGCATTAAAAGTAGTAATGCTAGGATATCTATTAGTGATGAGAAGTACATTACTGAAGGTGGATGGAATGCGAGGAGGAATGGTCAATTTCTCGCTGAAAATATTAAAAATTATAGCGAGATAATTAAAAATGGGGAAATCAGAATCTGCGTTACATCTCCTAAGACCGACTGGAAAGAGTGGATAAAGACCTTAGGAAATTTAACCGAGAGTGGAAACTACTATCAAATCTCGTTTCGTGGGCATATTTATGGCTTCACTTGTGTGCAGAACGAAAAAGGTTATTGCGTTTCATTAGCTGAAAAAATTACAAAGGAAAATCCTTTATTTGGAAAGGTATTTAAGCATTCATTCAGAAAAGCTGCTTATTGTGTATCATGTAAAACGTGCCAAGCAATCTGTAAAAATAGTAGGCTCTCTTTTGACAATGGATTACATATTGAAAATTGTACTCACTGTCTTGATTGCCATTCTATGGAAGGGGGGTGTTTGGCATATCATTCATTGGTTATACCTAATGTGGAGGAAAACAAAATGAAATCATTGAACACCTTTAGCAATCATGCGCCAAAAACAGAGTGGCTAAAAGAGTACTTTGAAAGGTTAACCGATTTTCTGGAAAACAATACTCTAGGGCGTGTGCAAAAACCATTTTTTAAACGGTTCCTGAAAGATGCTGGGCTTATTGATAAAAATGAAGCTACGAAGTTTTCGGTTACTGGTGCAAATCTTGGTTGGACCACAGATACCTTCCTTGGTCTCATGCTTATCAACCTGGTCGCCAAAAATCCACAGGTAGAATGGTATGTTCTGAATATGGATTTCGGAAAAATGTATAGACGTATTGAATTAGAGGAAAGCCTCTCTGCAGATGGACAAAGCAAAGATAATATTTCAAGCATCATTAATGCATTTAAACGGCTGGCTGAGACTCCATTTGGCGAGGTACTCCATTTTAACTACGTCACCGACGATGGTGATCTTGTACGAACGAAATGTTCCGTGTCCGATCCGCGAGTGGTATTGTACGGTTTATTCAAGTTCGCGGAGAAGTGCAACGATTTCAAAGAATTTACCCTTGCAACACTTTTAAATGACAGTATCGATCGGGACGGAATCAGCCCTACCCGGATATTCGGGCTTGATCGCGATGATATGACCAGTTTCCTCTTGGGACTTTCCGCTAAGTACCCGGAATTTATTTCAGCATCATTTACGCACGACCTAGAGAAAATTTCGCTAGCGAAAGACAAAATTTCATCTGATGTACTAGACCTTTTTTAAGGGGGAAAAAGATAATGGCAAATAAATATCGCGAATACTTCGATATCGACGAGGAATATTTTCCACAAATCAATGACTCTTCCATAGCCGCAGCAAGTCCAGATTTCTGGACGCGCACGTATCCACACCAGACATTCATTGATATGCTGACCAGTCTAGAGCGCGTGCTTTCTCGTCAGGAGAAACGTTCCCTTTGGATAGAAGGCGCATATGGTACTGGAAAATCTCAGTGCGCATACGCTCTAAAAAAGATTCTCGAGGTGCCGGAAGAAGAACTTTTTGAATACTGGAATCGCTACGAGCCTCTGAGAAACAAGACTGATTTACTGGAAAAAATAATTGGACATAAACAGAAAGGCATCGTGACCACGCATCGCTATGCCTCCGGCAGCATTGGCTCTCCACGCGATCTTTTTCTTGCCATACAAGAGAGTCTAAAAGCCTCGCTCGTTGAACAAAAATTATATGCGGGTGAAAACACGTTGAAGGAAAGTGTAATTGCCTGGATTGATGAACCATCGCATAAGTTGTTTTTGGATGCTCTCTTGCAGAAACCGGAATGGTCTGCACTTTTTTCGCAAACAAATGCGGATCAAGTTTTGATTGCCTTACGCAAGGGCGGTGAAGTAAAGAAGTTGATGGACAATCTTTTCCGTCTAGCGGATAAGGAAGGTATTACCGCTCTGAATATTGACTCTGACAGGCTCATAGCTTGGCTGACGGACGTAATCGACCAGAACAACAAAAAAATTGTATTTATCTGGGACGAGTTTTCCGACTATTTCAAAAATAACCGCGAGAGCCTCTCTGAGTTCCAGAAAATTGTCGAACTTGTCAATCTTAAGCCATTCTACTTCATTGTTGTTACCCACGAATCCGGGCAATTGTTCACCTCCGTCGATGCGACATGGATAAAAGTCCGCGACCGCTTCATCCCTGTTCAGATCTCCCTGCCGGATAATATAGCATTCAATCTTATCGGCCATGCCTTCAATGTAAAACCGGCAGCAAAAGGAGCGTGGAATGTAATGGCTGATGATCTGAACTCTAGAGTCAGTTCATCGCGGGATGCAGTCATGAAAGCTGCAAAAATCGCCGACCCACAGGTTATTAAGGACATCATGCCTCTTCACCCAATGGCGGCATTGCTCTTAAAAAACATCGCTTCCGCATTCAAATCCAATCAGCGGAGTATGTTCGATTTTATAAAATCAGCTAATACGGACGATGTCAAGGCATTCCAGTGGTTTATTGAGAATACTGGACCTTTGGACAACCATCCACTACTTACGGTGGATATGCTTTGGAATTTCTTCTATGAAAAAGGGAGAGACAATCTAACCTCCGATATTAGACTTATTCTGGATACTTTTCCACAACAGCGGAATTTAAGAGATGACGAAAAAGCTGTCCTTAAAACGATCCTTATGATGCAAGCAATTGATCTGCGATTGGGTGGTACGATTGATCTTTTTAAAGCCACGGAGCAAAATTTGAGTTATGCATTCGAAGGCATAGCGTCTGGTTTAGACACATCCTGCAAAAACCTGGCAAAAGGTTTGAAGGAGAAAGGCATTCTAATTTATAACCCAATTAGTGGCGGACGTTATGTCTATGCCGCTGCTGTACTTGCGGGTGACCAGGCGAAAATCGACAATCATAAAAAAGATGTGCGGCAGAACAGTACAACCGCACGATTAGTGACAGAAGGCTCTCTAGCTACTGTACTATCGTTATCGCCTGCACTTCGTTTGCGCTATGAGGCCGAGCCAAACACAGGAAAAATCACACCTGTGACTCCAACTGATTTCACACGGACTATTAACAGCCTTCGCGATAGTCCTAATGGATGGCACTTTCATGCCGTCATCGCGTTTGCGAAAGATGATGCAGAAGCCACTGTCTTCCGCAAGACAATAAAAAATGTTGTTGCGGATAAGCAGTATGAACAAATTGTGTTCATTGATGCACTTTCTACTCCACTTGGTACAGAAGCTTTTGAGCAATACGTGGACTACTCTGCAATGGCTATGTACTACAACGGCAGTAATAATGCCTCATCACGGGATAGTTCCGAAAAAGCTCGTCATATTTTAGATCAAGATTGGAAAAATAGAATCTATAACGGTCAGTTCATCGTGTATACCTTTGCTAATCAGGAAGGTGAGAAAGTAGGCAACGGTCAAGGTGTGGCGAGTATCCTCCAGACCATCGTGACTACTCATTTTGAACGAAAAGCTGGTATTCCTTGTGTTTTTGATTTCACGAAGAACCTAACCGAAAATCAATTGAAACTTACGAATGCTGCAGCAGCTGCGAAGAGTGGCATAATCCAGAATACCAGCGGAGTGGTCGCAGGAATCGAAAAACATGTTCTACCAACCGTATGGCAAGTGAATGAGTATTGGAAGAATCCTGTGACCTCCTCACTTCCAATTTCAAAAATTAAGTTGGAAGTCGACAAACTGATAGAGATCGCCTTCAATCGCGACGGGCAAATATCGATAGGCGAACTATACGACTTTCTTGAAGTAAAGTTCGGTTTTGCTCCTTGTAACCTATCAGCTTTTCTAGCCGGCTTCCTTCTAAAAGAATATGGAAACGAGCCATATCGTTACAGCGACGTTGCAGGCGGTCACGAATCAATGGTCCCGGATAAGTTGAAGGAAATGCTCGGAAACTATATTGGTAAAAACCCAAAGCCTACCTTTATTGTAAAGATGACCCCGGAGGAAATGGCATTCTATGAACTTACCGAGAAAACATGGGGGATTTCTCCAAATTCATGTTCATCTGCTAGCCAGGCAGCAATTGCTGTAACTGCGAAAATGCGCGAGCTAGGCTTACCTGTATGGTGCTTGGCTGAAGTTGATAATAACGGCGTTTTTGACTTTGTACAAAAGTACATTGAACTTGTTCAGAGAGAGGGGAATGAAGCGCACAAGAAGGCTGTTGAAATCGGCAAAATTGCAATGAATAAGCCGACACTCGCGGGTAGTTTATCCGCCTTATTGACGAGTGCAAACTGTCAGCAAGGAATGCGAGAGTTCCTTAAGTCTTTTGAGGGGGGCAAAATTCTTACACTTGCGGGAGAGATCGGAGCAACTAATAATTTACTTACTGAAATCAAAGCTTTGTTTTCAGTAAAACATTCCTGCTTATGGGACAAACAAACAGGCGAAGATGAAATCCGAAAACTTCTGACTGAATACGGCATCGTAAAAGAGAGCAACATTCTTCTTGCTGCTGCAGCACACTCGCGCTCAGAAGCATTTAAGGACTGGAATGAGCGATTGAAATTCATTGGGATTTCTCATGAGGCTTTGAAGATGAAGATCCCGCAAATCGCAAAAGTTCTAGATATGTTGATGAAAATATACCAACAATCAGACTTTCTTCCTGATCAATTGAAGACCTTTCATGCTGAATTGATTGCCAACTTTGCCGAGGTTAACAATTTACTGAATAATGAAAAGGTCATCTTTGCCGAGATCTACGCACCTTATCTTGAACATTTTAACGATTCTGATATTGGGGAGATAAAGTGTAAACTTCCTCCTGGTATGTTTGGACTTTCCAAGACAGATAGCAATGCAAAAATCAAAGCTGCCGCTGATGATTTTCGCAGAAATCAATTAAAAACTCAAATGTTCAAGTTATGGAAAGATAGGACTGGTACAAAGAACCCTAACGAATGGTCAAGTCATTACAGAACCCCTATCCTATGCTGCGTGAGCGAAAATGAGTTTGAGAAAGCTAAGAAAGCATTCGATACTTTGAACAGATCCTGGGTGACAGACTCTGAAATCACCACAGCGATTGAGTTCCTTGAATCAACAAACCTTTTTGAGATTTTGTCCGATGAAGCCAAACGTGACGAGGCATTTATTAGTGGAATCATAGGTGAGTATCGCTCTTTACTTCCGAACGCAGATAAGGTTCGTGAAGTTCTAGAACGTTTGACTGTTGATCCTTTTGATTGGAGGGGCAACCCGTGTGTGGAAAAGAAAATTAAGCAACTCGCTGAAGCGGAATACAATGCTGGTGGAAGTGACAAGGCCTTGTCCAAGATCGATCAGATGGATGATGCACAGCTCAAATTGTATTTAAAACGACTCGTCAAAGAGAATATGACTGTTGGTATTGAAATAATTACCCGTGGAGCGCAATAAACCATGTCCATTGAAAAGGTAAACACATACCTTACCTCCGGCGTAAAAACCCCCTTTTTCTATTTCGTTGGAGATAGTAGATACCAGGATGCGAAAGAGAAGCTTGCCGAAATGGGATTCTCAATCATCAGGGTAAGCGACTATTGTCAAAATAATGATAAATTGCCTGATATTGACAGGTTGTTTGACCAACTAACGACTTCTGACGAGCACACAAATGAGAATAAGATGGCAGTTATTGGGCTTGGCGAGTTCCTTGCGCTTCGTGGAAACAACGAGGCAACAAGTGTCTTATCTCAATTAAAAGATTTAAAGCTTGGAACAGGAAAGGTCGTTTTACTCTTACGTGGAATAAACGTACTAGTTAATGGGCTTCAAATAGATCCCCGTTTCGATAAACGACGTTTCAGCATTTCAGATATAGGCGATTGTGATTTGTCTATCATTTTAACCTCCCCTTTAGTAGGTCTTCCGGCGATTGCGGGAGTGAAGTCTCTCCTTCAAAGACTTGAAAGTGGAGAGTGCGGGACCTTAGTAGTAAGAACAGCTATCAAACTAGATGATTCCATGTTTACTGTACACAAGATATCCGATGCATACGAGGGAATTCAGTTTACGAGCCATGGATTTAATTTGCCGCGTGTCTGCGGGACTGATGAGCAGTGGACTAGGCTTCTTACAGAAATAAACCAAAACGGCGGCTCTTTTAATGAAGTTATTGAACAGCACGGATTCAACGATGATCTTAATGCGGATTTCTACAGTCGTGTTGCAGGACTTGATTATAGAAATTGGCTTTATTTTATCGCATTAAAAACCAATACTTCAACACTCTCAAATAGCTATCTGCGTTTTGTGCTAGATAAGACATCTCGTTTTGATGACTTCAAGGTGAACGTGTTGAATGCGATTATTGAAATTCCACACACCGATAAACGCTTTCATTCGTTTTACTCTGAAAGGAAAGCCCTTGTCGTAAAATTCCCAGAATCAGAAATTGCTGATTTTGTCATCAATAACCGTAAAAACACATTGGAAAGCATCTTCAAATTAACAGATAACACAAAGACCGAACGCGAAGAAATCATCGCATGGATTACAAAAAACGGCATTCCATCTTGTCTTGCTGATATCTATCCTTCTTTATCGGCGTATTTAGACCATTATGTGTTCAAATGTGGTAATTTATCCGTCCAATTGACTGATTATTTTGAAGTATACAAGAGGCAGAAGGTAACCAATAGCCTTGATGATGAATTTTTGGTGAAAGTAGAAGAGTTCGCCCTAAATCGGAAATATAATCGTCTACCAACTCGGAATGAAGTGATTGAGGAATTGGATAAAATAGATTGCTATTTGATTTGGCTAGATGCCCTTGGTGTTGAATATTTGGCTTTCATATCCGATTTAGTTCGTACACGCGGTCTATCACTTGCTATAAAGATCGCACGCTCCGAGTTGCCTACGATAACCTCAATTAACCGCGGATTTTTCGATGATTGGCAAGGAAAAAAGAAAGACAAAATCGAAGAACTAGATATTGTTAAACACAGCGATGCAGGTGGATACAACTTTGAGAACAATGATCTACCAATTCATCTCGTTAAGGAACTAGATATTATAGCTAAAGTTATTGATAAAGCGGCAACAGAACTTGTATTAAGGCACTATAAGCGAATTCTTATTGCCAGTGATCATGGTGCGAGCCGCCTTGCCGTATTACGCCGCAAGGAAGAAAAATACGAAACGGATACAAAAGGCGAACATTCAGGACGTTGCTGTAAACTGTTTGAGCCTTATGATTTGCCTTTTGCTGCTGAAGAAAACGGTTATCTTGTACTTGCGGACTATGGAAGATTCAAAGGAAGTCGTGCCGCTGATGTTGAAGTTCATGGTGGAGCTTCTCTAGAAGAAGTCGTCGTACCTGTTATAGAGTTAACATTGAAAAATGGAACCATTGAAGTTTCACTTATTGAGCCGACTGTAACGGTTGATTTTCGCACTGGAACAGCAATCACATTATTCTCGAAAAATGAATTAATGGACGTTTCTATTGTTCTGAGGGGTACACGTTATTCCGCGGTTAAGATTGACGCCAACCATTATAAAGTAGATCTTCCCGATATAAAACGTGCAGGTGAATATCCAGCTGATGTTTATGTCGGCGATGATTTAGTCAGTAACATTATGATTATGGCGCAAGGTAAGAGCGGCAAGGTTAACAACGATTTTAACGATCTATTTTAGGAGAGACCTTCAATGATTGAAAAACTCAGGATCTGCTTTGACGAGATGGTCGTTTATAAAGATCTCAAGAAAAGTAACTTCTTTTCCACATTAAGTCTTCCATCTTTTATGCGCGATTGGCTTTTAAAGAAGTTTGAGGACGAGAATGGAGTCTTCGATTCGGATGAACTGGTACAGTTCGTGAGAACTTACCTGCCCCGCAAAGATGATTGGACAGCTATAAAGAATAAGTTAATCATCGAGAATGAACGAGTCAAATTCCTGGCAAAGGTTTCAGTAGATATAGATATCAAGACTGGTGAAGTGTCTTTTTCTCTACCTGACTTTGGTTTAACAAGCAAAGATACTTTTATTGAAGAAAATGTGTGGAATGATTGCAAGGAGGATCTAGTACGTGGTCGAGAGACGTGGGGAATGGTCGAATTAGGTTACCGCCCTCCAGATGACTTCGATATGGAGTTTTCCCGAAATAAGGCAAAAGGAGCGATCAGGGGAAAAATCAAACTAACCGCTTTCAAGAGTTTTTGCCCATATACAATCGACATTGACTTCTATAAAGATGCACGTAGGGAATTCAACACGTCAGAATGGATTGATGTGCTCTTAGGGGCGGTTGATTACAATGCGAGCGGCTATCTCGGCGATGAGGAAAAGAAGCTTACAATGTTGACTCGGTTACTTCCGTTTGTAGAAAAACGGCTAAATCTAATCGAGCTTGCTCCCAAGGGAACGGGGAAATCTTATCTTTTTGGCCGTGTCAGCCGTTTTGGCTGGCTTTCAAGCGGTGGTGTTATGAGCCGCGCTAAGATGTTCTATGATATCTCAAAACGTACCGAGGGGCTAGTTTCGGGAAATGATTTTATTACGCTCGATGAGGTACAGACAATTTCATTCACCGATGTAGATGAGATGCGCGCCGCCCTCAAAGGGTACCTTGAATCTGGCATTTTTACAGTCGGAAATTACGAGGGGACTGCTAATGCGGGGGTTATCCTGTGCGGGAATATTAAGAAAGAAACGATGGATTCCGACGGGTACAGTAATATGTTTGAAGAACTACCAACAGTATTTCACGAATCAGCATTGATCGAACGATTTCACGGATTCATTAAAGGTTGGAATATACCACGCATGAATGACGACTTGAAAATCTCGGGGTGGGCGCTTAACTCAGAATATTTTTGCTCCATTCTCCATGAACTTAGAGATGATATGAGTTATCGTGCCGTGGTAGATGAATTAATCGAAGTTCCTGAAGCTGCAGATACACGCGATACCGAAGCAGTGAAACGAATTGCCACTGCATACCTGAAGTTGCTCTTTCCTAATGTGCGAGGACCGAACGACATCACAGTCCGCGAATTCAAACGTTATTGCCTTGACAGGGCGCGTAAAATGAGAGATACCATAAAGTATCAACTCGGAGTCCTTGACGTTGAATACAGAGGCAAAGACATTCCTGCCTTCAGTGTAAATCCCGACTTTGACACACAGGAAGAGTGATACCATCGACAGTAAGATTTGTTATGTTTGCGGAAAAGAAAATCTCAGCAAAAATGAACTAGGACTTACTAAAAAGCTGCTGAGTAAAAATACCAAGGTTTTTTACTGCCTTGACTGCCTTGCCGATTATCTGGAAGTGGACACCGAATTTTTAATTGAAAAAATTGCAGAGTTTAAGGCTCAAGGTTGTGATTTGTTTTAAAAGGAAATAATTGTGTGATATACGCTGATAATGCTGCTACGACAAGGATATCTGACTTGGCTTTTGAAAAAATGGTCCCATTTCTCAGGGAGCAATACGGCAATGCCTCCAGTCAGTATTCGCTCGGAGTTAAGGCGAAATATGCTATCGAGCAAGCCAGGCAACAAGCTGCCACGGCTATTGGTGCAGAAGCGGCTGAAATCACGTTTACCTCAGGCGGTTCGGAAGCAAATAGTTGGGTACTGCGGGGTGTTGCGGAGATGTTTAGTGGCAAAGCAATACACATATTAACCTCCTCTATCGAACACCACTCTGTTCTGAATGCTTGTCACACCCTTAAATCTATGGGGGCCGAGATCACATATCTGCCAGTCAACGGCCATGGAACTGTTGAAATTGCAAATGTGATAAGTGAAACCAGACCGAATACAAAACTAGTGTCAATTATGCTTGCGAATAACGAAATCGGAACTATACAGCCAATAACAGAAATTGGAAAGTACCTTCACGAGAGGGATATTCTTTTTCATACGGATGCTGTCCAAGCTGTTGGTCATATTCCTGTTGATGTAAATGATCTGCAAGTTGACTTTCTATCAGCCTCTGCGCACAAGTTTAATGGGGCAAAAGGAACAGGATTTCTTTATAAACGCTCTGGTCTAAAGTTGCCTTCGTTGGTGTTTGGAGGAGATCAAGAACATGGCTTTCGTGCTGGAACCGAAAACGTAGCTGGAATTGTTGCATTAGGTTATGCGATTGAGGAAAGCGTAGCTGAAATGCAATCCACGTCATCACGTTTGAAAACAATGGTCAACAACACCGTCAAAGGCATCCAGGAGACGATTCCTTCCGTGAGGATGAACGGTGATATCGAAAATCGCTTGCCAGGAACGGTAAACCTTCGATTTGATGGAGTATCAGGTGAATCGCTTATGAACCTTCTTGATTTGAAAGGTGTTTGCGTTTCCACAAGTTCCGCTTGTAATTCAGGTAAAGACATTCCTTCTCATGTGCTGCTCGCGTTAGGTCTTTCGGAGGAACAAGCGAAGTCATCGATTCGGATATCGTATGGTAGATATAACACACAGGAAGACATCGAAACAATAGTAGAGATTATCTGTAAGGCTTATATAAAAATTTGTAATGCTTCAAAATAATACTTTCCCCAAATAATTTACCAAAGCAAGGCTACCGTAATATCGATATCCTATTGCTAAGCTACCAGTATCAACTATATAAAAACAAAGGGAGGAGCCTATGAATTACTGTCGTTTTCAGAGTCCAACCCCAGTAGCGGAAAAGGTAAGCCCTGGCTAATTTGGTTAACAGCTTGAGAAACATGACCAAGCGATAAAAAAAGATAATAACGGAAAATGACTTTTTTATAAAAACCACTCTTATACAATATCGATACCGAGCCGATCTGCTTGTTTCCGCAATCCAGAGGTGCAAGGAAAACACTTTAAACAAGGCAACAAAAGAAAAACTGACGAATACATCTCATTTTTAACTTAACAAACACAGGCCCTGATGTTAATCAAGGCCTGTTGCACTTAAATTCCAAATCCCATTTGTCCCTCCGGTATTACCTCCTTTCTCCTTGTCCGTCTGACCACCACCGTCTTCTGACTTACCCAATCGTCCCAGGTCATTACTTTCGGTCCAGGGATGATCACTGCGCTCGGGGTCGTCAGGCTGCCCATCGGATTGTGACTGACCTGCAGATCATCCGCAAACAAGGTCTGTAGATCAGAGAGCTTCGCGCCTTCCAGCACATCACGAGCAAGCTGAGTGAGAAAGTCGCCTTCCTCCTCTGGAACAATCGCACCTCCGACCTCATCCCCGTAAACGAGCTGCGCGGCCTTCATCTTTTTTCCCATCAAGGCGAGCGCTGTTGCTTCCATCGCTGACGAGTAAACCGAGAAAATCGCTTTGACCGGCTGGGTCTGCCCCAAACGCCATACACGTCGTACGCTTTGCCACAACGTATAGAGTGAATATTCGATTTCGAAGAACACCACGGTTGAGAATTGCACCAGGTCGAGGCCTGTTTCCACAAGCCGGGGGTTACAGATCAAAACATCGATGGTACTCACACGTTTGGCAATCCATTCTTCGCGCTTACGTGGGTCAACATTACCGCTCAGAATGGAGACTCTTAGTCCATTGGCTTGCAGCGGCATCATTACCCGATCTTGAATATCGCGCGTACCAGTCTGACGAACATAGACCAACACTTTTCGCCCTTGCTGCTTCTCAACCCTACAGAAATCTGCCAACCAGTTCTCTTTCGGCAGCCATTTATGGCCATTCGGATTGATTGCTGGCAACTCCATCAGCGGTACTTTTCGCACGCTTTTACCATCGCCGTCATCCACCTCATCGACCACCACAACCTCATCCCGAAAAGCGGAATTCGGTCGTGCTAGAGTCCATTGAAGCCAGGTGGATAGGTAACGACTGGATTGGATCGCCAGTTGTTTCAAGCTTCTGTCCATGCTGTGATATTGCTGTCCCTGGTCATCAAGCATATCCAGGGCAACCACTTCTTCCTTATACGATGGTAGAGCCAGGTTCAGATCTTTCAGGCTCAGGAATATGGTGGTATCCAATAACCGGTTCACGATGGCCGGGCTGACACCCGGCTGTTCTTTCGCCTGATTACGGTAGCGCCGGTTACCGGTGTACACGCCATCTTCATCGGCGTCTTCATTACGCTTCCGTCTTCGGGTAGTTTCAAGCACTCCATACAACCGCGCCCAGCGTTTCTCATCATGGAAAGCAAAATCACGACGGACACCGTGGTTCAGGCGATGCAGCAACCAGAAAATTGAGGTGCTTTTGCCGCCAAAGAATGTCCCGGTGAGCGTTAGCGTCCACTTCACAGATGTTACCAGTTGATGAAACGCGACACCTCGATCTGACGACTTGGATTTGAACTGATGGACCTCATCGGCTATCAGAAGCTTGAAAGCGCCCTTAGCATG
>Ga0116183_1003158_pt1 | contig 16940 bp, 13 predicted proteins | sample AD_UKC078_MetaG_FD_89753 | JGI IMG/M metagenome (GOLD analysis project Ga0116183, IMG submission 89753) | Active sludge microbial communities of municipal wastewater-treating anaerobic digesters from USA - AD_UKC078_MetaG | ecosystem: Engineered > Bioreactor > Anaerobic > Digestate | place: USA... | reverse complement strand
GTGCCGAGCAGTTGCGCGATGAACGCATTAAAAATAATTTCAAATCCGGCACCAACGGCATATTTGAAATTACCAGTTTATCTAGCCGCCGTGCGACTTTTTCATTCAAAGGCTGGACAAACGATTACAGCAACGCGCGCCGCCAGTTTTTTGAAGTGGAAGCCAGCGGCGGGCAAGACGTACGCTTGGTGATGGTGAAAAAAATGATTGCCTTGATACGCGAGCATTATCAAGGCGACTTTAACTGGGACTCGCAGCGCCTGGGCCGCACCATTGTAAAATCGGCAAGGCTGGAAGATAACGCAGAGTTAGAAGAATTTTTAATGATGGAGTTTTTTGGTACGCGCTATAAAACACAATTTTAAGCGGGACGAAATTGTGATAATTGATGGAAAAAATAGGCGAAAAAAACAGCTAAAAACGTGCTGATTTTACGCCAACCTTTTTCGATGCTCTGGAAGCCTTGTAAATAAAGGCGTACAGAGCATAATTTTTTTCTCGCAGGTTTTGCACGGGTGAAACAGCACTCAATTTTAGTTGTCTTTTACACTTGCGTCAGCAGTTTTCGAATGGCTTCTTCATCCAAGCCTTTGCCAATAATCACAATACGGTTTTCAGGCGTTTCCTCATGCCAGCCCTCAAGCAATGTTGGCGGGTAGGGCGTAAAATGCACCGCATGAATCGCTAACGGCGCAGTTTGGTCAGCCGCGTGGAGAATGCCTTTTAAGCGCAGGAGCTTATCGCCATGCGTTTGGCACAACTTAAGAATGACAGGTTTTAAATCGCGCCAATTCAGCGGGCTGGGCAGTGTGACGGTAAAGCTGCTGATTTCTTCGTGCTGGTTAGCTTGCGGCAATGTGCCTTTGGGGCGCGTTACTTTTAGTGGCGCACGTAGCCATCGCTCAGGCTCAGCGCGTTTGCCTGTGGGGTCAAATAGGCCAACGTCAATAATAAAATCGGGGTCAATGTCACCATGCACAATTTTGTGCTGCGTGGCACCTGGGTTGATTTCAATCAGTTTTTCTTTCAGTGCGTTGATTTCGTCCGTACTGGCTAAATCGGTTTTGGTGAGCAGCAGTACATCGGCCACTGCCGCCTGTTTGCGCGCTTCAACGTGTTCTTGAAGCTGTTTTAAGCCGTAAACGCTGTCAATCGTCACTACCACTGCATCTAGGCGAAACACGCTTTCTATCACGGGCTCGTTCATTAAATTGCCCAAAATCGGGCCGGGGTCGGCCATGCCTGTGGTTTCAATCACCAGCCGATTAAATTGCGGAATCGCCTGCAACGCGCGTTTAAAAAACAAATCGCGCATGGTGTCCGCCAGCTCGTTTTTGAGCGTGCAGCACACACAGCCGCTTTGTAGCAGCACGGTGTTATCGGCAATTTGCTCGCTTTCCACCTGTGTGGCCAAAATATGATCTAGCCCCGTACTGCCCAACTCGTTAATAATCACCGCACTATCTTTCATTGCGGGGTTAGCCAGCAGTTTATTGAGGAGTGTGGTTTTGCCTGAGCCTAAAAAACCAGTAAGCAGGGTGACGGGGATGCGTTTGTCCATACCGCCATTAAAGCGTTAAAGCATGGCAGCGTCAATATTGCTGATGTCTTTTTCGCCGCGCTCGTACACCACTTGTGCACGCCCAACTAACAATGGGTCAACTGCGCCAATGTCATCGAGGCTTTTATTTTTGTAGGGCAACTTATGAAGTACGTAGCGCATGGCGTTGAGACGCGCACGTTTTTTGCAGTCTGATTTCACGACTGTCCAAGGGCTTTCGGCGGTGTCGGTATGAAAAAACATGGCTTCTTTGGCTTTGGTGTAGTCGTCCCATTTTTCAAGCGAGGCTAAGTCAATCGGGCTAAGTTTCCATTGTTTTAGCGGGTGCACTTCGCGCTCTTTAAAGCGGCGGCGCTGCTCTTTGCGGCTGACGGAGAACCAGAATTTAATCAGGTGGATGCCGCTACGCACCAAGTGTTTTTCAAATTCTGGGGCTTCGCGCATAAATTCTAAATATTCATCATTGCTACAAAAGCCCATCACGCGTTCAACGCCGGCACGGTTGTACCAAGAGCGGTCAAATAGCACAATTTCGCCTGCGGTGGGCAGTTGTGACACATAGCGTTGAAAATACCACTGGCCGCGCTCGACTTCACTGGGTTTTTCCAGCGCCACTACTCGCGCACCACGCGGGTTTAAGTGTTCCATAAAGCGTTTAATGGCGCCGCCTTTGCCGGCTGCATCACGGCCTTCAAAAATAATCACCACACGCTGGCCAGTTTCTTTTACCCAAGCTTGTAGTTTAAGCAACTCCACTTGCAGTTTGTATTTTTGTTTTTCGTAACTGCGGCGTGACAGTAAGTTTTTGTAAGGGTAGCCGCCTTCGCGCCAATCGCTGGCAAGGGCGGTATCGGCATTTTTATTGGATTTTGTCACCCCGGCCGCGGTGCCGATTAACATGCTTCTGAGCACTGCTGCATCATCTGGTGAAGCGCCGTTTAAAATAGCTTGTAGTGCGCTTGAAATTTGCGCGGGGTCTAGGTCTGCCATGTGTTCGACAATGTCTGCCACGGCAGCCGCTTTTGATTCATGGGCCGCGGCAATTTCTTTATTGATGGTGATATTGGCAACGTTATCAGCGGTGAGCACTGGGGTGTTGGTTGGATGATTGACGACGGTTGCGTTTGTATTGATTTCGCCTGTACTTTTGGTGCTTGCCATATTGACCTCGCAATAGTTGCATTGATGCACATAATGGTATGCCTTTAGATTGGCTTGTCAACTACGGATGTCAAACAGGTGAAAGATAGCGATAGTGGGTTGGATGTAAATGTAACGAAATATAGATGATAAACACTCGAGAAAAAATATCTGCCCTGTGAGCCTTGTAAATAAAGGCTTGCAGAGCATCGAAAAAGGTTGATGTAGAAATTGCCTAAAAAATAGGCAATGAAAATGGTGGTAACGTTATTTATTTTAACCCCTCAGGTTCGTACAAAAACCATTTAAGTTAGGCCTGAAGCACAACATCGTCTAACGAGTCATGTATCATGGCGATAATTGGCAATGAGTAGAAATAATGAACGTATTTTTTGAAGAAGATGGCACTTTTAAAGTGGCCAGCATCATGAGCGAGACCGATAGCGCGTTGCAAGTGGAATCCATCAGCGGTAAGCGCAGCAAAATTAAAGCCAACCATGTATTGTTGCGTTTTGATGCACCCTTAGCCGGCTTTTTAGAAGCCGCCAACCAAGAGGCCGAACCGCTCGATTTAGATTTTTTATGGGAATGTTGTGGCGATGAGGAGTTTGGTTTTGCCGAATTTGCCGCCGATTATTACGGCCGCAAACCAAGCGCCATAGAATCAGCAGCCATCGCCATTAAACTGCACAGCGCGCCGGTATATTTTAATCGCAAAGGCAAAGGTCGATACAAGGCTGCGCCAGCCGAAATTTTAAAAGCGGCGCTGGCGGGTCTTGAGAAAAAGCGCCTGTTGGCTGAAAAAATGGCGAACTTTGTTGCGCAACTCAAAGCACAGCAAATGCCCGACGAACTTTGGCAAAAACGCGATATGCTGCTGTACGCGCCAGATAAAAATTCTTTTGAATACAAAACATTAGATACCGCTGCCAATGCGCTGCACACCAGCCATATCAAATTGCTGCATGCTTGCGGGGCGATTCCTTCGATTCATGATTACCATTTAGGCGCATTTTTGCGTGAGTATTTTGCCGATGGCACTGACTTCAAGGCGGAAGATGCCGCCGCAGCACTTGCCGACTTGCAATTTGAGGATTTGCCGCTCGCCGACGCCGAGGCGTTTAGCATTGATGACAGCACCACGACTGAAATTGACGATGCGTTTTCCATCAAGCCGCTCGCAGATGGTCTGATGCGCGTCGGTATTCATATTTCAGCGCCGGCGCTGGGCATTGCTGTGGATAGTCCGTTAGACGTGGAAGCCATGCAGCGTTTGTCGACCGTGTATATGCCGGGCCATAAAATTACCATGCTACCTGAAACCGTGATTCGTCCGTTTAGCCTGGATGCGGGTACCATTAAACCCGTACTGTCACTGTATTTAGAGGTGAATGCGGATTACACCATTACTAAGCGTGAGAGCAAAGTGGAGCGTATTCGCGTGGCAGATAACTTGCGCCACGATACCTTAGAGCCACTTTTTAACGAAAATACACTGGCTGCCGATAGCGGTCATCCGTACTGGGCTAACTTGCTGTTTTTATTTAATTTAAGTGAGTCGCTTGAAAAAGCACGCGGTAAATACGACCCAAGCAAACCACCGCAAATTGACTACAACTTTTATGTGAATGAAGGCATCGTTAGCATTGTTGGTCGCCGCCGCGGCTCACCGATGGATAAACTTGTGGCGGAACTTATGATAGAAGCCAACCAGCAGTGGGGTGCACTGCTGGCTGAACATGAAGTGCCGGGCCTGTACCGCGCACAAACGGGCGGGCGCGTGTTTATGACGACTAAGGCTGAACCCCACTTAGGGCTTGGTGTGGCGCAGTATGCTTGGAGCACTTCACCGTTGCGCCGCGCGGTTGACTTAATCAATCAGCGGCAAATTATCAGCGTGGTGCAAGGCACAGCCCCTGCATATCCGCCAAAAAGCGATGCATTGACCACGCACATGCGTAATTTTGAGCTGACGTACAAAAGTTATAGTGAGTTTCAGGCACGTATGGAACGTTACTGGAGCTTGCAGTATTTAATTCAGGAACAAATAGAAGAGGTACACGCGACAGTTTGGCGTGAAAACATCGTAAAAATTGATTTTCCGCCATTGATGACAAAAGTCTACGGTTTACCCGCGCTAAAGCCAGGCACGCGTGTGGGGCTTAAAGTGCAAGAAGTGGATACGCTGCTCATTGAATTCAGGCCTAAATTTATCAGTGTGCTTGAAGAAGCACCGACGATTTTGGAGATTGATGAAGATGAAGTGTTTATTGAAACGCCAGTCGCCGTTGAACTACCTAAATCTGAAGAGAGCGCACCTGCTGACGTGAACCCTGAGGCGACATAATGTTTCGTATTGCAAAACATTTAATGAACCGTGCTAAAACGGATGCCGTTGATGTGAGTGAAACCAATGGCGTGCGCGCGCTGCATTTGGGTTCGCCCACCATTCAAAGTGCCATGCGCATTCGTGACCCCAATGCGCTAGAACTCACCTATACGCGTGGCATGATGTGCTTTTTACTGTTTAATCAAAATATTAAGGATGTACTCGCGATAGGCTTGGGTGGTGGCTCGTTGGCTAAATATATGCATGCGTACTGCCCTGAGATTATCAGTACCGTGGTTGAAATTAACCCAAACATTATTCAGGTGGCGCGAAATCAGTTTTATGTGCCAGAAAATGACGCGCGCCTGCAAGTGATAGAAGGGGACGGCCTGCAATATTTAGCTGAACACGCAGGGAACGCAGATGTGTTGTTGATTGATGCGTTTGACAGCAATGGTATTCCGCCAGATTTTTGTAGCCAGGATTTTTTTGACCTTGCGCAACGTGCATTAAACAACGCTGGAATATTTGCGATCAATATGTGGGGCAGCGATCGTAATTTTGATGTGTATTTGCAGCGCATCGAGCAAAGCTTTCAGCAAAAAGTACTGATTTTACGCACTGGTCGGCCGGGCAATATTGTGGTGTTTGGCTTTAAGGGGCTGTACAAGTACTTTAATATCCCGCAGTTGCAAGCCCGCGCTAAACTGCTTGAAAGCACGCATCGTATTGAATTTAATCAATTTTTAAAGCAGTTGATAGACGACAATATCGTACAGCACAATCAGTTGCAGTTTAAAAGAGATGATAGTGATGCTTAAAGCCGGTGTTACCTTGTTGCTATTGCTTAACTTCCAGCATGCATGGGCAACCAATTTAAAATTAGTGGTGGCTGCGCGTAGCCAAGTGGGTGTCACCAAGAGCTACGACCCGCAATATACCAAGTTGGCTTACCCCAATGGCGATGTTGAGAAAAGTAAGGGCGTTTGTACCGATGTGATTATTCGCGCATTGCGCGATGCACATCAGCTCGATTTGCAGCAGATGGTGCATGAAGACATGGCCAAAAACTTTGCGCTATACCCCAAAAAATGGGGTCTGAAAAATACGGATAAAAATATCGACCATCGGCGCGTGCCCAATTTGCAAGTGTATTTTAAGCGCCACTGGCAGAGCCTTGATACAATGCAAGTGGCTAAAAATTATCAGGCAGGTGATATTGTCACCGTGATGCTACCCGGCAATTTGCCGCACATTATGCTGGTGAGCGATAAAACAGAAAAAAGCTTGCTAGGCAGGGCGCCCATGCCGCTGGTGATTCATAATATAGGCCGTGGCACGCAAGAAGAAGCCGCATTATTGGCCTACCCAATCACTGGACATTTTCGTTTACCAAAAAAATATTTAACTGAAGAATCAGATACATGATACCTAACCGATACTTTGCTACCTGCCCACGCGGGCTTGAACAATTGCTCGCAGATGAACTGCAAACCGTCAAAGCCAAATCCATTAAGCTCACCGATGGCGGTGTGAGTTTTGATGGTGATTGGGCGGTGTGTTATGCCGCAAATTTGCATTCACGTCTCGCCACGCGCATTTTGTGGCAAGTAGCTCGAGGTAAATATCTGAATGAAGAAGACCTGTTCAACGCGGCCTACAAACTCAATTGGCCGCAATGGTTTGATGTAAAACAAGATTTTATGGTCAAAGTCACGGGTGTTAAATGTCCGTTAAAAAGCCTGGAATTTGCGACTTTAAAAATTAAAGATGCGGTGTGCGATAAATTCAGACTTGCTGTCGGCTCGCGCCCGTACATTGACACCAAAACGCCAGCGGTACGCATTCATGCCTATTTAACGGCAGAAGAATACCAGTTTTACCTCGATACATCTGGCAACGCGCTCTACCAGCGCGGCAATCGCGGCGCGAGCATTGAAGCGCCATTGCGAGAAAATCTCGCCGCCGGCATCTTAAAGCTATCTGGCTGGCAGCCAGGGCAGCCTTTGCTAGACCCGATGTGCGGTAGCGGCACATTTTTATTAGAAGCCGCCATGGTGGCGCTCAACATTGCCCCAGGTCACAAAAGAAGTTTTGGCTTTGAAAAGCTCAACACGTTTGAACCGAATGTTTGGCATGCATTAAAAACGCAGGCTGCCGCAAAAGTCAAGCCAGTGACGTTTCAAAAAATTTACGGTTCTGATGTAGATTTGCGCGCGGTGCGCATTGCCAAGCGTAATTTGGAAGAAGCCAGCCTGCTGGCTGCCGTGCAACTTTCACAACAAGACATTATCAATGTAGTGCCGCCTGCGGATAGCGGCGTGTTGGTGGCAAACCCGCCCTACGGCGTGCGCATTGGTGAAGGTGACGATTTGGCTTTGCTCTACCCAAAAATTGGTGAAGCGTTAAAACGCCGTTTTGCCGGCTGGAATACGTATTTTTTAACCAACGATTTCACCATGCCAAAACTCATGCGGCTCACACCAAGCAAACGCACACCATTATTTAACGGCCCGCTGGAGTGCCGGTTATTTGAAATTAAAATGGTGGCGGGCAGCAATCGAAAAGACAAAATTACGGCTTAAATATAGCACAACTTTTTTTGATGCTCTGGAAGCCTTGTAAATAAAGGATTTCGCATTCGACTTAGTGCTTTAGCACTTAGCGAGAATGGTGATGCCAATAACTGGTACAGAGCATAAAAATTTTCTCGATGTAAAATTAAGGGTTTTAACATGTCAGATTCACTCGCAGAATTACGCAAACGAATTGACCAGTTTGTGGAAGAGCGCGATTGGGCGCAATTTCACACACCTAAAAATTTGGCGATGGCGATGATTGTCGAAGCCGCCGAATTGGTCGAGCAATTTCAGTGGGATACACCCGAGGAAAGCCAGCAACTTAGCCCAGAAAAGCGCGAGGCGGTTAGCCATGAATTGGCCGATACGTTTGTATATTTATTAAGACTTGCCGAAGTGTTAGAGATTAATTTGATTGAGGCGGCCAACGCGAAAATTGACCTCAATGCAAAAAAATACCCCGTAGAGAAAGCGCGGGGTAGTAATGCGAAATATACGAATTACGACTGAGTTTTGGTAGGAGCGCAATTTATTGCGCGAATGGCTTATAAATTGATATCGTATTCGCGCAATAAATTGCGCTCCTACTCAAAGCTTAAAGCGCTGCTAGTGCCGCTTCATAGTTAGGTTCATCCGCAATTTCAGACACCAATTCGCTGTGCAAGACTTTGTTATTTTCATCCAGCACCACCACCGCACGCGCGGTGAGGCCAGATAAACTGCTATCTAAAATCTGCACACCGTAGTCTTTTGCAAACTTGGCAGTATCGCGAAATGTGGAAAGTGTGACCACATTTTCAATGCCTTCAGCACCGCAAAAACGGCTTTGTGCGAAAGGTAAGTCAGCAGAAATCGCAAGCACTATCGTGTTATTTACACTGCTCGCTTTTTGGTTGAATGTGCGAACAGAAGTCGCGCAGGTCGGCGTATCAATACTTGGAAAAATATTGAGTACTTTACGTTTGCCAGCATAAGCGTCCAATGAAACCAAATTTCGTTTGGCATCTGCCAGTTGAAAGTCGGGTGCTGTTTGACCTTTTTGCGGTAAATTGCCGCCGATTTGAACTGGGTTACCTTTTAAATGAACTGTTGCCATGTTGTGCTCCTTTGTTATTGTGCGTGTGGGTGATAAAGCGGTATCGATTTAATCGAATTATGTACACATCATAAAACAAAAACGCCCAGTTTGCACTGTGCGCTTTCATATTTATTTTGGATTTAATCCCTTGTTTTAATAGGGGTTTTAGCCAACCGAATCAGGCCAGTAAGTTTTCGCTTAAATAACCAATCGTCATGGTTTGGTTATGCAATACACTGTCGTTGGTGTCTGGTCGCGGTGAAAATTCGCCGTAAGAATAAAAGCCGGTTAATGTCGTCTGTGGCCCTAAGATTTGTTGCACCAGTCTGACTTCATCGGCCACGTTTTCTGCCATCACCCCTTTACGGCCGACGCAACTTACACATACTGCCAGGCCAGGCTGACTGGTGCTGGCGTTGCTGGTGACTAAATGTGCTGCGTCGCCTGCGCCTTCAACCAAGCGGTCATGCGTTGCCTGACAAAAACGCACGGTTTCACCTTCATCTACATTGCCTGCAAATGTAAGGCTATTTTCTTTAGCATCAATGGCCAAGAGCGTGCGGATTTTTTCAATGTCGCGCTTGCCCTCTTCAATAATTGCAAACGGAAATTTCAGTCCAGAACCGGGCAAGCCTTTTGCCGAATGTGCACCAATGTACATATTGTAGAGTGGTAGCGCCGGTTTGCCGTCTAATTCCAGCACCACGTTTTTGTTGGATTTTGTCACTTTGCGTGGCGGGCCATAAGGTTTCCAGCCACGGCCAACGCCTGTTGCAGCAATAAGATGTCGGCCATATAAACCAACAGCAATCACTAAACCTTCAGCCACGTTGTCATTAAATAACTGCACAGTTTTGCTGAAGTTAAATCCATCGCCCGCCATGCCGCCCATAATCGGCGTATTGCCAAGAACGCTCTTAAAACCTTCTAGTAACTCTGAACCATTCACATGTAGGCCATCAGAATAGACCAGCACCGCTTTTAATTCATCAGATTTTAACTGGCGTGCTAAATCTGTAGCCGTTTCAAACGAGTTCTGCATACTCGTCATTTTGGTATGCGTCACACGTTGAACGGTTTTTTCCCACTGAATGGCAGTGATTTGCAAGCTGTCATCCAGCACGCCGTTGGCAGAAATTTCACCTGCAGTAGAACAACCGATAATTTGTGCGGCAGGAAAGCGCGATTTTAATGTTGCAGGCAATTTCGCATCGTTAAAACGCTCTCGAGAACCAAAGACTAAGACTAAACTCGCGCTGGGTAGCGGTGAAACAGCAGGCAAATCTTTAAGTGCCGTTTTAGCATTAAGTATTTCTTGTCGCACAATCATGAAGGTAATCCCTGATTTAAAGTGTTAAACGATAAAAAATTCACGTGAACAGTTGTTAAAATTTTGTGAACCAATTGTAAAGTTAGGTAATTTATATCATTATGGATGAAAATGCAAAATATTACATAGATACCGCAATATATTAATGTAATACATTACATAGTATTGCTTATTATGTGATTTTACATATAATGTAATCCAATTATTTGTAACAATGATAGTGAATTAGCGCAGTCGTGAGCGCGCCAATGTTAATTAGGAGCTTGCTTGTGAGTCTGGATAAGCCAAGTCAAGAAGAACAATCGAACGCAAAAAAACTCAGCTTAGAAGCGCTGTCAGCAGTTAAGGTCATGGTCATTGATGACAGCAATACCATCCGTCGTAGTGCCGAGATTTTTCTTAAAAACTCAGGCTGCAAGGTGATTCTGGCGGAAGATGGTTTTGATGCACTGGCAAAAATTGCCAACGAGCATCCAGATATTATCTTTGTCGATATCATGATGCCGCGTTTAGACGGCTACCAAACTTGCTCGCTCATTAAGCGAAACGCACGCTATAAAACTACCCCAGTCATTATGTTGTCCAGCAAAGATGGCTTATTTGACCGCGCGCGCGGGCGTATGGTGGGTTCAGATCAATATCTCACTAAACCATTTACGCAAGAAACGCTGGTCGACGCCGTGCAAACATATGCATCATTAGGCAAAAATATTCAAGAAGAGGCAGAATAATATGGCAATTGAAAAAATATTAGTGGTAGATGATTCGGCAACAGACCGGTTTTTTCTAACGGAGCTGCTAGAAACCGCAGGTTTTAGTGTCACCGGTGCAGACAGTGGTGAAGACTGCCTAGATAAAGTGGCAACCAACCCGCCAGATTTGGTGTTGATGGATGTTGTGATGCCGGGGTTAACCGGCTTTCAGGTAACCCGTATGCTGACGAAAGACCCTAAAACCGCCAATATTCCAGTCATTTTATGTACAGGAAAATCTCAAGCTACAGACCTGGCATGGGCGCTTAAAATGGGCGCAAAAGCCTGTGTCACTAAGCCTGTCGTTAGTGCTGATTTATTGGCGCTGATTAAAACCCTAGGTTAAGTTTTAAACCGTTTAGACTTCAATCGCACACAGTTAAATAATGGCAAAAAGCTCAAATTTACGTGAGTTCCAAGAAGCGATTCTTCAAAAACTCAAAGAAGCCACCAGCTCAGGCGCTGCAGAATCGTCTTCACGTCTTGGGGTGATGGTAGGTGAATATCGATTGCTGATTAATTTAACCGCAGTGACAGAGGTGTTACCGGTGCCGACGATGCAACCCGTACCGCTAACACAGCCTTGGTTTTTAGGCGTGGCAAACGTGCGGGGTAATTTGTATAACATTACTGATTTACAGCAATTTATTGGCAAGCCTTCGCTGCCGAAAACCATACACAGCCGCATTTTATTGCTAAACTCGCCCAACACAACGCAAGCCGCGTTGGTTGTCACCAGTTTAGTGGGTTTGCGTAATATTGAGGCCATGAAAGTAAGACAAAAAGCCGATGCCAATCGAGGTTTGCTGGATTTATTTATTAAGCAAGTATATGAAGATGAAAATCAGCAAACCTGGGAAGAGTTGAATATTGAAGCGCTTGTACAACATCAGGATTTTATTCAGCCTACGATATAGCATTGCTTTGAAATTTGTGACGTGTGGTGAAAATTGTATTTAAGTAATTGATTTTAATAAATAACATTTTAATTATAAAAATATTATAATTTTATGGATTGGGGTTAAAAATGGCGTTAAATCTAGCGGTTGTTAAAAGCTTGCCACAGTTATTTGGCGGTTTTTTGAATAAGCTAACAAGTAAAAAGGCTGGCGCTTCAACGACTGAGGCGGTTGGTTCTGGCTTAAAACAACTTTATTTGCAAATTGCAGCGTTTATCATATTTGCGGCGCTGAGCTTCTGGGTGATTAACCAAGTGCGTGTGAATGGTCCGGTGTACAACACCTTGCATGACTTTGATACGTTGGTTGCCGACACGGTGCCACCGCCACTATATCCTGTGGACGCGTTTGCGGCATACAACGAAGCCTATGTAGCGTCATCCAATTTTAATAATGATAAACGTGATAAGGCGCTCGCGAAGGCCGCCAGATTTGAAGCGCTATTCCGGGAACGTTCCGCTTACTGGCAGGAAAATATTGAAAATCAGGAATTAAAAGGCGCGTTGCTTGCTTCGATCAAAGCGGGCGAAAACTTTTTCTTGGTTGCAAAAAATCGCTTTATTCCTTCTTTACCGTTAGGTACGGTAGCGGCTTCGGCACCGCTCTCAGAATTAACCGCAGCGTTTGAGATTACCAACCAAACAGGTAATACGTTGCGCGAAGCGGTCGCACGGGAAAACACCAAGCTACTAGAATCACAAACCAACTTTATTCAGCTTGTGTTGGCAGGCTTGCTATTGTTGGGTTTGACGTTGTTAGCACTGATGTACTTTTTTGGTAAAAAGCAAGCAACGCAGGCGATGTTGCTTACCGAGCAACTCGCTAAAGACGGCCAAGAAAACCAAGAGGCCGTTTTGCAGCTGCTAGATGAGATGGGTGATTTGTCAGATGGTGACTTAAGCGTAAAAGCGCAGGTGAAAGATAACATTACCGGCGCAATTGCAGACTCCATTAACTATACCATTGATAATCTGCGAGATTTGGTGCTGGAGATTAACCGGGCAACCGAACAGGTGACATCGGCAACAGAAGTTGCGCAGGAAACATCAACCAAGCTATTAAGCGCGGCTGAAACGCAATCCGAACAAATTCTGCAAACAACAGATGCAGTAACCGACATGACACGCTCTATTTTGCAGGTTTCTAACAACGCGGCACAGGCTTCAGAGGTGGCACAACGATCACTCGAAGCCGCAAACCAAGGTTCGCAAGCGGTGCAAAATACCATTGCGGGGATGAACGACATTCGTACACAAATTCAAGAAACCTCAAAACGAATTAAACGCTTAGGTGAAAGCTCACAAGAAATTAGTGAAATTGTGGAATTGATTTCCGATATTACCGAACAAACCAATATTCTGGCGTTGAATGCGGCCATTCAGGCGGCATCCGCTGGTGAAGCAGGTCGAGGCTTTACCGTGGTTGCGGAGGAGGTGCAGCGTCTAGCGGAACGTTCAAGTGAAGCGACTAAGCAAATTAGTGCGATTGTGAAAACCATTCAAACTGACACACATGGCGCGGTAGCTGCGATGGAGAAAAGTACCGAGGGTGTGGTTGATGGTGCTCGTGTGGCTGATGCTGCAGGTCAGGCGCTGACTGAAATTGAGTCTGTAACGGTGAATCTGGCACGACTCATTCAATCTATTTCAACCGCAACCACTGCGCAAACGGAATCAGCTTCTGTGGTGGCAAATAATATGCAGTTGATTCAAGAGATTACTACGCAGACATCAGAGGGTACTAAGCTGACCGCAGATGCGGTAGGTCAGTTAACATCTCTTGCTGAGGAATTGCGTACTTCTGTTGCTGGTTTTAAATTGTAATGTTTAACAACGTTCTAAATTAAAACGAAAACCATTGATGAGTTCAGTGAAAATTTGCATGAAAACACCAACCACCAAATTGCGCAATAAAACAGAGGTGCAGCATGGCTGAAGTATTTGATGCTGGCCCTTTGTCTTGGGTGAAAGATGAGATTGATCGCTCACTAAAAAAAGTGCAGGACAACTTTGCAACGGTGACCGAAAAACCCGAAGAGTTTGCAACCCTGCGGTTTACGATTGCGCATCTCTATCAAGTCAGCGGCGCATTGGATATGGTGGGGCTTGAAGGTTGCAAGCGCTATTGTGCTGAAATTGAAAAGTTGGCCAGCAAATTAGAAAAACAAGAGATTTCGGTCACACCAGCATTAATGGCGCATATGAGTCACGCTGTGTCAGTGTTAGAGCAGTATTTACAAGATTTACTGAACGGTTATCCAGACGTGCCGACCAGACTTTATGACAGCATTAAGCCTTTGGTTGAAGCTCAGGGTGAAACCTTGGAAATCACGGATTTGTTTTTCCCTGATACAAGTTTTAATGCACCCAAAGATCTCCCTATAAACGCATTACCAGAATTTGCCGTGCCATTGTTTGTTGCCGAGCAACGTAGCATTTTTCAAAAATATTTACTCGATTGGCTGCGCAATAATGATGCTGAAGCGCTCGCTCGTATGCGAGAGGCGGTTGTTAATGTGCAGCAGGTGCAGCATAAGTCCGCGCAGAAAACGCTTTGGTGGGCAGCGATTGCCTTGATGGATGCACTCAGCCAAGAAAAAATAGCCGTGTTATCTGGGGCTAAAAAATTATGCCGCCGACTTGATCAGCAATTACGCAATATGTCTGAAGGTGAGACCAAAACACCTTCACAATTATTACGTGACGTTTTGTATTATGTGGCGATAAGCGATAGGTCAACAGAGACCATCAGCAGAGTTAAAGAAACTTTCGAACTAGATCAAATTTTGCCTTCAGAAGGCGTCAGTGCTTCTGGGCAGAGCAATTTAACCACCGAGTCTGAGCGTGCTGCGCTAGCGCAGTTGAGCGCGGACTTACCCATGTTAAAAGACCTTTGGGCGCGCATCAGCGAAAACCAGTTGTCTTCAGAAGACTTGGTAACGTTTGTTGAGAAACTTCAGCATCTAAGCAACGTTCAGCAGGGCTTAAATAATCAGGCAGTGTACACATTGATTCATGCAATCAATACGGCGGCTAACGCACTGCAGGCTGACCCTTTAAAAATCAACGAGGTCTCTTTAATTGAGATTGCAGCGGCGCTCAATTTACTGGAGCATATCAGCGAGCATTATGCACATCTAGATGTGGAGATGCAGGCAAAAATTACCACACAAACGGCACGTTTGCATGCTGTGGTCGATGGTGTGCCGCTTGTTCCGCAGCTTGAGATCTTTAAAAATGAAACCAAATTGGATGCCAGTGTATTAGAAGCCGTAGCAAAGCAAGTGCTGGCTGCTTTGCAACAGGCTGAAAAAGCGTTTGATGCGTTTTTTAGAAACCCAGCAGATGCCGCTTTATTGGAGGATACTGTCAAGCCATTGCAACAAGTTTCAGCAGCCTTCGAAATGCTGGAAATGCCAACACAAAAGTCCATCAGCGATTTAAGCTTGGGCTTTGTACAGTATTTTAAAGAGCACATCGGTTATCTGGAACAATCAACGTTTGAGTTGCTGGCAGAAAGCCTGAGTATGCTGGGCTTGTATGCTGAGGAGCTGCCACACCCACGGGCCGAATCTGAGCTGGCGCTGCAAGGTGCGCAGAATCGACTAGAGCAAAGCGCTCAAGCGCTAGATATTATCCAGCATGCTGATATTGCAGAGGCATCACAAACACAAGCATCAACCACGATAGAAACCAGTCAGGTGACTGAGCCGGTGGTCACGGCCTATCCAAAAATCGATGGTCTGGATGACTTACCTCGTATTACAGACCCAGACTCAACAATCGATGATGTGACGGATGAAGCGATAGATGAAGAGCTTCAGGAGATATTCTTGGCTGAAGCTGAAGAAGTGCTCATCAATATTGCCCAGCACTTAAAAGCATTAAGTGTTAATGGAAGCGACAGTGAGGCCTTGGCAGATTTACGCCGTGCATACCACACCCTGAAAGGCAGTGGGCGCACGGTTGGCCTAGTAGGTATGAGTAAAGTGGCTTGGGCCATCGAAAAGCTGCTTAATTTAATTATTGAGCACAAAGCTTTTCCAAGTCCGCAACATTTAGCGTTTATTGAACGTGTGACAGGGGCGTTTGCGCGCTGTGTGGGCCACCTGCAGGCCGATAAAAAAGTGACGCTAAATCCAACCATTTTTCAAAAAGAAGCGGCCACTTATGAGCGCGAGTTTGAGTTGGCCATTACAGGTGAACAACCAAAACCACTCAAAGAAGAGGTGCTAATTGGCGGAACACGCAAGCTAGGTCGCGAATTCTTTAATATCTTTTTGCACGAGGCACAGCAGCATTTAGCGACATTGGCTGAAGCGCAAAGCGCGCTTACCTTAAATTCAACAGAGTTGCCTACAGACGCCAGCTGCCGTGCTGCGCACACCTTAGGTAGCAATGCATTGACCGCAGGCTTTAAGCCAACAGGGGATTTGGCGCGCGCTCTAGAATATTGGCTGGATGAACATCGAGCCAGTTGGACAGCGCAACATATCAACTTATACGCGAATGTTGTGAAAGCATTGTCAGACGGCATCGAGCGGATTAAAACGCTTAAAAATCCAAAATCTTCGCGTGCGCTCATTGTTGCATTGGGTGAATCCACTGCAGAAATGCAGGCAATAGCCGCCCAGCAGGCCGAAGCCGCTGTGCTAGAGCTTGAAAAAGAAATGCTGTCTGCTGGCATTTCAGTGGATAAACTCAAAGTTAAAGTGCCGCCAGCGGGCAAAGCCGTTGATAAGAAACAGAAACAAGAAATCAATAAATCAGCTGTTCTAGAATCTTTTGAGCCCGACACGCAGGAAAAACCAAGTGCCGATGTGGCAACAGTAGCCCTTGATGAAATTGCCGTATTTGGCCAGCAGCCAACGTTAAGTGCAGAAACTGAAATATCCGAACCAAAACTTGCAACAAGTCAGCAGCTCAGCAAAACTCAAGTTCCTGTGGATCAGGAGTTGCTCGCGTTATTTACGGAGGAGGCGCGTGAGCTCGTACCGCAGGTTGGACGTGACTTGCGCGGATGGCGTAACAATCCGCATGAAACGGAATACTCCGATTCATTACAGCGCGCGTTGCATACCTTAAAAGGAAGTGCGCGCATGGCTGGACTTGCCACCATCGGTGATAGCGTTCACTTGATGGAAGATCGCGTGATTCACGCCTTAAGAAACGCACCAACGCCCAATGATTTTGATGAAATGTTTGCTGAGTTT
>Ga0116183_1003147_pt1 | contig 16979 bp, 14 predicted proteins | sample AD_UKC078_MetaG_FD_89753 | JGI IMG/M metagenome (GOLD analysis project Ga0116183, IMG submission 89753) | Active sludge microbial communities of municipal wastewater-treating anaerobic digesters from USA - AD_UKC078_MetaG | ecosystem: Engineered > Bioreactor > Anaerobic > Digestate | place: USA... | reverse complement strand
GAGATCAAGCCGGATTCGCTCATCTGGGCAGGAAGCTTGTTTGTGGGAATGAAAACATTTCTCGGCCCCGTTTATCTGGCCTACGGCCAGGCGGAAAGAAAGCGCTCGTCGGTTTATCTGTACCTGGGGCAGAGGTTTTGAAAAGGAGCAAATGGCTCGCAGCGTATGGTTGATAGTTGATGGTGAATAGTATCCCCCGCTGGGGCGGATCGGGGTGGACTTGTTGTCTTCGGCTTCTCACCAACTATTCACCATCCATTATCAGCTACCAGCCACCAGCCTCTTCACGTCCTCCCCCTGACCATCTCCAAAGGGGGACACCACAGGTATGGCACCGGCCCCTTGTCCCCCGCCGGCGGGGGTGCCCCGATTTATCGGGGCGGGGGTGGAAGACGTGGGGAGGATGCTCGCAGCTTATAGCGCACGGTTTATGGTGTCTTGTGCCGGAGGGGGCTGGTATGGGCTGGGCGATTTTATTTTTGCCGGCACTGACGCATGACTTTTTCGGTGATGGCCTCAAGCGGCAGAACCTTATCGACCGCGCCGCGTTTGATCGCTTCGTGCGGCATGCCGAACACAACACTTGTTTGCTCATCCTGGGCGATGGTGAAGGCGCCCGCCTTTTTCATCTCCAGCATGCCCTGCGCACCATCGTCGCCCATGCCGGTCATGATGACGCCTAGCGCGTTTCCACCGGCGTAGCGGGCGGTCGAGCGGAAAAGAACATCCACCGAGGGGCGGTGGCGTGACACCAGCGGCCCTGTCCTGATTTCGACAAAATAGCGTGCTCCGCTGCGTTTGAGCAGAGTGTGGAAATTTCCCGGGGCGATGAGCGCGCGTCCGGTCATCACCGTGTCGTTGTTTTGCGCCTCTTTCACCGAAACTTTGCACAGCGAATCGAGCCGCCGGGCAAACGATTGGGTGAAGCTCTCCGGCATATGCTGAACGATCACGATGCCCGGTGCGTCCGCGGGCATTTTTTCCAGAAAGACGCGGATGGCCTCTGTCCCCCCGGTGGAGGCACCGACGACAATCACTTTGTCGGTGGTTTCAACCATGGCGGATTTCGGGGCGGAAAGGATCACGTCGGCCGTCAGTTTCGGCTCGACAAGTGGGCGGCGTAAAATGGCCTGGGGCTTCACTTCGGATGCGGCCTTCACGGCGTCGCAGATACGAATTTTAGACTCTTCAAAAAAGCGGCGCGTGCCGAGCTTCGGCTTGGCGATAATTTCCACCGCACCGTATTCCAACGCCCTGAGCGCGGTCTGTGAATGTTCCTGGGCCAGAGATGAGCAGATCACCACGGGGATGGGGTGCTGGGTCATGATTTTTCGCAAAAAAGTCAATCCGTCCATGCGCGGCATTTCCACGTCCAGCGTGATGACGTCCGGGATCTCTTCGCGTATGCGGTCCGCGGCGATAAACGGGTCCACCGCCGTGGCCATGACCTCGATGGCCGGGTCCGTCTCCAGAATTTCCACGAGAGCCTGGCGCACGACGGCCGAGTCGTCCACCACCAGCACGCGGATTTTTCCGGAGGTCTTTGCCACGTTACACCTCCTTTTGGGTTGTCCATTGCCTCGCCGTCGAGTCGAAGGCGAGGCGTCGGATTTTGTTGACGGATGTCTTTCCCGTTTGAGAATTGAAAACGACTTTGCGTCCGGTCAGACCGCCCGTGTCGGAAACAGTGATTTTCAGGTGATGATCCGTCAGCACTTTTTCAGCCGCGCGGACGTTTTGAGACCCGACGGAAAGGTTCAGGCGCCGCCCCTGTTGTTCGCCGATCATTTTCGCGCCTCCGAAAATCTGCACGGTCGTTTCTTCCGGCCTGATGCCGGCGCGCCGGAAAGCCTCAATCATCATGACAAGCGCACAATCCACATATTTATAGGCTTCCGGGCATTTGATACAGTTTTCGTCCAGCAGGTCATGCACACTCCCGCGATAGACGTGTTTCTTGCAATGGGGCAAAAGGGCATGGCAGATGGCCGCCATACCCAGGGTTTCATTGAACAGGGTTACCGCGATGCACGACCCCAGAACCGTGGACACCAAAAGAGGTATCTCCAGCATGAACATTTCGCCGGGCCTGAGATGGGCCGAAGGCAGGAGAGTTGTTTTATCCTCCGTCATGGGGCTTCCTGTAAACGGTCGGGGCAACTTGCACCAGCGGTAGTGCCATGCCGTTCAATGTTTCGGAATGCCCCATAAACAGGAAGCCTCCGGGTACCAGATGTCGGCAGATACGCTTGAGAATCATCTCCTGCGTGGGGTGGTCGAAATAGATGATGACATTGCGGCAGAAGATGACATCGAATGGCCCGGCAAAAGCATAGGCCTGGTCCATAAAGTTCAGGCGTCGATAGGTGACGCGCGCGCGAAGCTCCGGCACGATCCTCACCAGAGGGTTTTCCCGGCTTCTGAGCAGGTATTTTTTTCTGAGCGCAAGCGGCACGGGGGCGATTTTTTCCATCGTATAGACAGCCATAGCCGCCGCCTGTAAAACGCGTGTCGAGATGTCGGTGCCCAGAATTTCATAACGGAAGTCGGGATCGAAAAGTGCGTGTTCGGCCAGCACCATGGCCAGCGTGTAAGGTTCCTCGCCGCTGGAGCAGCCGGCGGACCAGAATTTCAAAGGCTTTCGGCCGGCGGTATTACGGCGCCCGGCCGGCGGCGCGAGTATGTGTGAGGTGAGAAATTCAAAGTGCCCGGGCTCGCGGAAAAAATCAGTTTTGTTGGTCGTGACCGCGTCGATCATGTGGGCAAGCTCCACGCCCGCGTCGGCGCCGCCGAAGACATGGTCGGCATATTGCGAGTAGGTGGAAAATTTGTGCAGGCGCAGCCTTTTGTGTAGTCTCGTCTGTAGCATCGTTTTTTTTGCGGCAGGCATTTTGATGCCGCAGTTTTCGTGGATGAAATTCGCGAAACGGCGGAATTCCGCATCCGTCATCTCGCGTATGACTGCCGTTTCCTGTCCGGCCGGAGCAGAATGCGCCCCTGCGGCGGCCCCCGGCAGCCGGGGGCCGCAAGGTTGGCGCGTGCGTGAAATAGAGCCCGAAGGCGGGCCTGCGGATGCCTGTGCGTGCATCATGAAGTCGCCTCTGTCATTGCCGCGGCAATATCGAGCTCTTCGATGGAAAAGACACGGTCGATATCTAAAATGATCACAAACCGCTCGTCGCGTCTGCCCATACCGAGGATGAAATCAGTATTGAGTTTTGTGCCGATGCGCGGCGCCGGCTCTACCTGCGCCGGTTCCAGTTCGAAGACTTCCTGCACGGAATCGACCAGCGCGCCCAGCACTGTCTGCTCGTCCTCGATGGTGATTTCCACCACAATGATGCAGGTGTCCACCGTGCGCTCCTGCGCCGGCATATTGAATTTGAGCCGCATATCCACCACGGGGACGACGCTGCCGCGCAGATTGATGACGCCCTTCATGAAATCGGGCGTACGCGGCACTTTGGTGATGTTCGTATAGTCGAGGATTTCGCGCACCTTGCCTACGTCGAGGGCGAAAGTCTCCTCTTCCATCTTAAAGGTCAGATACTGCCTTGTTTCCGTTATTTTTGAGACAGCCATATTTCATCTCCTTTATCTGTGCCGTGATCTGCCGCCGGGGCGTTTAATCCCCGGCGGCAAAACGGTTGTTAGTATTTTTCGAACTCGGAGTCCATGGCGTCAGTGCCGCCCGTCAGGTTGATTTCGACGCCCTGCATATTGACCTCCGGGCCGGAGCTTTTCGGCAGAGGATGCCCGCCCGGCGCGGCAAGCGCCTTTACCCGCGTCTGCGGTTTTTGTTTTGCCCTCGCGTGTGTTGCAATTCTCGGTGCGGAGGATCTGCGTGAGTGGTCTTCGCCGATCCTGAAGAAGGCGATCGCCTCCTGCATTTGCTGGGCCTGGGCCGACAATTCCTCCGCGGTCGAGGACATCTCTTCGGAGGCGGAGGCGTTTTGCTGAATGACCTGGTCGAGTTGTTGAATCGCCTTGTTGATCTGCTCGGAGCCGGCATCCTGCTCTTTGCTGGCGGCCGCGATTTCCTGCACCAGATCGGAAGTGCGCTGAATATCCGGCATCATTTTTTCGAGCATTTCCCCCGCTCCTTCGGCGACCTGAACGCTCGACGCCGACAGACGGTTTATTTCGCCCGCCGCCGTCTGACTGCGTTCGGCGAGTTTACGCACTTCGGAGGCGACCACGGCAAAGCCCTTGCCGTGTTCACCGGCGCGCGCCGCTTCGATGGCCGCGTTGAGCGCCAGCAGGTTGGTCTGGCGTGCGATTTCCTCGATGATGGAAATCTTGCCGGCGATTTCCTTCATCGCCTTGACGGTTTCCGCGACGGACTTGCCGCCTTCATCCGCGTCGTGAGAGGATTTCATGGCGATTTTTTCCGTCTGCTGGGCGTTGTCCGCGTTTTGTTTGATGTTGGAAATCATCTGCTCCATCGACGAGGAGACCTCTTCAGCGGAGGCCGCCTGCTCTGTCGCGCCCTGCGATATTTCTTCGGCAGTGGCGGTCATCGCCTCGCTGCCGGCGGCCACCTGCTCGGCGGCGAGTTGAACGTTGGAGACCACGTCAACGAGCTTTTCGAGCATGGCTTTCAAGGCCTGCATCAACTGATCCTGTGCCGAGCGCTCTTTAACCGTCACTGTCAGATTGCCTTTGGAAATTTCCAGTGCGGTGGCGGTGATTTCATTCATCGCGTCCACCAGTATGTTCAGGTTGTTTTTGATTTCGTTGAAATCCCCATTGTAGGTGTCGGTAATTTTCGACGGGATGTCACCCTTGGAGATACGGTCCACATAATCGGCGGCCACGTTGAGCGGGCCGATAACCGCGTCGAGCGTTTCGTTAAGGCCCTGGACAATGGCACGGAAATCCCCCTGATGACGACCCGCATCGGCGCGTGTGGCAAGCTTTCCTTCCACCGCGGCCGCAGAAAGGCCATTGACGTCTCCCACCAGTGCCTGAATATTTTGCACCATCTGCTTCATGGCGGCAAGCAGTTGCCCTGTTTCATCTTTAGCGTCACTTTCGATTGCTACATTTGTGTCACCGCGGGCGATTTGTTCGGCGGCATTCATGCATTGATTGATGGGGCGTACAATGCCGCGTGTAAGCAGCCACGCAAGTATTATGGTCAAAGCGAGCGCCAGAACAACGGCAACGCACAAATAAACAATGGCGCTTTGATACAGAGACTGGGCTGTTTTACCGTCGTTTCCCATGCGTTCATTTTGATATTTGATCAGCTCTTCCGTGTTTTGAAAATAGGCAGCCTGCGCCGGACGGACTTGTATGATCAGGGCATCGGCTGCTTCACGTTTTTTGCCCTCGAGCGCGAGTTTTCTAACTTCTCCGATTGCCGTTCTGTAAACAGCGCGTGAGTTGTCAATATCTTTAAGAATCATTTTACCGCGCTCAGAGCGTACAACTTTGGCCAGCTCTGCAAGAATATTTGTGATACTCTCACTGGCCTGGTCGATCCTCTGATTTTCGGCTGTTATTTCATCACGGCGTTCAAAAAGCACCATGTTTCTGAGCGACCGGGCGACAAGGTTGATGTCGTTGATGATCTGATTGGCTTTTTCGACTTTGGGGATTGAATCTCCCACTAAATTGTCGACAGTTTGGTTAATGCCGGAAAGCCGCGTGAGAGACACGCCCGCGACAATCAGCAGCAAAACGACTATTACGGCAAAGCCTGCGGCGAGCCGCGCTCCGATTTTCATGTTTTTAATCATCTCACTGTTCTCCTTTTTTCCTGTGTTGAATTATAAAGTTCTTTTGCCCGGTTGTTATTCATCAACAAACCGCCGCATGACCGATGGACGCCTGTGCGGCCTGCCCCGGCATGGCGGAAATTTTCCCGCGCCTGCCGTGAAAAGAACGCGACGCGGCTGCCCGCAGCATGTGCGAGTGTTTGGGCGACGTGCAGGGGTGCCTGCGGGAGGGTTGTGGCCGGCAGGAATTATGTACCCGCGGGTGGAAAGAGGGCTGATGAAAGTCGCGCCCGCCTTGAAATATAAATTGATCACGATGCTGTTCATACTGCCTTCCTTTTTCAGGCCGGGACCAAGGTTTCCGCTTCTGCTTTGGCGGCCAGTTTCGCCACATCCAGGATCAGCGCCACTGTGCCGTCGCCCAGGATAGTCGCGCCGGACACCTCCTGGATGTCGCGGTAGAATTTCCCCAGGTTTTTGATGACGGTCTGATGTTCGCCCACCACCTGATCGACGACAATGCCGATGCGCTCGCTGCCGACACTGCTGATGATGATTTGTTCGATTTCCGGCGGGGCACCCGCGATAGCGAAAGATTTCCGAAGGGGTATGTAGGGAACGATTTCGTTGCGCACCGTGATGACGTGCCGTCCGTGCGCTTGTTCAATGTCTGCGCGGGAAAGTTCCACGCACTCTTCGACGGAGGCAAGCGGCACGACAAAAAAGGAATCGCCTGTTTTGACGAGCAGACTGTCGATGATGGCCAGCGTCAGGGGAAGTTTGAGCGTGATTGTGCTTCCCGCGCCGGGACGGCTGGCGATCTCGATTGTACCGCCCAGCGAGTCGATGCTTTTTTTGACGACATCCATGCCTACGCCCCTGCCCGATACGCTGCTGACAGTGTCTGACAGAGAAAAGCCGGGCGCGAGAATGAAAGAAAGTATTTCCGTCTCTGAAAGCACGGCATCCGGCGAAAGCAGGTTTTTTTCAACGGCCCTGCGGCGCACCCGGGCCGCGTCGATGCCCGCTCCGTCATCTTCTATTTTTATAAGCACATGGGCGCCTGAATGCTCTGCGCTGAGCTTCACCATTCCAGCACGTGGCTTGCCCCCGGCCGCCCGGATATCGGGCGCTTCGATGCCGTGGTCGATGCTGTTGCGGATCAGATGGACCAGGGGGTCGTTGAGCTTTTCGATGACGGTTTTGTCGAGCTCCGTTTCGCCTCCCTGAGTGATGAGCCGGACGTCTTTCCCCAGTTCTCTGGACAGGTCATAGACGAGCCTTTTGAATTTGCTGAAGGTGTTGCTGATCGGCAGCATCCTGATGCTCATGGTGTTGTCGCGCAAAACGGCCGTGAGACGCTCGATTTCTTCCGCCACCAGCGCGAGATCCGTATCGATGATGCGTTCGGCCAGTTGACTCAAGCGCGACTGGACGGTGACCAGCTCACCTACCATGTCCACCAGAGTGTCCAGCCGTTCGGCCGGCACGCGGATCGTGGCGGCGCCGGCAGAGGCTGCCGACTGCCGGGCGCGCATTTCACGCACATGCTCCTGCTCGGCCAGCGCCGAGTGAATGCGCTCCGGGGTAACATGGCCTTCCGAGGTGAGAATCTCGCCCAGCCTTTTTTGCGCTCCCAGGGCTTTTTGTATCGTGTTCGGATGAATATCGCCGCGCTCGGTAAGAATTTCTCCCAGTTTCTTGTATGAATTATCGTCTGCCAGTGTCGGCCAGTCGATGACTTCAAGGAAAAGATCACAGCGGTCCTCAACGAAGATAAAGACATCTCTGATGGCGTTTTCGCCCTGGTCAGTGGTTAATACTATGTCCCATGAGATGTAGCAGCTTTCGGGATCTATATCTTCGAGCATGGGAATGTCATCGGTCAGGGCCGTGATCCTGCACGGGCCCAGGTCTTTGAGTTCCGCAAGGAGCAATACCGGGTTTACGCCGGCCGCAAAAATATCCTGACGCGGTCGGAAACGGATACGCCAGGTCGTTTCATGTCCCTCGTGCCGGTCTTCATCCGAAGATCCACCCGACTGCCCGTCCGCCGGCCCGGAAATAAGCTGTGTAAACTGCTTTTGCAGGGCCTGCCGTATTGAAGCATCCGGGGAGCCGCCGCGGAGTATATCGCGTATAATGTCACAGGCATCGAGGGTGAGACCTGTCAGTATGTCCGTGACTTTTAATTTGTTATTACGGATCAGGTCATAGATGTTTTCTATGTCATGGGTGAAAGAGACGATATTGTCGAAGCCGAACATCGCGCCTGAACCCTTGATGGTGTGCAGAGCACGAAAAATACGCCCGATGAGCTCTTTGTTGGTAGAGTCGTCCTTGAGCTCCAGAAGAGCCGCTTCCAGTTCTTCAAGCAGTTCACTAGCCTCCTGCTGATATACCTGCGCGTGTTTGTCTTTCATCCGAGCACCTTTTTTATTACCGCGATGAGTTGCGGCGGGCTGAAAGGTTTGACAATCCAGCCGGTGGCGCCCGCCTGCTTGCCTTCCTGCTTCTTTTCCGCCTGCGACTCAGTGGTCAGCATGACGATGGGAATGAATTTATGCGCCGGGCTTTGCCGCACGGCGCGGATAAGGCCGATGCCGTCAAGGTGCGGCATGTTGAGGTCGGTAAGCAGCATATGGATGCTGCAGCCGGAGAGTTTTACCAGGGCATCCTCTCCGTCTGAAGCCTCGATGACGCCATAGCCCGCTTCCTTCAGTGTGAAAGCGACCATCTGGCGGACAGAGGCGGAATCATCCACGGTCATGATGGTTTTACTCATGGTATTTATCCACCCATAAACAGTTTTTGCCTACATCCAAGACGCAGCCCTCCATGCGCAGATAGCCTGTTTCGACAACTGCTTGACGAAGCACCGTGTTTTCCCGGCCCGCCAGGGTCACCTGCTTACCCCGGCTTGCGCCTGTGCGGTGTGCCGAACACATCAACTGCAAGAAAGACAGGTCAATTTCGGAGGCAACGCCCACATCCACTGTCAGGTTGTCAGCTTCTTCCAGGACATTTTGCAGAGCGTCACGTATGGCCGATACCCGCGCGATGGTGAGCTCTTCGCTTAAAACGAGCGTCGCGCTTTTCGTTTTTTTGTCGATGAGAGTTTTCATTTTCGGCTCATCCTTCCTTTAGTGTCCATGATGTCTGCGCGGCCGTGTCCGTTTCAGCCGGGCAGGTCAAAAGCATACGTCTGAGCACCGAGGCCATATCCAGAAAGTCACTGTCGGCGTAGGTGATAAAGCGCGGACGAACTGTGTGCGCCAGCTCGATTGTTTCCGGCTTCGCATCAGGCAGAATAAGCACAATCTTATGGTCCATCAGCAGATTTTGCAGTGCCGCGATCTGTTGAAGATGTTTTTTGCTGCCGACATGAAATACGACGATGTGGCGGGCGGGTGCGTGGGTACGCAGATGTTTTTCAAAGTCTCCCCAGCGCGTGAAGACCTCGAAATTATCCTCTGTCACGACAAGTCTGATCACTCTTTTAACTTGTTCGCGTCCGGTGGATTTTGTCGGGCAAAAATAAGTGATACTCACGGGCAATCAAACCTCCGTCATCAGCAATAGCATCAACGGTGCCAAAGATGAAAAACCGGAGGCATAAATGGTTTTGTCTTGTTATAGCAAAATAATATTGAATAGATGCGATGCTCCCCCGGTCTGGTCTGCCTGCCTGGAGCAGAGAATCGCAGTATGATTCACCTCCTTTTCTTGTCCGCTGTTGCCGGACGCAATCCCGTTAAAGCGGATTTTGAACCCCGCTTGCTGAGCCTTTTTTATCATGACAGTACGTTACGCTTTATAACGTCATTATCAGTGTGTTATCAATGGCTTGCAGATAAATTCAAGAACAGGGGTAAGGTGTCCGATATTATGGGAGACACAAAATAAGTGTGGCTTGAAAAAGGTTTTTTATGATGGCGAAGATACTCATCGTTGATGACGACAAAATGTTTTCCGATATGCTTTCACAGAAAATGAGAAAAACAGGGCATGAGGTTAGTTGGGCCGGGACGCTTAAAGAGGCCTGTCCACTTTGCCGGGACGGTCTTTTCGATCTGGTCTATCTGGATGTTAACCTGCCCGACGGGTGCGGGCTTACGGCCATTGAGCAAATGACGGAGGCTTCGTCAAAGCCGGAAGTAATTATTATCACCGGCGAGGCGGATGCCGATGGGGCGCAACTGGCCATCAAAAGTGGCGCCTGGGATTATGTGGCCAAACCGGTTGCCACAGGTGAGTTGATGCTTTCTTTGCAGCGGGCGCTTCAATACCGTCGCATGAAACAAGTGATGCGCCCGTCACACGAGTTCCGGCGCGAAAGAATTATAGGATCTTCCGGGGAAATGACCGCCTGCCTCGACCAGGCGGCCCAGGCCGCCTCATCAGATGGCAGCGCCCTTATTACCGGCGAGACGGGTACGGGCAAAGAGCTGATTTCCTGGGCCGTTCATGATAACTCTTCTCGCGCCGGTAAAAATTTTGTCGTGGTGGACTGCGCGGCCCTGTCGGCCACTTTGGTGGAGAGCATTTTATTTGGCTATGAAAAGGGGGCCTACACAGGCGCAGACAAGTCGCACGACGGACTGATCAAGCAGGCCGATGGGGGGACTCTTTTTCTTGATGAAATAGGCGAGCTGCCGCCGGCTGCACAAAAATCTTTTTTGCGGGTTTTGCAGGAGCGGCGTTTTCGACCGCTGGGCGGCAAGGCGGAAATTGACAGCGACTTTCGTCTGATTGCGGCGACGAACCGCGATCTGGACGCGATGGTGGCAGACAGTTCTTTTCGCGGTGACCTTTTGTTTCGCATCCGCTCTTTTCATATTCGGGTTCCCGCTCTGAGAAAGCGTCGCGGAGACATCAGTGAGCTTGCTGAACATTACATAATGAAGCGCTGTTCGCGCCGCGAGATGCCGCTCAAATCATTGGGTCCGGATTTTATTGATTTTCTTGAGCGCTACGACTGGCCCGGCAATGTGCGTGAATTGTTCGGGGCGTTGGAGCGGGTTTTGGCCGCGGCGGGTGAAGAGCCTGTTTTGTTCGGCAAGCACCTGCCGGTAGAACTGCGCGCCAAAGTTACCGCCGCCGCTTTTGAAGCGGACGAAAAGCCACGTATTGAAAAAGAAAAAGATGCTCCGGGCATAGGTAAGTTTCAAGACGTGCGCGAGCAGGCTATGGCCAGAGCTGAATATGAATATTTAAAACACCTGACAAAAGCATGTGAGCGTGATGTGAAAAAAGCCTGCACGCTCTCGGGGCTTTCGCGTTCACGCCTTTACGAACTGCTCAAAAAACACGACCTCAGGTTGTGACAGTCCGGATGATTGAGGGGTTGGAATACACAGACGGCTGCAGGGGAAGTGACCAGTGGCGAGCGATGAGTGCAAGAGGCGGTGAAAAGAAGCTCGCCGCTGATGGTTGATGGTGTCCCTCCTGGGAGGGGCCGAGGGGGAAGATGGGAAGCCAGGCTTACAAAGTCCACCCCCGGCCCGCTCGAGCGGGCCACCCCCGCCAGCGTGGGACAGTATCGTCATGCCGGTGAAAACCGGCATCGAGAATATAATGATCCCATGGCCTATCGCTCATAGCCTAAGGAATGCTGCCGCTTTTGTCTTCCGCGCCGGAGGACAGGCGCATGCCATCGCTTCAACTTTTCAACCCGTCCAATCTTCCAACAACGAACCACGAAAGATGAACTTGATCATTGCTCCTTTTGGAGGTTCTGCTGTCCGCATGCTGAAGTGCACCGATCGGCGGCGTGTGGCGGGTGTTAATCCGCGCAGGCCGGAATAATTCCGGCAGGGCCGGATTTTCCTTCCGGCGCGCAAACTTTTTTTGCATTGTTTTTCCCCAAATACGCTCTTATATCCGCCGGGTGTCGCCGGTTTCGTTTTCTGGCATTTTTCATGCTTTGAATTTTTGTATTTGGCTTATGTGGACGGGATAGAGTTATGAAAATACGAAAACGCCTGGCCGCCTTTCTCACCGGAAAGAATGATCTCGGGGATGAGGGGCTCAAAGACGAAGTTGCCCGGCTCGGGGAGATAGCCCCGTCCACGGAGGCAGAGTTTATGGAAATCGGCGCCAGGCTCGGTTCTTTTTATCGCCAGGCGGCGGACATTTCCGAAAAGGCATCCGCTCTTACCGGCAGACTCTCCGGCGGCGAAATGAGCCGGCTCGGGGAGGGATTTGCTAAAATTTCTTCGGCAGTGATGAATCTCGCCGCCGGCGTTGAGTCTGAAAAAGAAATTATCGACAAGATACTCAACCAGTTCATCTCCGTTCAAAACCCGCTGGACGGTTTCGGCAAGATTGTGCGCAATCTTAATGCCTTGTGCAGCTACATAAAAATAGAGGTGGCACGACTGGGGCTTGCCGATGAGTCTTTTCACAAGTTATCTCAGGATGTGCAGATGCTGTCTGAAACGATCGCCCGCAAAGCCTCTTCTTTGTCAGAGCAGATTACGCAAGTGATTCCCTCGCTCAAGGAAAATGCGGTGCGAATCGCAGGGGCGGGAGCGCAAAGGCAGGAAAGCTGCCGGGCGGCCACAGAAAAAATCATGCGCGACCTGATGATTTTATCCGAAAGCAATCAGGCGGCAGTCGCCGCGGTGGAAAAGATTTCCGGCGGCTGGCAAAATATCACCGGCCATATCGGTGAGATTGTGCAATCTCTGCAATCTCATGATATCACACGCCAGCGCATCGAGCATGTCTGCCACGCGCTTTGCGACGAGGCGCATCCGGCGGGAAAGGCACACGCAGACAAACCTGAGCCCTCTTCGCTGTTTTCAGCGCTGCGGCGCCGGACAGACGGGGTGTTTAACTCTCGTTCACGCCTGCGCAGAGTGCATCTTTTCCGCCTCCAGGCGGCGCAGTTGCAAAACGCCGATGCAGACCTGCGGGAGGCGGCGGAAAAATTGATTTCCGGCCTCTACGGCATCGGGGCTGATGCGCAGGCGATATCCGGTGATATACGGGATGTTGCGGTTTCTTCCGCCGACGGCGGCAGATCTTTTCTGGATCAGCTCGAAGATGACCTCAAAGGTCTGGCGGCCGAGGCACAACTGGCGGCGTGCAACCAGAGGGAGACAGCCGCGGCGATGAGCGCACTTTCCGATACGGCGCTGGGCATGTCCGGTTTCGTGCTGGAAATGGAAGGTATCGGCATTGAAATGCAGCGCCTGGCGCTCAACGCCCAGGTGCATGCCGCCCATATAAGCGCCGCGGATGCGGCACTGGCCGTGATGGCTGAATCCATCCAGCACCTGGCCTCGGATACCGCCTCTATTGTGACGCAGGTCAACGGGCGTCTCGGTGAGGTCAGAAGCGGCGCCACGACTCTTACACGTATCGCCGGCCAGGAAACTCAAGAGGGGGCGGAGTCGATGTCGGACATTCACGAAAATTTCCCGGCTATGCTCGGCGCACTCAAAAAGGTTGACGCGGATATCCGTGCCGGATTGCCGCAGATCGAACAGGCTGGCGTGCGGCTTGCCGAGGAAATCGCCAGGCTGGTGGAAGGCATCGGCTTTCATGAAAAAATATCGGCGCAGCTCAACGAAACATCCGGGTATCTGATTGCCCGGGCACGCGAGATTGCCGCTCTGGCCGGAAGAAATAGGACTCAATCAGACCCGGACACCGGCCTGGAGCATCTGGCTGCAAAGTACACAATGCAGCGCGAAAGGCAGACCCATCGCCAGATAATCACAATGGCGGAAAGTCAGACGCATGGGGCGTATGTAAGTGATCCTGATCCTGTGCAGGCAGACGCCTCCGACGGCCTGGGCGACAATGTAGAGCTGTTTTGATGTCCGCCGTTCATGCCTTATTTGTCTTTGGTTCCTTTCTTTCAGTTTTTAACATAGAACATAGAGAATAGGACACATCTTTGCTGTCCGCTTATCGCTGTTTACTTTTGCTTCTCCGTGTGATTATAAGGCAGCCGCTTGAAAGTTCTGAAGAGCGCTGGTCGAAATGAGTCTGATAACTATATTTCTTTTGGCGGTTGGTCTGGGGGTGGACGCCTTTTCCGTAGCGATCGCCATCGGCGCCGCCGTTCCCAGAAGAACGTGGGCCCCGGTTTTACGCCTTTGCCTCGCTTTCGGTTTTTTTCAATTTATCATGCCGCTTTTAGGCTGGCTGGCCGGTGCGACGATTGTCGATCTGATTCAGAAATTTGCTCACTGGGTCGCTTTTGCCCTTCTGGCTCTTGTCGGTGCAAAAATGATGAGCGACGGGTTTTCTAACGACGACGACCGGCAAAAGACGGATCGGACCAGGGGGCTTCCTCTTTTGATGCTTTCCGTCGCCACCAGTATCGATGCACTCGCCGCGGGATTCAGTATTTCCGTGCTGAAAAACCAGATACTGCTTCCCTCTGTGATCATCGGAGCAGTCTGCTTTGTCATGACCGGCTTCGGAATGGTTTTCGGAAAAGTGCTGGCGCGCATTTTCGGTAAAAAAGTGGAAATTGCCGGCGGCCTGGTTTTGATCGGCATTGGCATTAAAATCCTTGTGGAGCATTGGGGATAGGGTGTAGTGATATATTCTCAATCGGCGGAGACGCCGCGTCTGCCTGCGTTCGCCGGGAAAGGAAATAAAATGAAGTATCAAATCATCGAGTCGGGCAAAGAAGAAATAGGTCTGGTCTGGCGGCTGACTGACGCCGAAGTGCGCATAGAGTTTATTTATCTGCCGGGAAAGGAGAAGATGACCAAAAGGATCGCCCGTGATTTGCCGGGTATCCGGGTGACGCCTGAGCAAATTCCCCTGGGTCTGGACCGGGCGATCGCCGGTTTGTATGAGGGGAAAAAAACAGACTTCGATCTTGCCACCCTCAACTGGTCAAAACTTTCCGGATTTTCGGCCCGTGTGCTGAAGGAAACTCACAAAATACCGCGCGGGAAAGTGGCCACTTATTCCGGGCTGGCCGAAAGATCCGGTCACCCGCGCGCGGCCCGGGCGGTGGGCACGGCGCTGGCGAACAATCCTTTTCCCATCGTAATTCCCTGCCATCGCGTGGTGCGGGCCGATGGTTCGCCGGGGCAATTCGGGGGAGGCGGGCTCATGAAAAAACAGCTTCTGGAAAAAGAGCAGGTGGTTTTTGACGCACGAGGCAGGGTACATCCGTCTGGGATCCTGCGTTAGGCGTTGATTTTCCCGGCCGCCGCCATTATATTGATAATCAATTCGCTGCCGTCATTGCGGCAGCTCCGGGAGGTGCTGATGATGACCGGATATTTCCGAAAAATCATTTTTGTCGTGCTGCTGTCCGTGCTTTTGATTCCCTGCGCCGTGCGGGCCCAGGAAAACGGGGCGGACAGACAAGTTCAGACATACAGTAATGAAGAGCTGGCGCAGATGCTGGCCCCGATCGCCCTTTATCCCGACGCGCTTTTGTCACAGATTCTGATGGCTGCCGCATATCCGTTTGAAGTGGCGGAGGCGGACCGGTGGGTGAGCAGTAATCCTTACGTGACCGGGGACGACCTCGATGAGGCCCTTCAGGCCAAAGACTGGGATGTGAGCGTGCTGGCTTTGTGCCATTACCCGAAGGTCTTGGCCATGATGAGTGAAAATCTGAGCTGGACAGCGGCGCTCGGGGACGCTTTTACCTATCAGGAAGAAGATGTCATGGACACGGTTCAGGAGCTGCGCAACAGGGCTTACGAAGCGGGGAATCTGTCCACGACGGACGAGCAGAAAGTGATTGTCGAAGAGCGCATTGTCCGCATCGAACCATACAGCTACGACTATTTTTATGTGCCGGCTTATGACCCTTACTATGTGTATGGGTCATGGTGGCTGCCGCTGTATCCGCCTTTTGCGATTTTCCTGCCCGGACTTTTTATTTCCGGACCCGGTATTATCTATTCGCCGCGCATCGAAATCGGTTTCGGCGTGTTCGGCTGGAGCCGCTTCAACTGGCATGCCCGTCATGTGATCATCACGGATATTTACAAAACGAGAAAATTCAACAGACATTACAACAGATACCAGGGCAAAGAGCATCACCGCTGGAGACCGGACACGGACAGGAGATTCCGGCATGAAAAACGGGGAGGTGAAATCCCGCGCTACCGTCCGCCGCGGCCGCCTTCACACGACAGGCGGGTGCAGCCTCCGTCGGGCAGCCCAAGGGCGCCTGTCACTCGCCCGGGTGCTCCGGGGAAAAAGCGGACGCTGGATAAAAGCAGCCAGCCGGCCTCGCCCCGCGATAAAAATCAAAGACCAGGTCGGATACAGCCGCCCACACCAAAAGACAGGTCGCCCGTTCAGAGCGCGCCTCCTGCCATTGACCGGGGCGGGCAGCGCGCGCCTCTTTCCGGTGCGGGCGAAAAGCGGCCTCCGGCCGTGAGTGAACCGAAAAGGCCCGAGCGGTCGCGGGGCATAAACGGGGGACCGCCGCGGCCGGTCGCCCCCGCAGCGGAAAGGCCTCGTAGTGGAGGCGCCGGTAAAACGGAACAACCGCCGGTTATGCAAAGAAGCACCAGGCCGCCCGCAGTGGCGGCACCGGACCGTCCGGTATTGAGACAGCCGGGAGGCAGAGATGCGCAAAGTGCGCCGCCGGTGGTTGTGCCGGGGGCAGGCGGGGGCAGGCATCCGGGAGGTTCTGACGGCGGATATACGAGTGAATGGGGGGTACGCACAAACGGACAAGGTATGTCACGGCCGCCGGCACAGCCGGCAGGCGGCAGAGGGCACGGACCTAAAGGGAAGTGACGGGTGATGCCCCGGCCTGGCCTGTTCCCCGCGGGAGATACCATCCACCATCAACTATGAGCCACGAGCTATTTGCTCCTTATGTTCTGGGTGCCGGCCTTCGCTGGCATGACGATACTGTCCCACGCTGGCGGGGGTGGCACGCTCGAGCGGGCCGGGGGTGGACAAGAGCGGCAAACTTACTTAGACCATGAGCTATCAGCTATTAGCTCCCTTGCACAAAAACAAAGACCCCCTCAAGGCGCGTGCCTTGAGGGGGTTATGTTTACAGATCATGTTTTTGTCGCAGCGGCTCATTGGTGTACCGCTTTTGAACCGATGATCAGGTCACGATGTTTTTGACCACATCGATAACCGGGTTGGTAAACAGCGCCATCAAGATGGTGTAAAGAGCGAAGACGCCGACCACTTCCGCTGTGTACATACGGTCATATTTCCTTTTCAGGCTAACCAGAATCAGCCCGCCCACAATCAGGCAGCCAAGCTGGAAATAGGGGAAATTGGCTGCTCCCG
>Ga0116183_1003144_pt1 | contig 16989 bp, 13 predicted proteins | sample AD_UKC078_MetaG_FD_89753 | JGI IMG/M metagenome (GOLD analysis project Ga0116183, IMG submission 89753) | Active sludge microbial communities of municipal wastewater-treating anaerobic digesters from USA - AD_UKC078_MetaG | ecosystem: Engineered > Bioreactor > Anaerobic > Digestate | place: USA... | reverse complement strand
GATTGTCACCCAATACACAGTATTTTTATAGAGCTGTTGTTACTGATGCTACTGGAACAATTGTTGGTAACTCAGATTCTTTTACCACTTTAGCAATCACTGCACCCACTGCAAATGCTGGTACCGATATTGAGCAAACCCAATTCACAGCCAATTGGGACGTTGTTGATGGTGCAAGTTCGTACCGTTTAGATGTTAGCACTTCATCAACTTTTGGAATTACGACCCCAACCTCCAATTTAATAATTTCAGAATATGGAGAAGGAAATGGTGGAAGTAAAAAATATATTGAAATTTATAATGGAACTGGAGTTGCAGTTAATTTATCAAATTATGAAATTTGGGCAATTAACAATGGAGGTTCATGGCCAGAAAGCACTATATCATTGAGCGGTACTTTGCCAAACAATACTACTTATGTAATAGCAAATAATGCTACCGATGTATTTGGAGCTGATTTATATTCAGGTGCTTTAACCTTTAATGGTGATGATGCAACAGGTTTAGCTTGGAATGGTGGTAGTGGTACAACTTTTACATTATTAGATGCAGTTGGTGAAGATGGTAACGACCCAGGATCAGGCTGGGCTGTAGCAGGCATAAATAACGCTACCGCAGATAAAATATTGATTAGAAAACCAACTGTTTTAGCGCCAAATACCGATTGGTCAAGTTCTGCTGGTACTAATGTAAATAATTCTGAATGGATTGTTTCTTCGTTTACCTACAATAATACAAATCAAACAACTAATTTAGGATCGCATTCTATTGACAATACTTCACCTTCTTTTGTGGCGGGTTATGAGAATTTACAAGTTTTTGGAAACAGTCAAGTGGTTAGTGTGTTAATGGCTAGTACTAATTATTATTATCGAGTTAGAGCTGAAAGTTCCAATAGTCTTTCAAGTAACTCAGATGTAATAACGGTTATGACTAGTGCTGCCCCACCAAGTTTTGGAACCATACTCCAAAGTGGTGATATAGCTTGTGAAAATACTTCTGTTAACTTTTTTGTCGTTGGTTTGATTCCAAATAGTGTTTCAACATTGACATACAATATAAATGGCGGTAGTGATATAGCACTTACAAATGTAGTAGCGAATGGTTCTGGTTTAGCGCAAATTGGAATTGTTTTGCAGGCTGCAAATAATGGTCAAACACTTACTGTAACAAAAGTGGAACGAACAGACATTGTTAGTCCTGAATTACTTGTAACCGAAAACAATACGGTGGTATTGCAAGTTACTGCTAATGCAACTTTTTATGCAGACTCGGATGGCGATGGTTATGGTGTTGATTCGGATACAATTATAGCTTGTGTAGCTCCAGTAGGCTATGCAGCATTAAGTGGTGATTGTAATGACAACAACCCAGCGGTTAATCCTGGCGTTACAGAAGTATGTTGGAATGGCATTGATGACAACTGTGATACAGTACAATCAGAAGGTTGTGCACCAATTGTTGTAAACATGGCTACTGCAAATAATAGTATTTTACCATCATTTGCTATTGCAGTTTCGGCTCATCCATATACTTATCCAGGAACAAAAACCTACCGTTTCTCTATTAAGAATAACCAAACAGGTGCTACAGAAGAAGTAATGTCGGCAACACGTTTTGTGACAATACCTTCAAACATTCGTAACTATAACATCAGTTATGACATCAAAGCTTCTGCGGTTGTCAATGGAGAAGTAGTTCCTTATGCAGGAAACACAATTACAGTATTTAGTCCAGTAGTAAGCTTGGTAAAATTAGCCCCAACAAGCTGTGGTGTTACTTTGGCAAGTTTGTCTTCCAACATTAGTTCTACAGTAGGATTGAATGCGACTTCTTATACTTTCCGTGCGAGATTGACTAGTGATAATGGCCCAACACCAACTTATTACACTGTTCAATCAGCAAGTAGAATTGTGAGCATGAATTCATTTATTGGATTAGTACCACAATATGGCGCTAGTTATACTATTGATGTACAATATGAATTCTTAGATATTGTATCAGCTACACCAGAGCAATCGGGTTATGGAGCAGCCTGTACGGTAATGATGCCAAGCATCCCAGTTATAGGATTGAGTACACCAACCTGTGGCACTACTTTAAGTTCAATTAACGCAACAATTTCTGCTAACCCAGCGTTGTATGCATTACAATATGAGTTTAGACTAAGAGCTACAAGTGATAATGGTCCAACACCAGCGTATTCATATACTACTCCAAGTGCAAGTCGTTTCTCAAGTATGTCTTCTTTTGGAATAACATTACAATACAGCACTTCTTATACGGTAGATGTGAGATACAAAATCTCAAACAATGGCTCCGATGTTTGGTCAGGTTATGGCGCAGCATGTGTGTTAACGACACCATTCTTCCCAGTAACAGAGATAGACCCACTACAATGTGGCGTTGCCTCAGATGATTTGAATCAAACATTCAACATCTTGGCTTATCCAGGCTTCCCAACGTATAGAATTACGTTATCGGAACAAGTAGGAGAAACATTGATACCAGTTGGAACAATCACAAGAACTGTTTCTAACTTTAAGTTGAACATGTTTGCAGGTGCACAAGTAAACAAAATTTACAGTGCTTCAGTATCAATCTACTTAAACGGAGTCTTTGGACCAGAAGGGAAAAGTTGTGATATTTCCACATTCCCACCAGCAGTAGCGAGAACGGTAGAAGTTCCATTCACGGCTGTTGCATATCCAAATCCGTTTGCTAATTCATTCTTATTGGATGTTAAAACTTCTAACAATACACCAGTGTCTATCACAGTTTATGATATGCTAGGTAGATTAGTAGAACAACAACAAGCTAATGTAACTGAATTGGAAACTACAACAATAGGTGAACGTTACCCATCGGGTGTTTACAATGTAATTGTAACACAAGCTGACGAAACACGAACCGTTAGAGTTGTAAAAAGATAGTGTAAAAAATTATTAAACCCCAATCAAGAAATTTGATTGGGGTTTTTTTATGGATTCAATAAATAGTTATCTTTACATTCTAATCCAAAGATATGTTTGTAATCAATAACATTAAAGTTCTCCATTTAGACTCAAACCATCCATTACTTTGGAATCAATTGGAACAAGCTGGTTTTTTGAATGAACATGATTATACCTCAACTAAAGAAGAAGTTGCTTCTAAAATTCATAACTATGATGGCATTATAATTAGAAGTAGGTTTAAAATAGACAGAGAGTTTATTGATAAAGCCACAAATTTAAAATTCATTGCAAGAGTAGGTGCTGGTTTAGAAAGTATCGATAGTGAGTATGCTATAGCTAAAAAAATTCACTTAATCGCAGCACCTGAAGGAAATAAAAACGCTGTTGGAGAACATGCGCTAGGCATGTTATTGTCTATAATGAATAAACTTAACAAAGCCGATAAAATGATTCGTATTGGTCAGTGGATTCGTGAAGGCAATCGAGGTTATGAGTTAGACGGGAAAACAGTTGGAATTATAGGATACGGAAATATGGGAAAAGCTTTTGCAAAAAAACTCCGTGGTTTTGAAGTGGAGGTACTCTGTTATGATATTCAAGAAAACGTTGGCGATGAAAACGCAAAACAGGTTTCATTGAGAGAATTACAAAAAAGAGTTGATGTTCTAAGTTTGCATGTTCCTTGGACACGCGAAACGGATAAAATGATGAAAAATGAATTTATTAATTCTTTTTCCAATCCATTTTGGTTCATCAATACTTCGAGAGGTAAAAATGTAGTAACAGATGATTTGGTTAAAGCATTAGCTTCAAAAAAAATTCTTGGTGCTGGACTAGATGTTTTGGAATATGAAAAGCTATCCTTTGAAAATTTATTTGTTGATGCCGAAAGACCAAAAGCATTTGAATACCTTCTTCGAGCTGAAAATGTATTATTAACACCACATGTTGCAGGTTGGACCTACGAAAGTCATGAAAAACTTGCAGAAACGATTGTGAGTAAAATTATCAAATTATATGAGTAAAAAAGACCTTAAAAGAGTAACTGGTTTGGGCGGGTTTTTCTTTAAATCTGAAAACCCAGACCAAATTAAAGATTGGTACAAAAACCATTTGGGAATCCCTGTAGATGATTATGGCTGTACATTCTGGTGGAAAGATGAAAATGGAAACAAATGTAGCACGCAATGGTCGCCTTTTGAAGCGAAAACGGATTATTTTAAACCAAGTCAAAAGCAATTTATGATGAACTTTCGGGTTGATAATTTAGTTGCTTTGTTAGCTGCTTTAAAAGAAGAGGGTGTAACAATCGTTGGTGAAATGGAAGAATATGAATACGGAAAATTTGCTTGGGTTTTAGACCCAGAAGGTAATAAAGTGGAACTTTGGGAACCAATTGACGCGCCTTTTTTGTAACAAAACATTTTTTTTTCAACTTATATAAAAAATGAGTATCATTTTATAAGAATATTATATATTCGTGAAAATATTTAACCAACCAAAAATCAATAAAAAATGGAAGCACAAAAAGTAGATATGTTCATGATGATGAACGCAAAGTTTTTTGAAAGTCATCATGTTCACGCTGTTAGAGAAAAATTATTAAGTTTAGACGAATCAAAATGGGGAATCGTTCAGTCACTTCAGTTTAAAGACCCAACAACATCGTTAATCGTTTCGTTACTTGGTGGAGGATTGGGTATTGACCGTTTTATGATAGGCGATACAGGTTTAGGTGTTGGAAAACTTCTTACTTGTGGTGGTTTGGGTATTTGGACTATTATCGACTGGTTCATGATTATGGGTGCCACTCGTGAAAAAAACATGGAAAATTTCCAAAATTCACTTTATTAATAAATGACACGAAACAGGTTATACGTTATAATTCTTATAGCCTGTTTTTTTGGTACACTTTATTTTTTATATCATTCAACTGTAGCAAATTCAACAGATTTAAGTGTATGCTTAATTAAAAACGTAACAGGCTATCCTTGTCCATCATGTGGTACAACTCGAGCAATGATGTTATTAAGCAAGGGAGCACTGTTGGAATCATTACAGCAAAATCCATTTGGAATACTCGTTGCTTTTTCCATGCTGATTTTCCCTTTTTGGATTGTTTATGATGTACTTAAAAAAACAGATACTTTTTATCATTTTTATTTAAAAACTGAATCAGTTATTAGAAAACCCAAAGTAGCTTTGGTATTAATTTTGCTAGTTATTTTAAACTGGATTTGGAATTTATACAAACATTTATGATTACAGAAAAACCTTTTGCATACAAGCCTTCAGAACACGAACGCGAAAAAGCATCCAACAGTTATTTGATGTCTTTAGTTGCGTTAATTGCTGGTTTGCCTTTGCCAATTATTAACCTTTTGGCAACCTTTTTCTTTTTCTTAGCCAACCGAAAAGGAACTTATTTTGTGCGATGGCATTGCACACAAGCCTTGTTGTCTCAATTGGCACTTTTAGGAATTAATAGTGCTAGTTTTTGGTGGACGGTTTCTATAATCTTTGGTGATGAAAAAGTATCTAATCAATACTTTGCCTATATTTTTACGGTGATTATTTTTAATATTTTAGAAATTATTTCTACGATATATGCTGCCATTCAAACTAGAAAAGGAAAACATTTAGAGTTTTTGTTTTTTGGCAGAATTACTAACTTAATTTGCAAACCTAGAAAATGAAAAATACAGTAATACAAGGATTAGTCATTCTGTTGAGTTTCTTCCTAATTTGGTTTGGATTTTCGCAATTGGACTATATGAAATTCTTTAAAATTAAAGAACGAACACTAAATGTAGAAAACAAATTAGGCGACTTAATTTGGGATCAAATCTCAAGAACAGAAGATGTTGTTTTAAATGATTCTATAACAAAAACGTTAGATTCATTGCTTTTACCTATTTGTAATGCCAATGGAATTGAACGTGATTCATTGAAAGTTCATATCGTAAAAAAAGACGAAATAAATGCTTTTGCATTACCCAATAAACATTTAGTAGTTTATACAGGGTTAATTATCGATTGCAAAAAACAGGAAGCACTACAAGGTGTTTTAGGTCATGAAATTGCGCATATCGAAAACAATCATGTGATGAAAAAATTGTCTAAAGAGCTTGGCTTTTCAGTATTAATGACTGCCGCTTCTGGTGGAAAAGGAGGACAAATGATTAGAGAAGTATTCAAAACACTTTCTTCTTCTGCTTATGACAGAACTTTAGAAAAAGAAGCGGATATGACGAGTGTAGATTATATGATAAAAGCCAATATTGATCCTAAACCAATGGCAGATTTTATGTATAAAATGGCATTAGACAATCAGATGCCAAAAGGATTGGCTTGGATTTCTACGCATCCCGATTCTGAGGAACGTGCTAAATATATTTTAGAGTATATCAAAGGAAAGAAGCTAACTATCAAGCCCACTTTGATTGAGAAAGATTGGAACCATTTTCAAGAACAAGTAAAAGATTTATAAATTGAAATCCTGAGCAATCGGGATTTTTTTATACAAACTATTAATTTTTTTCTTTTCGTTCTAGTTCTGCTTGAAATTCTTCCATAACGGGTTTCATGGTGCTTTCTGGAATATCAGCAATTCTAATATACATCAATCCATCGATAGCATTGTTGAATAATGGATCTACATTAAAGGCTACTAAACGAGCATTCTGTTTGATGTATTTTTTAATCAACACAGGCAAACGTAAATTTCCCGGTTCTAATTCGTCTATGATTTTATCAAACTTATTCAAATCTGCTTCGGTTTCATCAAAAATAAAGTCCTTATCTGCATCTTTAAGCTTTACTTTGAATTCTTTTTTAGGGTGTACATATTGTGCAATATAAGGATCATAATAATTAGATTTCATAAACTCAATCATCAAAGACTTTGAGAAATCGGTAAACTGATTGCTAATACTAACACCGCCTAATAAAAATTTATGTTCAGGATAACGCAAGGTAGTGTGAATGATGCCTCGCCATAAAAGAAACAAAGGCATTGGTTTTTGTTGGTATTCTTTAATAATAAAAGCACGTCCCATTTCGATAGATTTTGACATCATATCGTGTAATTCGGTTTCAAAACGAAATAAATCATTCAAATAAAAGCCTTCCATTCCAAGTTTAGGAAATATTTCCGAACCCAATCCCATTCGGTAGGCTCCAGCAATTTGTTTGGTGTCTTCATCCCAAAGAAACATATGATGGTAATATTGATCGTATTTATCTAAGTCGATAGATTCGTTTGTTCCTTCGCCAACTTCACGGAAAGTAATTTCACGTAATCGCCCAATTTCGTGCAGTATGTTTGGGATTTTGTGTGCCTCAGTAAAAAAAACTTCATAGTTTTTACTCTGAAAAAAACGACAATCGGTTTGTCTTAGTTTTTCTACTTCGGCAACCATATTATCCTGATTGGCTGGTGTAACTATAGTTTTTGGAGACTTTGGTGTCTTTAGGTTGGGAACATGAATCAACTTACTTTCTTCGTTAAAAGAATTGGCCAACATATAGGTTTTCTTTCTTAAAAATTCAGAATAATCCTCAATGGTTTTATGTTCATTTTGTTCGGCTACCGAAATTGGTTTGCCTACACGAACTTTAATCACTCTATCCTTTTGAGTCAACAATTCCGATGGCAATTTTGCCGTGCGAAGTTTTGGATTTAATTTGGATAAGAAGTAAAAGAACCTACTGTTTTTTGCATGAAAATAAATTGGAACTACCGGAACCTGCGCTTTTCGGATGACTTTAATTGCGCCTTCTTCCCAAGCTTTATCAACTACAAATTTACCGTCTTTATAAGTAGAAACTTCACCAGCAGGAAACATTCCTAAGGGTTTGCCATCGCTCAAATGACGCAAAGTTTCTTTAATGCCAATAACACTTGATTTTGCATCTTTTCGGTCTTCAAAAGGATTTACCGGCATGATGTATTGTTTCATTGGTTCAATGCGATGTAATAAGAAATTAGCAATAATTTTAAAATTTGGCTCTCGTTCTAGCATTAGTTTTAAAAGCAAAATCCCATCAATTCCTCCTAATGGATGATTGGAAATGGTAATATATGCACCGTCTTTTGGTAAACGTTTTAAATCTTCTTCAGGAATTTCAAATTTTATTTGAAACTCATCCAAAATAGCATTTAAAAACTCTACTTCGCTCAAATGCTTATTTCTATCATAGACGTCGTTTAAGGTAGAAATTCGGAGTGCTTTCATTAATAGCCAACCACTAAACGTACCGAAAACTCCGTACTTGTCCATATTTATTGCTTTGGCAACTTCTTTAGCTGTAACTAAACCCATGTAGTAGTATTAAATTTTGAGCAAAAAACAAAGATAACAATTCTCTTCAAAAATTTTCTTTTAATTTTAGAAAAGACATAAAATCTATTGCTCATAAGTTTGTTAAAAAAGTTCGCTATTTTAACGAAGTCTTTAGATATTTTTAAAGAAATTTACACCTATGAAATCGCAATTAGCAATAGAAGTTGCAAATAAATAGATTAGAATGGCGATACCATATGTTACCGCTTAAAAATAAAATCAAAACATATGAAAATTATTTCTTATAACGTAAACGGAATTAGAGCAGCAATAAACAAAGGGTTTGTTGAATGGCTAGAGCAAGCCAACCCAGATGTAATTTGTTTGCAAGAAATTAAAGCCACCGAAGATCAGGTGCCAGTGAATGAACTGACACAAGCAGGTTATCCTTATCAATATTATTATTCAGCCCAAAAAAAAGGGTATAGTGGCGTGGCTATTTTATCAAAAATAAAACCAAATCACGTAGAATACGGTACTGGAGTTGACCACATGGATTTTGAGGGTAGAAATTTAAGAGTAGATTTTGATGAACTATCAGTAATGAGTTTGTATTTGCCTTCGGGAACAAACATTGACCGATTGGATCATAAGTTTAAGTACATGGATGATTTTCAGCACTATATTCTTAGCTTACGAAATACCATACCTAACCTAGTTATTTGTGGCGATTATAACATTTGTCATGAGGCTATTGATATACATGATCCAGTTAGAAACAAAACGGTTTCGGGTTTTCTTCCTGAAGAACGCGCTTGGTTGGATGGATTTATGAAAACAGGTATGATTGATTCTTTTCGACATTTTAATAAAGAGCCAAATCATTATAGTTGGTGGAGTTATCGTGCCAATGCTAGAAACAACAATAAAGGTTGGAGGATTGACTATTGTTTGGTGGCACAACCACTAGAAAACAGGTTGAAACGAGCCGTAATTTTACCCGAAGCAAAGCATTCCGACCATTGTCCTGTTTTGGTTGAATTAACTTGAAACCCCAAATCACTAACTATAAAATTAAAAAAAATGATTAAAAAAACATTATTAACTGGATTGCTTTTGTTGACCTTATCATCGTGTGTTTCCAAAAAAATATACAATGATTTAGAAAACAAATACACCGATTTGAAGAAAGAAAATAATAACATGGCGGATGAATTAGAAAGTTTGCGTAAAACAAAAACCGAATTTGAAACCGAAAACGCTTCTTTAAAGTCAGAATTAGCCAAACTAAAAGCGGAACGCGACAAACTGCAAACCGATTGTACGGCAACAGCTAATAATCTAAAAGCTTTAAAAGAATCGTATAATGCTCTAGAGAAAAATAGTAGTGAAGCATTGACTTCTAACATGAACAAAAATAGAGAATTGTTAGCACAATTGGATACTAAAGAGAAAGCACTAGCCGCCGAACAAAATCGTTTGAATAAATTAAGAGATGAACTTTCTGCAAGTTCAAAGCGTTTGAGCGAATTGGAAAGCATGATAGCTAACAAAGATGCTGCCATGAAGAAGCTAAAAGAAACGTTATCAAAAGCTTTAAATGCCTTTGAAGGAAAAGGATTAACCGTTGAACAAAAAAACGGAAAAGTATATGTTTCTATGGAAAACAAATTGTTGTTCCAAACTGGAAGTTGGGCTGTTGGTGTTGAAGGAAAAAAAGCAGTAGTTGAAGTAGGAAAAGTGTTGGCTCAAAATCCAGACATTACGGTTTTGATTGAAGGCCATACCGACAACGACAAAATTCTAGGAACACTGGGTGGCGGAATAGAAAACAACTGGGATTTATCGACTAAGCGTGCTACAGCAATTGTAAACATTTTAGCAGAAAATGCAGGAATTCAAAAGAAAAATTTAACAGCAGCGGGTCGTGGCGAATTTGCACCTTTAATGAGTAATGATACCGCTGAAGGAAAGGCAAAAAACCGTAGAATTGAAATTATTTTAACGCCAAAATTGGATGAAATTTCTAAAATGTTGAACGATTTTTAAGAAAAAATAGTATTTAAAAAAAGGTTTAGCAACGCTAAACCTTTTTTGTTTTGTTTTCTTTCAGAAATGATTTTTTTCGAAAATAATCTTCCATTTTTTATTATTTGGTAGCAATACCGCAACTCTTGGGTTCCATCCCCCAACTCTCGGGCAGCAACCCAAAAGAAGGTTTTTATAACCCTTTATGTTGTTAATTCCACCCGCCACCTAGGGCTTTGTAGATATTGGTTACTGCTATTAATTGATTTTTCTTGGTTTCTATCAATTCTAATTTAGACTCCAAAGCATCGCGTTGCGTCATCAATACTTCAAAATAATCAACTCTTGACGATTTGAATAAATCATTAGAAATAGCAATTGCAGTAGTTAACGCTTGCACTTCTTTGTTTTTTAGAGTATAAAATTGCTCTAAATTAGAAATATTTGACAATTCGTTTGACACTTCAACATAACCGTTTAAGATGCTTTTTTGATACTCATACATGGCTTGAAGTTGCATCGCATTGGCTTTGTTAAATTCAGCTTTTATAGCATTTCTATTAATCAAAGGTGCTGTTAAATCGCCCACTAAATTATAAATCAATGACTCGGGAGTGGTAAAAAGATAGGAAGTTTTAAACGCATTAAACCCAACACCACCCGAAATAGTAAACGATGGATAAAACTCGGCTTGCGCAGCTTTTACATCACATTTTGCGGCAAACAATTCCAATTCGGCTTGTTTAATATCCGGACGATTGATCAACAATTGCGAAGGAATTCCGGCTTGTATTTGTTGAGGAATCTCAGCCATAAAACTGGTTTTGTCTCTAACAATTGGTTGAGGAAAACGCGCTAATAAGAAATTGATTTTATTTTCATTTTCTTTAATCTGTTGCAGAATTTCATATTCTCTACTTTGCGAATTCAACACTTCGGCTTCAAACTTTTTTACCGCCAGCTCCGTTACTCGTGCAGCCTCTTTTTGCACTTTTACAATCTCTAAAGCATTTTTTTGCAAAGCAATTGTTTCTTTCACAATATCCAATTGATTGTCTAAAGCGACCAACTCATAATAGGAATTGGCTATTTCGGCAACCAAGTTTGTTACTACAAAATTCTTGCCTTCTACCGTTCCTAAATATCTAGAATAGGCTGCTTTTTTGGAGTTGCGCAGTTTTTTCCAAATATCCAATTCCCAAGTTGCTTTTAGCCCAAGCATAAAATCTTGCAATACTTCGGGCACTTCATTTCCAGGGGTTATCTCGGTAGAGGCATCACCAGCACCAGTACTCGTGTAGCGACCTACTTTATCAACACCAGCCGCTGCAACTGCATTTACGCTGGGTAGCAACAATCCTTTTTTTACCCGAACATCATTTCGGGCGATTTCTATTTCTTGCAACGTTACCGCTAATTCGATATTGTTTTTTAAGGCAATATCAATTAGATTGTCTAAGTTTTTATCCTTAAAAAAATCTTTCCATTTAATTTTTGCCGAATTCAGGGTGTCTTTTGAAACAGCAAACGATTCTGGTACTGGTTGTTTTTCTATAGCTGAAACGGGTGCTAACATTTTGCAACTTGTAAAAAAGAGGCAAACCAATGCTAGTGCTACTATTTTATTTTTTTTAATGTATTTCATTAGAGTTCATTTCTTCGGTTATAGGATTTTCTTCTTCATCTTCAACGAGTAGGTGTTTTTCAGAAATTTTGGCGAAAAGGAAATACAATCCTGGAATAAGAATTACACCAAAAACAGTTCCGAATATCATGCCACCTGCTGCTGCTGCACCAATAGTTCGGTTTCCAACGGCTCCAGGTCCAGTAGCAAAAACCAACGGAATTAGTCCAGCTATGAACGCAAAAGAAGTCATCAAAATTGGTCGCAAACGAGCAGTTGCTCCTTGTATTGCCGCTTTTTTGGCAGACAAGCCAGCAGCATGCCTCTGGACGGCAAACTCAACTATCAATACGGCGTTCTTTCCTAAAATTCCAATAAGCATTACCATCGAAATTTGTGCATAAATATTGTTTTCTAACCCAAGAACATTGAGCAAAAAGAATGCACCAAAAATTCCGACCGGAAGCGATAAAATGATGGGTAATGGCAGCATGAAGCTTTCATATTGTGCCGATAAAACCAAATAGACAAAGACTAAGGAAATTAAGAAAATATAAATGGCTTGATTCCCTTGTCGAGATTCATCAATAGAGATTCCAGCCCATTCAATCCCGAAACCTTTGGGTAATGATTTTGCAGCTACATCTGCAATTACTTTTAAAGCCGTTCCGCTACTGTAACCTGCGGCTGGGCCACCACTAATTTCGGCAGCGTTGTATAAATTGTGACGTGTTATTTCGGACAATCCATATACTTTTTCAACAGTCATGAATGCGCCATAAGGCACCATTTCTCCTTCTTCGTTTTTGGTATATAGTCTTAAGATGTCTTCGGGAACAGCCCTATATTGAGGCAAGGCTTGTACCATTACTTTATATTGGCGGTCGTATTTAATAAAACTCGTTTCATACGTACTACCAATTAAAATCGATAAATTATCCATAGCATCATCAATAGAAACTCCTTTTTGTTGTGCTTTATCGTTATCAACTTTTAACATGTATTGTGGAAAACTAGCACTATAAAAAGAGAATACCGAAGTAAGTTCTGGTCGTTTAGACAGTTCTTTTACAAAATTCTTAGTGACACTTTCCATTTTTTTATAATCGCCACTACCACCTTTATCTACTACTCGAAGTTCAAATCCCCCGGCTGCACCATAACCTGGAACGGCTGGAGGTGGGAAAAACTCAATACTAGCGCCTTTGATGTTTTTGGATTTTTCTTCCAGCTCATCCATAATTTGTTGTGTATTTTGTTTTCTGTCGTTCCAGTCTTTTAGATTGATTAAACAACTAGCCGAGTTGGAGCCTGTTCCTTCCGACAATATTTCGTATCCTGCCATGGTAGAAACCGATTTCACTTCATCCATTTTTGAAGCAATTTCTTGAAGTTCATCAGCTACTTTGTCGGTTCGTTCTAAGGTTGAACCAGGTGGTGTTTGAATAATGGCATAAAACAATCCTTGATCTTCATTGGGAATAAAACCCGAAGGAACGCCAGTACTTAAACCCCAAGTTCCCAAACAAAAAGCAACTAGAACTAGAATGGTTATAACTCTACGGTTTACAATAGCACTAACTAGTTTTTGATACTTAGTTTGGAGACCATTGAACCAATTATTGAATCTCGCTAAAAGAGTGTTTAAAACAGTCTTCTTTTTTTCTTGACCATGATTGTTTTTTAGCATCATGGCACATAAAGCAGGTGTAAATGTAAGAGCAACAACTCCAGAAAGAATAATTGCTGTTGCCATGGTTACCGAGAACTGGCGGTAAAAAATACCCACTGGTCCCGACATGAAGGAAACAGGAATAAAAACGGCAGCCATAACTAAGGTTATTGCAATAATAGCTCCTGCAATTTCTTTCATTGCCATTTTTGTAGCTTCAAGTGCATCAATATTATTTTCTTCCATCTTGGCATGCACTGCTTCGACGACGACTATGGCATTATCGACTACAATTCCAATGGCTAATACCAAGGCGAAAAGTGTAATTAAATTAATGGTTATGCCAAAAAGTTGCATGAAAAAGAAAGTTCCAACTAATGAAATTGGCACAGCAATAATGGTTATAAAAGTAGAACGCCAATCGCCTAGAAAGATAAAAACGACTAATGATACTAATAATGTAGCTTCAATTAATGTGTGAATTACTTTTTCTATAGAAGCATCCAAAAATTTTGAAACGTCATATCCAATTTCATAATCCATTCCTTTTGGGAATGATTCCGCCTTAATTTCTTCTAATTTTTTCTTTACATTTTCAATTACTTTACTTGCGTTACTTCCATAGGATTGTTTAATAACAATAGCTGCTGAAGGTTTTCCGTTTAATTTGGAATATAAATTATAAAATTCATTTCCAAATTCAATTTGGGCAACATCTTTTAATCGCAACAATTCTCCATTTGGATTAGAACGAATTACTATATTTTCATATTGTTCTTGGGTGGTATATCTACCGGGATATTTGATGACATATTCAAAAGCTTGGGATTTTTTACCTGAACTTTCTCCTAATTTTCCTGGTGAAGCCTCAAAACTTTGACTTTCTAATGATTTCATCACTTCTTCGGATGAAACTTTGTACGCCAACATTCTGTCGGGTTTTAACCAAATACGCATCGAATATTCTCTATCGCCAAGAACATCGGCAACTCCAACACCATCAACACGTTTTAATTCAGAAAGCAGGTTTATATCGGCATAGTTGTATAAAAAGTTTACATCAAGATTTGGATCTTTACTGTATAAATTAATATACATCAACATATTGGATTCTTCACGTGTGATTTTTACACCTTCACGAACAACAATTGGCGGCAATTTATTTACAACAGCTGCCACACGATTTTGAACATTCACAGAAGCGATATTAGGATCGGTTCCTAACTCAAATACAACTTGTATCGAAGCTTCACCATCATTTCCAGCATCAGAAGAAATATATTTCATTCCAGGGATTCCATTTATGGCTCTTTCTAACGGAATTACAACTGATTTAATCATTAATTCGCCATTGGCACCAGGATACTCAGCAACAATATTCACTTTTGGTGGTGAAATAGACGGAAATTGAGTAATAGGTAATTGTACCAAAGCCAAAAATCCTAAAAACAAAATAATTAATGAGATTACAATAGACAATACTGGTCTTTGTATGAATTTATTAAACATAGCAACGAGGTTTTAGATTGTTTGTATGAACTATTGTTGAATTAACTGTAAATCCTTAAGAATTTTATCTGGAGATACTTCTTTTGGAATAATCTTTTCGTCTTCTTTAACCATTTGAATTCCTTCAACTAAGATTCTTTCTTTCTCTGAAATTCCCGATGCTACTATATAAATATTTGACAAGCGTTGCTTAACTATAATGTTTTGTGAATGTACCTTGTTATTCACATCAACTACATAAACATAAATTTTATCTTGAACTTCAAAAGTGGCTTTTTGAGGAATAATCAAAGCGTTTTTAACGGGTGTTGTCATCAAAACTTTACCCGTTTCACCGTGTTTTAACAAATAATCAGGATTTGGAAATTTAGCTCTAAAAGCAATGTTTCCAGTATTATTGTCAAATTCGCTTTCTACTGTTTCAATAACACCTTTGTATTTATGCAAATCATTATTTGAAAGTAATAATGAAACTGAATTTGTAATATCATTTTTTGGTCTTGATTTATACTCTAAATATTCAGGTTCGGACATGTTGAAATAGGCAAAAATATCTTTGTTGTTAGAAATAGTAGTCAAAACCGTTCCTTCGTCAATCAAACTTCCTTTTTTGAAACGAATTCGGTCTATAGTTCCATCAAATGGTGCTTTGATTTTGGTAAATGACAAATGTGTTTCAGCCATTTCTAATTCGGCATTGGCTTGTTCAAGTTTTGCTTGTGCCATGGCCAACTCAGATTTTGAAACAATATTTTTGTCAGCTAAAGTTTTGGTGTTTTGTAATTCTAATGCGGTAATTTTAGCTTCAGCTTTAGCTTTTAAATAATCGGCTTCATAAAGCTTTGGCATGATGGTAAATAGCAATTGACCTGCTTTTACATTGCTTCCTTCATCCACATATAAGTTTTCTAAATAGCCTTTTTCTTGTGCTCTAAGCTCTACATTTTGAATAGATTGTATTTGAGCAATATTTTCTTTGGCGTATGTTGTGTCTTTTACAATTGGGTTGGTAACAATATATTCAGCTACTTCTTTATTTTCTTTTTCTTTGGTTGTGCAACTTGACAACAGCGACAATGCACAAAAACTGATTAGTAAGACTAACTTGTTCATGTATTTATATAATATAATTTTTAATACTAAAATTTTGATTGATTTATGTCTAAAATCAATAACTCATAAGTAATTAAAATTATATCACAATCGTAAAACTTGGAGAATGATAAATGTAAACCGCGGTAATCTTGAAGAATTTATCGAAAAATAGCCTTTTCGAGGCGATTTTAAACAAATAAAGTTTGTGTAATTAGAAGTTTTTTTTAAAGCGGTTACGCCAATTACAGTATTTTTTTTGCCGATGGATGAGTTGAAATTTTCACTATCATCATTATCATAATTGTAAAGTATAGTATCGCTATTTGGCGATAGATAATTTACAGATTTAGTTATTTGATTAGAATTTACAAAACTATTTATGGAATTTGAAACTAAGACTGAATTAGTTGCAAATGAGAAAGTGTGGCTTGTTACCAAAAGAAACAAACCCAAAGTAAAAAAATATGTAACTATTTTTTTCATAATTCACTGCAAATATAATTCGCATTGAAATAGAAAATACTTCTTTAAGATTTTGTGTAATCAATTTAAGCAAATCTTTAGAATGTATTTAAAAGTATAGTAAATTTTGAAAGCAATGAATTTTTATAATTTATAACTAACCGAAAACAAAAAAACTCTAGGCAAAATAAACGTTCGCCTTTCACTAATCACAAAATCAGAAAAAGAATAATCGTTTTTAGCTTTGATATTAAACAAGTTATTGACTGTGAATTCAAAACCAAATGGACTATTTTTCTTTTGATAATGTAACGAAGTATTGGCGGTTTCAAAGAAATTACTTTGATTAGTATTGTT
>Ga0116183_1003133_pt1 | contig 17039 bp, 13 predicted proteins | sample AD_UKC078_MetaG_FD_89753 | JGI IMG/M metagenome (GOLD analysis project Ga0116183, IMG submission 89753) | Active sludge microbial communities of municipal wastewater-treating anaerobic digesters from USA - AD_UKC078_MetaG | ecosystem: Engineered > Bioreactor > Anaerobic > Digestate | place: USA... | reverse complement strand
CTGTGGGCCCAACCAAAGCCGTTAAGCCAGATACCCTACCCATGCCGTGCCTATTACCAGATTGTGCATACATCGTAAAATTCACTATGTGCAGCATGCCTAACCCTAAGGCTAAGCCAACTGACCCTACCCACAACAACACAGCTGTTTTTGGTATGGCTAAAGTGAATAATGAACTTGCAATGAGCACGAAACACACTTGATAAAATTTTTGCTTTCCCCACATGCTTATTAACGTACCCGCTGCGAATAACGTTGCAACAAATACGCCACCGTGTACAGTCAGCAACGTAGCCGCTGCAGCATCTTTAAAACCATAATTTTGTATTGCAATAACAACAATAAAAAAACCGTAATACGCCATCACTGCATGATTCAAAAACTCAATGACACTGGTGCGCCTAAGCACGGAATCTTGCTTCAATAAAAGTAGTTGCGACTTAATTTCTTGCCACTCTAACTTAGGTACATGTTTTTGTTTCTCGCTATAACTACTTAGCGCTAGCGGAGCCAATAACATGGTGAGCAAAAAAGTAAATGCAATTGCCCAAAATGTACCTACATAACCAAACGTTTTAATCAAAAAAACTGCTACAACTGGTCCAATTGAGAAGAACCCCATCATGTGTATGCCTCTAAACCAGCCAGCTTTCGCCGTACCCAATACTTCTAACTGCTGCATAAATACGGTATTCAAAGAGATGAACCTGAGTGGCATACAAAAGCTCACCAGCACCGTACACAAAATGAGGTATTCAATATTTCGTACGAGTGGTGTTACCGCATATAGAACGCCACCCAGAAAACTGCCTAGTGCAAATAGACGTAATGGTTTGTGCTGATGTATCAAAATACCAACGGGTAAGCTCATGACTAAAATACCAACACTTTGCGCACTTGCTATTAAACCAAGTTGATACGCAGTAGCTTTTAAATCAACCGCATAAAGCGTCGTGGCTACTCTGGCAATCCCTATGCCAAGCCCAGCAAATGTTGTCAGTAATACAAACCCGATGATGAATCTCAATTTCTCTGATACAGGTCTTGCTAGTAAAAATTCATGCATGTATTACCTTATTAACAACGTATTACTCAATATCATTTAGATTGGGTGGTCGCCTTGGGCAACCACCCAACTACTTATTTTTTATATTCACCCGCAGTGTTAAACTCTGGCCAATATCCTTCAAGCTTTAGTTCTTTCAAAGCTGTATTCAAGTACTTGGGTTCTACCCAGCTATCCACATCCACATCTTTACGAATTAATTTGAATTCTTTTGCTTCAGCCACTGAACGCTTCAGAAAATTAACAAAATATTCATCTAGCAAAGGAGAATGGCGATCTTTTAAAACGTACGGATCCCAATCTTTTTTCCAGTCAATGTATGGAACGCCAGATTGCGCCCAAAGTTTGTATTGGGCATCACGGTTTTCTTCTTGCGAATTCCAATAAGCTTGCTTAATCAATACATTGGTCACACGCTGCACAATTTCTGGGTATTTTTTCTCAAACTCATCACCTACCCAAAACAGAATTGGCGTTGTCAAGTTACGCTCGTTTGACTCCCAAATGCGCTTAGCCACGCCACGAGCCTCTAAATCCCAAGGGCTGCCGATTGCGCCATCAATATCTCCTGTTGATAAAGAAGTTTTTGTTGAAAACCCATCTTGGCTGATGACACGAAAATCGCTTTCTTTCAACCCATTATTTTTCAGCACCCGATTTAACTGCAACTGATTCGCTGTACCTTTAAAAGTAGCAATCGTTTTACCCTTTAAGTCCGCAATTGACTTAGCATCAGAAGCAGATGGCACTAAAAAGTAGGTTGGTCCAAATCGGCCACCCGCGAAAATAATTTTGTGTTTTAAACCAGTAGACCGACCCACAATCGCGGGTAAATCGCCATGCCAACCAAAATCGACTTTTCCATTTGAATAAGCTTCATTGGTTGCTGGACCAGCACCAGGAAACAAATTCCATACAACCTTAATGCCGTCCTTATTAAACTCTTCTTCTAGCACACCGCGCAGATGCGCAGTAGTTACGAAGGAGTACCCAACTTTAGGCTTGCCACCAACGCCTGCTGATGAAATGCCAATACGAATCTCTTTGGGTTTATCTTCTGCAGTTGCTGTAATCGGCAATGCTAGTAACGTGGTCAAACTCGCAAGCGCAATAATCCAATTAGCTAATTTGCTTTTCATATACTTTCCTTAAATGTTTGGTTTACCTGACGATACTCACGGTTCATGATGTGTATCGTCAGATTTAGTCTTTATTGTTTACCGTCTTTACGGTTACCGTCTTTATCAAACTCTGGCCAATAACCTTCTAGCTTTTGCTCTTTTAAAGCAGTGTTTAGGTATTTAGGTTCAATCCAATCATCCACCGTGACTTCTTTGCGGATTAACTTGAATTCTTTCGCTTCAGCAACAGATTTTTTGATGATGTTTACGTAGTACTCATCAAGCAATGGAGAATGGCGCTCTTTTAAGTCATAGCCCTTCCAATCGTTAACCCAATCAGTAAAAGGAATACCAGATTGCGCCCACAGCTTAAATTGCGCATCACGATTTTCTTCTTGCGATGTCCAATAAGCTTCTTTTACAAACGTATTCACAACACGTTGCACGATTTGCGGATATTTTTTCTCAAATTCTTCACCAACCCAAAAGGTTAGCGGCGCATTTAAGAACTTATCATCGCGAATTTCGATAATACGTTTTGCAACACCTCTTGCTTCCAAGTCCCATGGGCTCACAATCGCTGCGTCGATGTCCCCTGTAGAAAGTGATGTTCTTTGTGAGAAGAAGTCTTGGCTTACAATACGGAAATCACTTTCTGTAAAGCCATACTTACGTAGCAAACGACCTAGCACCAACTGTTGATTGGTACCTTTAAAAATAGCAATCGTTTTACCTTTTAAATCAGCAAGTGATTTTGCACTTGAGCCTGATGGCACCACCAAATAAAGTGGGCCAAAACGACCAGCAGCCAATATGATTTTATGTTTTAAGCCGGTAGATCGGCCAACAATCAAAGGCAAATCACCATGCCAACCAAAATCCACTTTGCCGTTTGAGAAGGCTTCATTAGTTGCGGGGCCAGCTCCAGGAAAGTGATACCAAGTAACTTTAATGCCATCTTTTTTGAACTCCTCCTCTAGCTTCCCGCGTAGTTGTGCGTTTGGAATAAACGAATAGCCTAACTTGGGTTTACCGCCAGATCCTGCACCAGATAGTGCAATGCGAATCTCTTTGGGGTTTTCTTCAGCTGATGCTGCCAATGGTTGAATCAGTAACGTAGCAGCCGCTGAAAGTGCGACAAACCAAGCTAATAATGTTTTTTTCATGTTGTATCCTTAAAGTTGAGCGTAATATCGCTCGATTAGAAACCGTATTGAAATTGCGCTTGCAGTTCGTTGTAGTCTTTACGTGCTGAAGCATTTGCTGTTTTGGCAATTTCCGTATCGTAATCATAGTGATTTAAGCCAACTTGCAATTTGGTAGTCTGAGCGAAGAACCAGTTGACACCGAGTGTTGAAATCCTTACCGTATCTCTACCACTTCTTGCAGCACCGCCCAACGCTACGTTTTCTTTATTTGGGTTGTAGTAGTCGTAACGGAAGAATGGCTGAATAGATTGCGGATGCCAGTCATCAAACTTAGCGATTGATTTAATACTGTTATAGAACTGGTCACCAAAGGTGTAGAAGAGCGTAAGCGTGTGCCCGTCAGACTCGCGCTCACGAATTGTTGAAGCAGCAGCGCCTGTTGCGAAATCTTCTTTACCATTCCAGTATTCATAGGTTACACCATAGGGTGCGTGGTTATAGTAGATATCAAAACCATAGCGGTCTTTTTTACCGTCTGAGTCTAATGTTGCCGTACCCGCAGCATTAGTTGTATTTTTACTACCCTTCAAATACGAGGCACCGACTTTAAACTCGCGCAACCAGCTGGAATAATCCACGGGCAAAGTAACGGCGGCCCGCGCAATGAAGTCTTTATGATTGTTGTCGTCTAACTTATTCGCAATATTGCCGTTCACAATACCTGCGGCATATTCAATCAAAGGTGCACGGTAGTTGGCTGAATAATCCACAAAAGGCTTAATATCACCACGAACTACCGCACCGACTTGACGGTTAAATAAGCCCAATAGTGCAGGAGCCGTGGCGACGTTGATGGTAGGACGCAAATCTTCTGGCGCTTGAGATTCCAAACCGAAAGGAAGTAATTGTTGACCAAACGTTACGTTTAAACGTGGTATTTCAGGCCCGCCATTGGTGGATAAGAAGTTGTAACGCAAGAACGCATCCAACAAATTAAAATCCGATGCTGCACCTGCAGTGGTTGGTCTTTTTGCATAAGCAAATGAAAGTTGATAATCTAGATTTTTGCCTTCTTTATAATCTTTATAGATGTTGCCTCGCACGCCAAGAATTGCAGTCGGTATTTCAAAAGTACTGTTTCTTTCTGCATTTGGCTGAGGGTTGCCTGCACGAGTGACCTCATCTTGAATTTGCGCACGCGCTTGAACTACACCAAACAAGGTTGTATCACGCGTTGATTTAACTTCATTTCTTTCTCGTGAGCGTGACTCGTCATATTTAAAGTTTTCCAAGTCTGCGCGTACGCCTTCAATATCGTCTTTTGTCGCTACATTTTCTGGAAGTGCTGCCGCTTCTGTCGATTTTTGTGCCTGAACTTGTTGCTTTAATGATTCAACAGTTTTCTGCAAAACTTCAAGTTGCTTTTCAAGCTCCTCGTTTGTAGCCGCAAATGCGCTTTGGCTCCCAGCCGCCATAAAAAATAATGCCCCAGTGACGGCAATTGCTAATTTGTTGTTATGTTTCAAAATTACTTCCCTTTCTAGTTACAGGTTGCAGGGCTTGCGCCCCGCACGTTTTAAAAATTGTGTAAATTAAGCTGCTTGCTTAGTTGCAGACTGTTTTAACTTTTCTTCTACTGCAGTACCTTTAAAGAAGTCTTTATTGTTAGCGGTGTAGAAGTTGTACGGATTGGTGAATACCAGCGACTTAAAGTCTTCTTCTGTAATTGCGCCTTCTTTGACTAAGTCATAAGTTTCCGCCAAAGTTTCAGTGAACTCTGGCACGTCCCAATGCCCTGAATCTGATGAGTAAAGTGCGTTCACCTTGACACCAAGTTGATTGGTTTTCGGGTTAAAAGCCTGAACGACTGTACGGTCATCTGCCTCGTTGCCAAAGTAGAAGTTATCCACCCAGCGATCTTTGATATCCTCAACTTTGGTAATACCAGCCAGTGCAAAATCATCAATATCTTCTGGTTTTTGTACTTGGAACTGGCGACCAAAGCCCACACCAAAGGCTAAGTCAGCAATTTCTTCTTTTGTAAACTTACGGTCTTTCACCAAGTCTGCGCCATACTGCTGGAACAACTCATACAAGAAATCTTGATCCAGATTTTCTGGGTTATAGTTCTGCACCGCATTCCGATTGCGTTTAACGTAGCGGTCAATCAGATGTGTAAACACATTTGAACCCCATGCCGCGCCGCCTTCTAGCAACCCAACACGCAATTGCGGAAAACGATTGGTGACACCGCCAAAAAATAGCGATTTAGCCAGCGCCTCTGAAGCATCTGCAAAATGGCCGATATGGTTGAACATATAACTGCTGATGGATGAACGCGCATCTCAGCCTTGGCTACCAGAGTGCGTGGTTGGATTTACGCCTAACTCAATTACTTTTTTCCAGAATGGGTCATAGTCATATTCACTATCCAACCCAAAGAAATCTAACCAATGTGCATGCCCACCTACTTCAGGGTGATATTTGAACGGGTATTTTTCAGCGATTGATTTGATAGGGCGACGAATTGCTCCAGGAATAATCAAGGTTTTAAGACCAAGATTTTTAACCGCAAACTCAACTTCTTCAATTCCTTCTTCAGGCGTATGTAAAGGAATGACTGCCACTGGCGTTAGGCGGTCTTTATATGGCGCATATACATCTGCGTGGTAGTGATTGATTGCGCGCGATAAAGCGCGACGTAAATCTTCACGGTTGGTATGCTGCGGGAATAATGTAATATTTGGATATAGCACACCATAGTCACTGCCTTGCTCTTGCAAGCGCTCGTATAACAAGGCAGGCAATGAAGCAGTTGCCAAATCATAGGTGTTTTTTGCCGGCAAGGCCCAAAATGCTGGACGATGAATACGGCGGTTACGACGCTCTTCTGGTGTTAACTTATACCACTCTGCAGCAAGAAAATTTAAACCGTCTTTTAAGTGCTTGCGAAACTCATCAACAATTTTCGCGCCGCCATACTGCGCGATGTAGTCTTCTAGCAATGGTCCAAACTCATTCGTATGAATGTCCGTATCAATCACCGGATAATCTAATTTAGACTTCACTTCTGCTGAACGTGAATGCCGTGCCCTTTTTGCCAAAAAGCTATCGCTAACTGTCGTCATTGCCATCTCCTAAAAATAGTTCGGTAAATATTTGTGCACACATATAAGCACAGTCTTGTTATATTGTTAGCAAACTATGTGCCAACTTTTTATGCCTAATTTAACGACATTTAACAGCTAATTAGCGTAATTTAGAGACATTTTAAAGGGTAAATGTTGTATTACTGTTGCGTTTGAAGCAGGCTGTTGCATTTAGTGCAGCAGCCTGCTGGAGTGAATTGCTTAATACTTGAGCAGTATTAATTTAGCTATGGACAAGGGTTAGGATGTATTTCATGAATAGCCTCAATCTCAGCCAAAATCTCATCAGAGAGAATTAGATTGATGCTTTCGATATCTGTTTTCAACTGCTCAAGATTGGTCGCACCAATAATAGTGCTTGTTAAAAAACGTCGACTGTTCACATAAGCAATTGCCAGTTGCGCTGGGTCAATACCATGCCTCTTGGCAATTTGTACATAAGCATTGATAGCAAACTCTGGTGCTCCGCCTTTATAACGGCCAAAGCGCTCCCACAGGGTGAGCCTTGCGCCTGCAGGCTGTGCCCCGTTGAGATATTTACCAGACAGTGCGCCAAAAGCCAGTGGAGAGTAAGCTAGCAAACTTACTTGATCGCGAATCGCAATTTCAGCATTGCCAACTTCAAATGTGCGATTCAAAAGATTGTAGGGGTTTTGCACACTCACTACTCTAGCCAAACCTTTATTTTCAGCCAACTTCAAAAACTGGTTTATACCCCAAGGCGTTTCATTAGATAAACCGATATAACGCACTTTGCCTGACTTCACAAAACCATCCAGAATCTCAAGCGTTTCTTCAATTGGAACAGTATCTTCATTGTCCACGTGGGTGTAGCCAAGCTCACCAAAATGATTGGTGCTTCGGTCAGGCCAATGAAGCTGGTATAAATCGACGTAGTCTGTATTTAAGCGCTTTAAACTGCCGTCAAGTGCAGTTTCTAGGTTAAATCTGTCAAATCTTGTTTTGCCTTCACGCAAGTGTTTAGCCTGAAGAAGCTTTCTTGAAGGACCTGCTGCTTTAGTTGCCACCAATACTTTTTGACGGTTACCATTTTGGTTGAGCCATGTTCCAATGTAGCGTTCAGTGAGCCCTTGCGTTTCTGGCTTTGGTGGCACGGGGTACATCTCTGCTGCATCAATTAAATTAACGCCATAATCGACGGCTAAATCTAATTGTGCATGCGCTTCTGCCTCGGTATTTTGTTCACCAAAAGTCATCGTGCCCAAAGATATGACACTGACTTTCACTTCAGTATTGCCTAATTGCCTGTATTCCATTTTGTTTCCTATTGTTAAATCTACTATTCTTTAAAGTTAAATTGACCTTCAGAGATGAGCTGACTGACCGGTAGCCGCGAACTTGCCACTTCGCGCTCACGTAGCTCATCTGAGAGAACCGACTTTTTCGCTTGCTTGCCAATTGCGACGACAATCTCCAATGTATATTCATCGGGTATTTGTAATGCTTCGCGAACTTTTAGCTTGTTGTAACCACCAATCGCATGTGTATGCCAACCATCATGTGAAGCCTGCAGCGCAAGACTCCCCCACGCGGCGCCAGCATCAAAAGTGTGGCTACCTGTTTGAATAGGCTCAGTTTTACCAGGTGGGATAAAGCTTGTTTTAGCCAGAACAATGACGAGTGCAGAAGCTGTTTTTGCCCACGACTGATTAAATTCAGAAAGAAAATTTACAAAAGTATCCCACTGCTTTGAATCATTTTTGACATAGATGAAACGCCAAGGCTGCGCGTTGTAAGCGGATGGTGCCCAGCGCGCTGCTTCAAAAAATTGAAATAAAGTTGCATCATCAATTGGTTCGCCAGTGAAGGCTCTGGGTGACCATCGATTTACAAAGAGTGGATTGACCGGGTGGTCTACCTGACGTTGATTTGGCATAGCATTCCTTAATATCTAATGAGGCGCAATCAGTCAGTCTTCTTTTAGCGCAAAACCCACTTTAATGGTGACTTGCCAATGGGCGACTTTGCCATTTTCTAAATGGCCGCGCGTTTCTATCACCTCTAACCAGCGTAAGTCTTGAAGCGTCTTTGCTGCGCGTGCAACTGCATTTTCAATTGCATCCTGAATACTTATTGTTGACGAGCCTGTGAGTTCAATTTTTTTATAAATATGGTTTGGCATGCTGATTTCTCCTGAATTTAAATGAATTTTTTGCTAATAATCACAATACGTTTGCAACAAAAAGCCATCGCTAGGCAATACCTAGTCGATGGCATAAATGTTTCTCGTTACGCAGCTTTTGCTTGCTTTGCTTTTACTACATACTGATTTTCTGGACGTGCTAACCCTAAATTTTCACGTAAGGTTTTACCCTCATACTCAGTCCGGTACAAGCCGCGACGTTGTAATTCAGGTATGACCAAGTCTACAAAGTCATTCAGGCTACTTGGCAAAATGGGGGGCAAGATATTAAAGCCATCAGCCGCCTCGTTTTCAAACCACAATTGCAACTGATCCACAATTTGTACTGGTGTACCAATTATCGTCCAATGACCACGGGCGCCCGCAACCCATTGATATAATTGACGAATAGTAAAATTATTTTTTCTTGCTATTTCTACCATCATATTTTGACGGCTTACCATACCCTGTGTGGCAGGCAAATCCGGGAATGGCCCATCCAAATCATATTGCGACAAATCCACCACATTACCTGATAAAGCTGATAGCAAAGCCAAACCAACATCTGGATGAATTAAGTCATTTAACTCCTGATATTTCGCCTTGGCTTCTTCTTCTGTTTTTGCCACATAAGGTGACACACCAGGCATAATTTTTAAATCATCTGGATGACGGCCATATTTCAATAGACGTGCTTTGATATCGCGGTAGAATTCTTGCGCATCCTCTAAAGATTGCTGTGCAGTAAACACCACTTCAGCGCTACGCGCTGCTAAATCACGTCCTGGCTCCGATTGTCCAGCCTGGACAATAACAGGGTAACCTTGTGGCGAACGTGGCACATTAAGCGGCCCTGCTACTGAAAAATGTTTACCTTTATGGTTTGCTTCGTGCACTTTTTTAGGGTCAAAGTACTCACCTGTGGCTTTGTTTTTTAAAAAAGCATCATCTTCCCAGCTATCCCATAGCTCTTTTACTGTATCAACATATTCATTCGCACGCTCATAGCGTTTGCTGTGGTCAATCTGATGCTCTAAGTTAAAATTTCTCGCTGCAGCATCCCCTGTTGTGGTGACCAGATTCCAGCCGGCTCGACCATTACATAAATGATCTAATGAGGCAAATTTGCGCGCTAACAGGTAGGGCTCTTCATACGTGGTAGATGCGGTAGCGATAAAACCAATATTTTTTGTCACTGCAGAAAGTGCCGAAAATAATGTTACCGGCTCAAAACCTGCAGCCTTATCACCATATCCAGACTTCAAACTGCCATCAAAACTTGCTGCCAAACCATCGGCTAAAAAGAAAGCATCAAACAACCCCTTTTCAGCCGTTTGTGCTAAATTTTTATAGTGCTCAAAGGTAAATGCACCATCCGCATTTGCATCTGGATGACGCCAAGCCGCCACATGCTGCCCTGCCCCTGGTAAAAATGCACCTAATCTAATTTTTCTACTCATTTTAATCTCTCAAATCTGGCAATTTAGCTATTAAGCGGCTTTGGCTTCTTTAGCCTTAACCACATATTGGTTTTCAGGACGGGCCAACCCTAAGTTTTCACGTAAAGTTTTACCTTCATACGCCGTGCGGAACAAACCGCGACGCTGTAATTCAGGAATCACCAAGTCAACAAAGTCATTGAGGCTTACGGGCAAGACTGGCGGGAGCACATTAAAACCGTCAGCCGCACCGTTTTCAAACCAATACTGCAATTGGTCTACAATTTGCGTTGGCGTACCGATAATCGTCCAGTGCCCACGCGCCCCTGCAACCCATTGATACAGCTGGCGAATCGTGAAATTATGTTTTTTGGCGATATCCACCATCATCTGTTGACGGCTGACAATACCTTGTGTTTTTGGCAATTCAGGGAAAGGACCATCCAAATCATATTGTGACAAATCCACCTCACCGCCAGACAGGCCTGCCAACAATGCAAGCCCAGCTTCAGGAAGAATCAGATCACTCAACTCCTGATATTTCGCCTTAGCCTCTTCTTCTGTGTTCGCCACAAATACTGATACGCCTGGCATTATTTTTAGGTCATCTGGCTTGCGGCCATACTTAACTAAACGGCCTTTTAAGTCACTATAGAATGCTTTTGCATCCTCAAAAGATTGCTGTGCCGTGAATACCACTTCAGCAGTTCGTGCTGCGATGTCTTTGCCTGGCTCAGACTGTCCAGCTTGCACAATAACAGGATATCCCTGAGGAGTTCTTGGCACATTTAATGCACCAGCCACTGAATAGTGCTTACCTTTATGATGTGGTTCGTGAACTTTACTTGGGTCAAAATACTGACCTGAGGCTTTATCAGCAATAATGGCGTCATCTTCCCAGCTATCCCATAATTTTTTCACCACATCAACAAACTCATTAGCCTTTTCATATCGATCAGCATGGTCAAGTTGATGCTCCAAACCAAAATTTCTAGCGGTTGCATCACCTGCCGATGTAACCAAATTCCAACCCGCACGGCCATGACTAATATGATCTAATGATGCAAATTTACGGGCCAATTGATAAGGCGTCTCATAAGTCGTTGAGGCTGTGGCAATGAACCCGATATTTTTCGTCACTGCAGAAATAGCTGAAAATAGCGTCACCGGTTCAAAACCCGCACCTTTGTCACTCACTCCAACAGATACATTGCCGCCAAAATTAGCCGCCAGACCATCTGCCAAAAAGTAGGCATCAAACAAACCTCGCTCAGCAGTTTTAGCTAGCTCGGTGTAATACTCAATACTCACAGCACCATCAGCCTTTGATTCTGGGTGACGCCACGCCGCCAAGTGCTGACCTCCACCAGGTAAAAATGCGCCTAATCTAATTTTTCTGCTCATATTATTCTCCTTAAGTTTCTGTAATGTTTGATCGTTGCCTTTTATGCAAATGAGGCTAATAAACCAAGCTGTGGTTCTTCTATTTCATTAGTGTTGGCAGGGTAAGCATGATGTTGCCTAGCAAGCCATAGCGCTTGCTCTGCCACCAAAACAATACGCTCAGCAATGACAGCGCTACTGACTTGGTAATTTGTAAAATCAGCGTCTTTTGCAAACACGGTTTTTGGTGCGGAATAAACACCTAAGAAGTTGAGCAAGGTTCTTAATTGATGCTCCAATACCAGCGCATGCTGGTCACTACCGCCAGTAGCAGCGATTACAGCTACTTTGCCCTCTAGCAGTTTGGGGTCTATTAAATCAAAAAAATGCTTGAACAAGCCTGGATATGATGCTTTGTAGACTGGCACGCCAATGACTAGTACATCGGCAGTTTCTAATTGCTGATAAGCCTCTTGCAGGGCAGGCGATAGATTTTCAGTACTGAAAGTTTTGCCTAAATCTTGGGCAATATCTGCAATATCAATCAACTTTGTTTGATGCCCTGAACGACTGGCCACTTCTTTTAAAATTGCGTTCACCAAACCTTTAGTGCGCGATGGCGATGACAAACCGCCTGACAATCCTACTATATTCACAGCGTCTCCTTATTCAACCGTATTTAAATTCACGACTGTGCGCGGATTTAATACTTACCATTAACAACATAGCAGATACTGTGCCAAGTATTTTATTGTTTAAATTCAATAAGTTAAATTTTTTTAATTTCTATCTGTGAATTCTGTGCTGAAATTCAAGCAGCAAATTGTTGAGCGCCTGCTTGAAATGAAACAAGTGGAAGTAAAACGAATGAATTGTGAATAAGAAAAATATGAATGAATACAACTTGGCATGTAGATTTAACCGACAACACTTTTTGACTGCCCTGCAAGCCTTAGTTTATAAGGCTTGCAGGGCAGTTATTTTTGCTCGGGCGTTTTCAATACTTAACACGATGCACAATATTAAAAAAAATGACCGTTTAAAAATGATTCTAGTGTTCAGTTATTTTTGCTATATACGTTGCAATCACCTCTTGTTGCTGCGATGACGGCGTCTCAGTCAAACGTTCCACCCATGGGAGAGCGGATCTGCACCATATTTGAAATTTAGGTGTAAACAGCTCACGCTGATGCACTGGCCCCAGACGCAAGCTGATATAGGCACCATCTTTGTCATCTGGTGCATACGAATAAATACTCGTTGCACAATTTGGGCAAAAGACCATGGCTCTTCTGGCACCGCTTGATCCAATCTTAATATATTCTTTCACGTCACCCAGCAAATTAAAGGTTTGTTTTTTCACCAGTGCGCCAAATCGAAAAGCCGAACTGCCTAGTATTTGGCAGTCCGTGCAATGACAGACCATCACCTTATCTTCATCAATCACTGCTGTAAAATTAACTTTATTGCAGTGACAAGAGCCTGTTACGTGCATTTATTTCCTTTCCATACTGGCCACTCATTTAAGCGCCTGTTTCAACAAATTTTCTGGCCTGATTAATAAATTGATCCGCCTCTTCCTTATTTTCTTTTTCCAGTTGTAGCGATAACTTGGGCTGCGCTAATCCATTTTGCACGGCTGGGCGCAAACGAATATGCTCTAACCAGCGCTTAAGGTGAGGATAAGTGTCAATTGATACACCAGACCAGGTATGGGTATTGACCCAAGTCCAATTGGCAATATCTGCGATTGAATAATCGCCAGCTAAATATTCGTGCGTAGCCAAATGATGGTCCAGGACTTGGAATAAGCGGCGAACCTCGGCTTGGTAACGGTCAATTGCAGGTTGAATTTTTTCTGGGAAGTAGCGGTAAAACACATTCGCCTGCCCCATCATCGGGCCAATACCAGACATCTGAAACATCAGCCACTGCAACACTTGTGATTTAGCTTTGCCTTCTGCAGGCAAGAGCCGCCCTGTTTTTTCCGCCAAATAAATGAGAATGGCACCCGATTCAAATATTGCAAAATCATCAGCCTCGTGATCAACAATCACAGGAATGCGCCCATTTGGATTGAGTGCTAAAAACCATGCGCTTTTTTGCTCCAGTTGCGACAGATCCACCACTTGTAATCGATAGGGAAGTCCAAGCTCTTCTAGGGCTATTGAGATTTTATGTCCGTTTGGTGTAGCGGCTGAGTAAAGCGTAATCATAATGGTCCGTTGTGTGTTGTTAAATTCAGGTGCGCTGCTTACCGTGAAATTATTGTGACAACTTCACCATCAGCGGCCCTTTAAAAGCTTCCATAATCAATGCTGCTGGCTGGCCATGATGGATTAGTTTTGCCATCGCATTCATATATTGCGTGATGTGCTTAAAATAGTTTTTATAGCTAGAACAAAGATAATTCAGCCCCGCCTCGCCATCAGGCGTCTGAATGAATCTATTCTTGGGACATTCGCCATTGCAGGCGAATAGATAATCGCATTGCTTACAATACGTCGGTAAATCAACCGCTTTAGCTTCTCCAAAAGCGGTTTGTCTTGGTGAATGTGCCAATTCTATAATATCGTCTTGCTGAATATTGCCCAACAGATAATCTGGATACATAAAGTGATCACAGGAATATACATCTCCATTATGTTCAACAATCAATGCCTTTCCACAGTTTTCGGTAAACAGGCAAACAGTTGAGGGCAAGCGCATAAAAGAAGCCAGCGCCCATTCGAAATTCATCACAAACATTTTGCCTACATCTTTGCGTATCCATTCATCAAATATCGCTATCAAAAATTCGCCATAAGCGGCTGGAGCGACGCTATGTGGTGTGACTTTAACGGTTTGCCTTGAAAGGCTCACTTTGCCAGGTTGGGCAAAGGTTAGCCCAAGCACTTGTTCATCACTATTGGGCATACGTTCAACTACTGGGTTAAACTGCACATGGGTAATATCATGATCTTTAAGAAACTGATAAACTTTTGTAGGATGTTGTGCAACGTTATTGGTTACAGTGACGAGAACATTGAACTCAATTTGGTATTTTTTGAGTAGCGCGATACCACGCATCACAGCATCAAACGTTGGCCTACCTTGTTTATCTACCCTATCGGCATCATGAATCTCTTTAGGTCCATCTAAGCTAATGCCCACCGTAAAACCTGCTTTGGCTAAAAATGCACACCATTCGTCATCTAACAACGTGCCATTCGTCTGTAGGGCATTCCGTATCGCTTTATCACCCGCCAGTTCTTGCTGATATAGCACTGCGCGCTGATAAAAGTCTAATCCTCGCAACATTGGCTCACCGCCCTGCCAGGTAAACACCACTTCCGGGCTTACTTCTTGTTGTATGTTTTGTTTAATGTAATGCCGTAATACTTCATCGCTCATGAGAAAGCGATTGTTTTTCGGAAATAGATTTTCTTTTTCTAAATAAAAACAGTACGTACAATCTAAATTACACACAGGGCCTGCAGGCTTCGCCATCAGGTGTATGCCGTCGCCCTGTGTATGAGTCGCTTCTTTATTCGATATACCCATTCTGCTAACTAAATGCGCCTTTAATTGCGACAAGTGCATCTCGGAAGACAATTTTAGCTTTACTTATCAGTTGACTGGTCAATGGGGCTTTATAATCAATGGTGATTTTTTCAAGCTTGCCAGTAAAGGCAAATGGTGCTTGATATGACGCATTGACGGGGGTCAGCAAATCTCGGCCCACATCAAACCCTTCATCATAAGAAAAATAGGCCACACCAAATTTAACGGGAACCACTCCTTTGCCAATCTCTGCGTCATCTAGCAATAGTGTAATATCTGCACTATTCAACAAATTAGGCTTAAATATGACACTTAATTTTGTCTTACCCGTCTTTACCAAACTTTCTGATGAAATCAGTACAGGGTTAATACCATCCGTTTGCGCATAATGCAGTTTGCCATCTTTAACAAAGATACTAGATCCGCCAAACCTACCGCCATTGGCGACCAAGACACCCTCAGCGCCACTTTCAGGAATCTCCACATCTGCGGTCAATTTATAATAAGGGCCGTTGATGGCGGGTGCAGCCAATGAAAATATCTGTCCTATTCCAGGCAATAACTCAACCTTTTCTTGTCCCTTATATGCACTGCGATTGTTGGCGAAATCTTTGAACAATGTGTCTTTCAATGGAAATACATTGTATTTCTTACCTTCACTGTCGAATAATGCTTTCAGCTCTTTCAGTTTTGCAGGATTTTTAAGCGCTAAATCTATGGTCTCAGTAGGATCATCATTTAGGTTATAAAGCTCCCACACGTCTTTATCAAATGAAGTACCCGGTTTATGCAAGGTCGCAGCCTTCCAACCATCGCTGTAAATAGCTCTTGTGCCATTGATTTCGTAGTACTGAACTTTATGCCGCGATGCCGCATTTGCGTCCTTCACGCTGTATCCCAAACTGACACCTTCAAAATTGTCTTGTTTTACACCAGCTATGGTTTTGGGTTGTGTTTTCTTTGCTAACTCTAGTGTTGTCGGTAGTAAATCAATCACATGCCCATACTGATGACGAATACCCCCTTTATCCTGAATGCCGTTTGGATAGGATAAAATTAAAGGATTGCGCGTCCCGCCCTCAGAGTTGGCGTCTTGCTTCCATTGCCTAAATGGCACATTCGTGGCCTGCGCCCAACCCAGCGGATAATTGGGTGACGTATATTCTGTGCCGATTTTGTCTATATTTTTTAGCTGTTGGGTAATGTCGTTTGTTGGATATAACACTGCAGCCAAGCCATTGGTGGTGCCAACGTCGGTGCCTTCCTTACTTGCACCGTTATCCCCCACGACCACCGCAATAATTGTATTGTCAAATTGGCCGGTTTTCTTCAGATGATTCACCAAACGACCTATTTCAGCATCGGTTTGGCTCAAGAATCCCGCATAGGTCTCAAAATATCGCGCGTACAGACGCTTTTCATCTACACTCAAGGTGTTCCAAGCTTTTACGTTAGGACTGCGTGCTGGAAGCACAGCATTATTTGGGATTAAACCGAGTTTTTTCTGTTTCGCGAAAGCATCTTCGCGATATTGATCCCATCCTGTGTCAAACTTTCCTTTGTATTGGTCAATCCAGCTTTGTGCTACCTGATGCGGCGCATGCGTAGCCCCTGGTGCATAGTAAAGAAAGAAAGGTTTTTTTGGGTTTGCTGATTTTGTAGCACTGATATAACTGATGGCTTTGTCGGTCAGCAACTCATTCAGGTGACGCCCTTGTGCATCCACTTCCGCCTGATGCGTATCTTCCACCAGTTGCGGATGCCACTGGTCGGTTTCACCAAATAAAAATCCATAATAATGTTCAAAACCTTTGCCTGTAGGCCAACGATTGAACGGGCCCGCAGGGGTTGCTTCTTCAACAGGGGTCAGGTGCCATTTACCTACGGCATAGGTGTTATAACCACTTTCTTTGAGCACTTCAGCCACCGTGCCCTTGCTAGCAGGAATTTTTGCACTATAGCCAGGTAAGTCAACAGACGTTTCAGCAAACAATCCAAATCCGGCACTGTGGTGGTTGCGTCCTGTTAATAATGCAGCACGTGTAGG